>Ga0265297_10000636_pt1 | contig 99386 bp, 161 predicted proteins | sample Munlanlwell13791_FD_192502 | JGI IMG/M metagenome (GOLD analysis project Ga0265297, IMG submission 192502) | Leachate microbial communities from a municipal landfill in Southern Ontario, Canada - Leachate well 137-91 | ecosystem: Engineered > Solid waste > Landfill > Unclassified | place...
TTGTCCTGCCTGTGGTCTGGTGCTTCATCGGGACCATAATGCAGCCATCAATATCTTGAGACTGGGGCTACAGTCTCTGGCCCTTGGGCCTGCAAGTCCTCGACGTAAGTCGGGGAAATAGTCACGTTCCGAGTGGGATCTGATTTACCGCTTCATACTGGTGGATGACGCGGGCGTCCAGGTCCCAGAAAATGAGCAGTTTTTCTGGTGCGTACTCGTTGACCGAAATGACCTTCCAGCGGTCAGGGGCAGCCAACTCGGCGAAAAAGTCTTCGGTCGTGAGGGTCCGGAGTTTATTGTCCACGAACATTTTCTTGGTTCGCCAGTCGTCCACGACCCCCAGTTCGCCCAACATGATGGAGTTTTCGTTGCGGGGCACGTCCACCAGGAGGGTGCAGTCCTGCTGTCGGCGGTACCGGAAGTACAGGGCGGCCAGCATGGGCGACGGGGCCGACGGGGCCGGGCGTTCCAGCGTGAACCTGACGTCGATCCATTTATTCGTCAACCGCTGCTCCATGGCCGCGTTGGTGAAGTCGATCCAGCTGGTGTCGCCTGGGGCCCGGATAAATGCCTGGATGTCGCCGCCTGGGGGTATTTCGGCCAACGTGAGGGTCGCGTCGATTTTCCCGATATTGGTTTCCGGGTAGAACCTGGCCTCCACGTACCCCCGGGAAGTTCCGGCGACCAGGCCGAATCTCCGGGGTGTTGTCTGCTCGGTGTAGTCCGGGATGACGTTGCAGGACCTGACGTTCGGGTGGGTCGTGTCCATGACCCACAGGTTGGTGCCCCATTTATTGAAGCCCCCGACCACCCCGGTGCCCCAGCAGACGCGGCATTGGCTCGTCGGGCTGGCTGCGATATCGAAGCAACTGCACCGCCGCCCCACCCGGATCCTCTGGAACAGGAACATCGGGGTCTTGACGGTCTGGAGCGCCTGGGTGGCCTGTTTGGCCATCCGGGGCAACAACAACGTCGTGGTGATCTCGTGGGCGTGCTGCTCCAGCAGTTCGGAGTCGTACGCGACGTAATGGTCGAGATCGTTGGCTCTGTAAAGGCGTGTACCCATCGGGCAAGTGTCTCCGGTATATATTAACGTACTGGATTGCTAGGTTAATCTATGGTAGGGCAGTGATCTGCCCGGAAGGCGGCAAAATGGAAGTTTTTCGTGGTTCTTCTACAGCGTTTGAGGCCACGTTCATTGACCTGGACGGCACCCCGCTGGTCCCGGCGGATTCTACTCAGTACCCCCAGGTGACCGTCAAGGACCCTGATGGTAATGTCATCACGACCACCGTGGGGTCACCGGTCGGGTCGGGCATTTATCGGGTCTCGTGGTACTGCCCCGACGATGCCACGATCAACCAACAGGATCACCCCTGGCGGATCGACTGGGCGTTCCTGACCCTGACGGGCCATTCTCGTAGCTCGGGCGAGACGTTCGACGTGGTGGACAAGATCGAGGTGGACCCCCAGGAACGTCAGCAGACCTACTTGACGATGGCGGGCACAACCGAGCAGTTGATGATCCGGTTTCCTCGCCGGATCAAATACATCTCGCTCGTGATTAAGAGCCAGGGTGGCGGCATCATCAAGCAGATTGACGCCATTGCCACGACCCCAGAAGAACAAAACCAGGATAATCCCAACCGACTGATCACCGAAACCCGGATTGACGGTCAGTACCGCTACAGCTACGTCACGGATGCCTTGCAAACAGGTGAATATTATTGCCAGTGGCAGACCCAGGAGAATGATTCGGCAGTTCGGTATAATGACGTGCAACTCCTGCGGGTACCACCGGATATTTTCTGGCATTACGCGACCGACCTGAGAATCATGATCGATAAGTTGCAGAAGCGACTCGGTACGGTCCAGGCGTATGCTTCGTCCGATATCTACGTGTATCTACACCTGGGGGTCGACGCCATCAATTTCATCGCCCCCACGACCAACTGGGCACTTCAAGATATTCCGCTCAACTATTCCCGCGGAGTTCGTGGCGCACTTCTGTACAGTTCTATGATCCAAGCGTTGATTTCTCAGCACATCCTGGAAGAGGAACTGGCGTTCACACAAACGGGCCTCACGGTAAACATTTCGGTAAAACACGATTATAGCGCGATAATCGCGGCTATCAAGGCCCAGATTGACGAATTCGCTAAAGCCAAACCGCAGATTTTCCGCCTTTCCGAAGGCGCCGCGTGGTCCGGTGTCCGGCCCAAGAACTGGCGGTCGTACCCCCGGGTGTTCCGGGCCGACCGTGGGCTCTGGGGCGGGGTCCTGCCACCCGATGGTTCGACTCTCCTGCGGAACATTGGACTTTAGCCAACCCCTTGAAAGGATTGTGTAATGTCCAAGGTGAATCTGCAAGAACTCTTGAATGGCGACGAGCCTGTCTACGTGCTGAACCGAACCGGCCGGATGCGGGCGGGCCAGACCTCCACGTTCATCCTGACGGTCAAGGACTCCCATGGGGACTCGGCCCAGGTGACGATCCCGGCGACCAAGTGGCCGGTGGACATTTCCGCGATGGTGCCGCGTAAAGCACTTCAGGAGTCCAAGGATCTGTTCAAGGCGTGCCGGCCTGGTGGTCCTCTCGAGATTGTGGCACCCGACACGGCTCGCAAAATGCTGCAGGACCCGATGGCGCAAAAGTCCGTGGACGCCGCGATCGCCAAGTTGGAGCGGGCCGGGGCATCCAAGGAAAAGTTCACCATGCAGGTCCAGGATTCCCGGTCGGGGTCCAGACAAGCGGAAGTCCCCTCGGCTCTCCGGTCCAATGCACCCAACACCCCGGACGATTTTGCCGTCCAGACCCCCAAGATCGTGGTGGCCAAGACCGACGTGGGGCCCCGGATCAAGGGGATCTGCGCTGGGCTGCAGAACCACCCCGATACCGCCGACGAGGTCCTGGCGCTCTTGGCTGGGATCCCCGACGAGGAAATCTCCGTTGAAGAGTTGGGGTTTGTGGTGCGGCAGTGCCGGGATTCTGCCCGGGTGGTCCGGTGGGCCAAGGCCGAACTGGGCAAGCGTAGTGCCCCGGACGACCTCGACGAGGATGCTGGCCCAGACGACGATGAGGATGACGACGCACCCGCGCCTTCCCCGGCGCCGCGGCGCCGTCGTCACGCCCGCTAGATTTTTCAGCCAACCGCTTGACATCTTGATCTAGTTTTGATACTGTTCCAGATGGAACCTATGGTGATGGCACCGTAGGAGTTTTGATCCAGGCGCCAGCGGTCGGTACTTCTTGGTCGTCTTGCTTGCTCGCGTGTCTTCTCCCCATGTTTCCTCTCCTCGGTACTGTCCTGCTGGCGCCATTTTTCTACCCATTTGCCAGTAGACCCCACGTTAATCTATAGTGGAATCTAAGCATTTTCTGCTGTCTCGGGATTCGTGTGTCCTGAGCCCCATTTCCTTTGTCTTTTATAGGTGACCGATGGCTACTCCGCTGGCATCCGAGAAAATCGTCCGGGCGATCCTCAAGACCCTGGTGCATGTTGGCTCGTTGGCTTCCGCGGCCGACATTGCCTTGCTCGAGGCCATCCCGGTCAACGCGACCGACGCCCAAATCGACGCGGTGGTCGCGACCCTGACCCATGCGGTGGCCCCGATCACTGGGGTCAGTACCGCAGACTTGATTTCCAACACCGACCTTACCTGTTGGACCGACGCCGACGCCATTCCTTACCTGGCTCCCCACACCAACTATTTCCGGGTGGCGTCGCGCGGCACCACCATTGCCGACGTAGACAAAACCACCGAGTGGGCCACGATTTCCCGTTACCACCTGGCTAACCAACCGGTGGAGTTGGTGCTGGGTCCGCTCAGGACGCGTCTGGCTGTTACCGATACCACCGGATACTCGGCTTCCGCGAGCATTGGGTCTTACCATGAAGGAGCCGGTCCTGGTTTAACCCAGCAGTACTATGGTGTCGTGGCTGGGGGACCCACAGCCTTGACCGGTAATGGATTTAGTGCCTACACCGCTGGCTTCAGCATTTGGACCAAAAAACAGATGGAATTGTCAGCCAACGTCTACCTGGGGGTTGTAGACTCGCTGTCTAATACGATTCGTGGTGGGTTCGCGGGACTCAACACGGACGCCGCGATGTTGTTTGTCGGTCCCTATCCTAGTGGCGGGTCAGACGCGGCTATTACGTTGAGTAAGGTCAGTGGCACTAATGATTTCAGTTTCAACATGACTAAGATTGCCTACTACGAGACGTTGTATGTCAGCAACGCCACCAGCAATCCGTACTCCACTTGCCTGGCTGTGAATGGCCGCCCTGGGGTAGCGTCTCGCACCCCTTTGTATGCGTTGTACAACACCTATGGTGCGACCACGGGAGTCGCACCTGTGCTTAGTGTTTTTGGGACGCAATCGATCACCACGGGTGGTGACGTTGTAGTGTTGGCCCAGAGCCCTGCTCCCGCAGGCTACACCAGTGACCTTTTTCGCGCCATGGCCGACACCCCAGCGTCAAATTCATATAATTTGTTCGCTGGTTATGTTTGGAATGGTGTCGCCTATGATCGTATGTTCAGAATTACGGGCATTGGCAACGGTTACTGCGCAGGAGCGTTCACTGGAGGAGGCGCAGACTTGGCCGAATGGATGCTGGTTGACCGCCAGCATGAGCCAGGAACCGTCATGGTACTGCGTGGTGGTGTCGCGGTCGCAAGTGACCGTTACCGGTCTGCTGGGGTCGTGGGGGTCGTGTCGTCGGCCCCTGGGCTAGTCATGAATGGGAAGCAGGGAGATGAAGGGGATGATCCTGACCACCATGCTCTGGTCGCCAGGAGTGGTATGGTCCCGGTCAAGTTCTCGACGGAGTTCGGTGGGGTTGACGGCAACGGTGAGATGTTGTGCAGTGGCCCTGATGGCCATTGTGTCCGGGCCCCGCAGTTCCCGGAGCCCGGGACCGTCGTGGGGAAAGCCATGGGGACCCTGCATCGAGCTGCCGACGGGTCGATCACGACCGGGATCATCATGGCGGTGGTGGGGTAGCCATGCTTCGCTACCGAAATGCAATGTATCGTCAGGCGGACGATCAGGATTATCGCGGGGAACACCAGGCCCCGACCAACAATGGTTATAACCGTCCACTCTACGATGTGGTCCCGATCTACCCGGACGACATTTACTCTTACAATGGCGCCCGGTACTACGGCACCGGTGAGCCTTGCGATTCCACGAGCATCCAGATTATTCAACAGTGCAGGAATAAGCCCAATAGTATCGTCAAGATTTTTCGCGCTGTTCCGTACAGTCCGCCCAACCGTGAAGTCATCCAGGACTACGAAGCACTGAAACGAGAAATCCTGCACCGCGGGAAAATGCCCGTAGGTGTTCAAGGCTACAGAAACGTCCATGACTACTACAACTGGCTTTCCGACGAAATCACACGGTTGCAGCAATTGTCTGAAGTACCCGAGACCAAGTACAAAATCAGCGCGGGTGACTGGGTGACGATCTGTCGCCAATATGCCGTGGACCATGGCCACGGTGCATTAAACGGCAAGTTTAAAATCCTGACCAAGCAGGTCCATGCCCGCGACCTTTGGACCGACGGCAATTCTCCACATGAGTGGGGCTATGACCCCCAGGCTGCCATCAAGATACAGAAGACTCCTGCCGGTCGGTAAAATGTCCCCAGGAGGTTCACCATGACGATGATCCCTGAGGTCCAGCGGCTTGAGTTTCAACTGGCGGTGTTGCAGCAGGATTACGCGGTGCAGCAGCAGGAACTGCTGAAACTGCGCGAAGCCGTGGCCCGCACGACCCTGGAAAACGTTCAACTCAACCGCGAGGTCACCAAGAATGCCATCCAACAGGCCAGCACCAGGGTCCAGACGCTCGCCCAGGCGATCCAGCAGGACCACGGGGTCAAGAATCTCGATACCGATGTCGACTGGACCACAGGGGAGATCCGAGGAGTCCAGCCAAAATCCTCGGCGCCCCCTGCGGGTCCGGACCACCCAGGAGCTTGACGCGACCGCAACGGAGTTCGAGGCCAAGGTCCTGGACGCCCTCACGTTGGAGTTCCAGGCCCTGGACGACATGGCCAGGGCGGGGGCTCGTTTCGAGCGCAGGGTCTACGAACAGGTCAAGCAGCGACGCGTTCAAGAAGGCTGGACCGACGAGGACGCCGGGGAAATGCCCCAGGTGTTTGACCGGGCTTGGTACGAGCAAGTCACGGGCGACTTGGTCATCCTGAAGGCCACGATCAAATTGATCACGCTGCTGGGCCTTGACGAGTTTCGTGACGACATCGCAGAACTCCTGATCGCCAAGATGTTCGCCCCGGAGCCCAAGCGGCCCGAGCCCAAGGGGACCCGTGACGTATTTCTTGGGTCGGAAGTCGGGGCAATGCTGAAGCAGATGCAAGACCGTCGGGTCGCCCAGCGGCGTTGATCTCCGGGTTCATCTATGAACCCTTCCGCCCTTTTGTGGCTCATCCACGAGTCCTTCCGGTTTCCCCAAGGTGTAGATAATGGCCTTTAACGTACCGAATGTCGGCGGATTTGTCAGGTCGTCCCAGCAAGCGGCCGAAGCCAACTCGCTGTCAACGCGCCAATATGGTAGTTACAGTGAGGCCAGCGAGAGGGTTGGGCTCTCCAGTCCCGAAGCAGCGGAGCGGTTTGAGGAATGGCTCAAGACCTACGCGAGAATCAGAGGTTTGAAGGAGAAGGAAAAAGATTTTATCGCTAATGGCCGCTGGCTCGTCTACTCCGGTTCCGATGGAATTAAAACTTCAGCGTGCAAAAACAATATCGGCAAAGCTTCGGGCCAGACGTTTGGCAAATCTCGCGAGTGGATGTGCAAGATTGACCCGGCGATCAAGTTCACGGAGGCCCGCTATTCCACTTTAAATGCACAGATTCGGGTTTTCATCGAGGGGGCCGAAGTGACCCCGTGGCTTGAAGGTTCGGTGTCGTGGTCCTACCAGAGCACCGGGGGCCAGGGAACCTGTAGTTTCACTCTCAATAACAACAACGATGCCTTCATCGTGACCCCCCAGAATATCTGTGCCGGGATCAAAAATCCTGAGGGATGGCGTTTGCTCAAGGGGAAAAACAGTGTCGTGGCCGACACGTCCCCAATCACTCAGAACAGCGACGAATCAGCCAAGTTTATCATCTACAGCCGCAAGTACAAGGTGGTCAACCCAGAGGGCGGGGCCAAGGCCAAGATTGACCAGGACGGCATTTGGTTCTACCCGCTGGAACCCATGACCCCGGTGTTCAACAAAAATGATTGCGTCAGGGTGTTTTGTCGCCTGGCCCACGTGACCGGTGCGTCTTTCTCAGACAACGGCAAGGTGATCGACGCTCAAGAGCTGTGGGTGCCGGCCTGGACGGGATTTATTGACCAGCACAGCACCAACGATGATCTGGTTAGTGGTCACCGAACCATTTCGATCCAGTGTTATGACTTCCGCGGCCTCCTGGCCAAGATGCGGGTCCGGGTGGACCACAACCCTACCCCGGGGAACAAAGACGACCCCGAGGGAAAACTAGACGCCACCGCCAAGGCCGCGTTGTCTGAACATGCTTTCGGCTGCGGTATATCCAAGATTGAATACCTGAAATTAGCTGAAAAATTTAAATGCCCTGAGTTTTTCAATGTAACTTTCTGGATGCTCAACGAAGCGATGGCCAGGGTGGAGAAGACCCAGAAACCCGCACAGGCCAAATCATTTTTTGCCAGGGTAGACCGCATCATTGACCCGGTGCTCCGGGCAATCGCGGGGGTCGCGACCGGAACGTCCATCACCCGCCGCGACAATAAAATTGATTCCAAATATCGCCAGATGTCTGACGCGATTGCGTGTGGTCTGGGCGTGATCAACGCGGAATTGACAGCAGCAAACGCGACGGCCGCGGGTAACATCTGGACCGTGGTCTATGACAATGGATTATTTGTCCCTGGACTCAAGGCCGGTGGTATTTCTGCGGCCCAATCCGACAAGGGCATCCGCGACATTGTCAAGGCAGCCCTGGTCACTGGTGGACCTATTGATTTGTTCTGCAATATGGCGACGAGTAATCTAACGTGGGAAACCGCGTGGGATGCCTATGTTGCTAGTTGGTCGGCTTTGGCCAGAAAGGCACAACAAGCTGGCGGCTGGGGAAACGTCTCTAATACCGATAAGGCTATAACGGCCAGAATTTTGGACGATTTTGTGGCTGCACTGGCCGCATGGATTAGTAGTAGTGGAATAGAGCGTTCGACGGTTTCTGGTGGTAAAGTAACTGTTGATTACTTGATGAAATCGTTTGGGGGGCAAAAAAGTGCTACCGGGGTGTGGTCGCTGCCTAATCCGTCTAGTTCTTTGCATGATGATAAGTATCTACCCTTTATGGTTAATACGATCCTAACCTATTTCGGTACCATAAGCAAAGGTATGACCCCAGGGGGTAAGGCTGCGGTGAACGCGGCATATAATCAACTTGGCGGAACCGAAGATTTTTGGAATGCCAGCGGAGTATTTAAACATATTTTATCAAACAGTAGTAATAGAGCTATTCGTTTGACTTTGATTAACACGATGATTGAAGCTCTGTCCAACGCTGTGTTTCAGGCAGGTTCGACTTTGGCGGGACTTCCTGGAAAGTTGGAAGCCGCGACCAACGCGATGAATATCATCGCCAAGAAAGTTCTCGCTGTTCAGGCCGAACTCCTGGCCCTCGTGACGGCCGAAACCCAAAATGACCTCAGGGCCGACGGCACCAACGTCGCAGAAGCAAAGCGGCGGGCACTTCAGTACCGTATTCCCCAACCGGGCAGTGGGGACAAAAGCAGCCTGGCCGACGTGACCACCAAGGACGTATCGTACAAAGAAGAAAATGCCGGTATGTTCGCCGATATCGTCCGGTCTTCTGGTCGGGATGCCCATCCGCTCGCAGGACTGCCATTTGAACTGGCGGTTGAGTGGCTGTGCATGACAAACACTAAGGTCTGGAAAGGCTTCCGGGTCAACGTCGGGACCTATGGGGACAACACCCTGTCCGACTGGAACAAAACTGCACTGTTCGGGGTGTACGGTCGCCCCTTGACCTACCAGGAAGTCACGATCATGGGTCGGGGCACTTTCATGGAGGTGGACAAAAAGAAGGGTGCCTTCTCCCCGATCCAACCGTTCCTCCATATCCTGCTGCCAAAAAACGGCACCGGGGCCATGACGATCGTGCAGCAGCACATCCAGGCCAACACGTCCACGTCGGCCCAGTTTCGCTATGAAACTCGCTTGGCCATGTTGAACGAGATTTGTGAACTCCTGGACTACCAGTTCTACGTGTCGCCGGTTGGCGACCTGGTGTTTGAGTTCCCGCACTACAACGCGATCCCCAGCGATTTTGGCCCGGTGTTTCGTGGGGCCTACACGATCTCCAAGGACGTCCAGACGTCCAAGATCGGCCACGAAACTGGCCCGATGTACTCGGCCTGGATCCTCCAGGGTATGGAGGTGGACGCGGGTGTTGGTCCGGTGGCCGACACTCCCGTGGCCAGCCAGATGAAAAAAGAGATCATCGTGCTGGAAAATGTGGCCCGGCGCCTCGGAGCCAACCCCAGGTATATCAACTTGAAGATCCCGGGGGTCGGGGCTAATGTCCAGATGGAAGACCGTGCTGGTCTCGGGACGCCCAAACAGCAACTCCTGGCCTATGCGTACCTGGCGATCCAGCGGGACATCGGCAAGTCCGAATCTATTTCGGTGGACCATCCGTATCGGCCCTACTTGTTGCCCAACCGGCCTTTCTGGGTGGTGCACCGTCAGCGTATCGGTTTGATTTCTTCTGCGGAGTATAGTGTCCAGGTCCACAAGGGCGACACAACCACCAGGACCGAACTGGGGTACATCCGGAAACTCTTCCGTGACGGCACCTATCGGAATGCCGCGGGTGGCTGGCGGATGCCTGTAGACTACTCGGGGATTAATGCGGGGTCGGTCCCGACGATCATGAAGTTTGGGGCCGGCAACACCAAGGGACCAGCTGGTGGCGGTGGGGCCAAGGAAGCGGCAGACCTAGCTAAACTATGGGCCGAGCAAAACCATGGGGTCACGACCCCCTCGGCCGGGGCTCCCAGCAAATGCGGCCCGGCCCTCAAGAACGCTTGGATCATGGCCGGGGCTAACTACGACGACGCTCTCTCGGGATTGTCCGGGTCGGCCGCGGCGTTCCGGATCAGTCGCGACGAACTGTGGACGGAAAACCCAGGAGATAAGTCAGCGGCGTATAATGAGGATGGTTCGGGGTTCACGTCGCAGGAACCCAGGAAGAAAACCACGCCATTCACGGGATTTAAAAATCCATTCGCATTTGGTCTTTCAGTGGGGCGCAATATCCAAGGTGAGAAAACCAAAATCGGGATGGACAACTTCGGTTTTATTGGCCGGGGTGGTGATGACCCATACCACACCAGCCAAAGTATGCACCCCGGCATCGACATACCGGTGCAGGAGACCGCTACCCATTATGTTGTTGCCCCGATACCTCTGAATACCATTACGGCTGGCTTGTCACCTTTCAAGGGGGGGAAAACTAAAGTAACCTCTAAAATAAACTGGCAAAAATTTAAAGGGGTCGCGGCCTGGAAACCATTCTTGTCCACCGACGACGCCGGACCTTATTATGTGGATAGAATCCACAAAGCGATCAACGAGCGAAATCCAGACGTGCCAGTTGGTAGTTTTGGGGTTCGTGGCCTCTGGGTCTCGGGGTATGGATGGATTACGCTGCCAGATAATCCAGACGCGGGAAAGATTTTGTGTCGTCTTACCTATATGCACTTAAAGGATATGGTATACCCGTCGGTCAATTTTTCTGCGTCCAGCTCGTTTGCTGGGGTGGCCAAGCGGGCTGTTGAGCAACGAAAAAATTTCTATGGCGGAAATCTGAAAACATGCCCAGCCAACACCAAACTGGCAGTTGCAGGATGCTCTGGCAACGCTATTTCGGCCCACTTACATTTCAACCTGGAGATCAGTTATACTAATTGGCAAGGTAAGGTCGCCAGCGACACCCAGGCGTTTGAAGCCGCCCGTAAGGCCACGTTGGAGTACTTGCGTGCTACCCTGTTGGCCAGGATCACCAACGGGTATGCTGGTGGTGCACTGGAGAATGGTAAGGTGTCGGATTCCTGGCGTGCTGCCATGCAGGCCAAAGGTCTGACCAACATGAGCATGGCCGACGCGTTGAAGTTTGCCGAGAACATGGTGGCCGATGAGTTGAAACGCTATCTGGTGCCGTTGGATCAGCTGAAGGGAAACTACCAGTGGACCCTGGTTAATCCCTACCTGTTTTTCGCTCCCGAGCAACTGGTGGACCCGCTTCCCAGGGCATACACCGAAAGCATCAAGGACAAGGACCACGAAGTTGACGTGGCTACGGTTTGTGGTCAAAGTTCTGGTGCGGCGGTTGCCCAGATGGAGCGCGACGCACGTAAGTGTCTCCAGGACGTGATCGCGATGCCCCACGGGGCCGAACGGGAGACAGCCTTGTCACGGTGTAAAGCCATGGTCAAGAGCAACAAGGAACTCTTGGCCTTGCAGCCGTCTACACCGGCCAGTAAGTCTGAGGCATTGGCCCGCATGATGGCCGAGAAACTCAACAAACCTGGAGCCGGTGCCGTAGCACCTGCGAAATAGCCATGGCGTCTAAATTTGCCCGAGATCAGGCCCGCGAGACAGAACAGCGTCGTGACGCCCAGGTGATGCCGGTCCAGGGGATCGTGACGGCCTCGATCCCTGAATCTGAGTGTCTCCGGGTTGAGCAGTTCAACAACCCTGGGGCTTTCACGATGTCGACGGTTCATCCATTTATTGGGGTGAACACTTGGATCAGGGTGTCGCCTGACCCTGGGACCGCCTGTCTGATCCAGCAGCGCGGTGACCTCGCTCAATCGGAAATCCTGGGGTACATTTCGGCCGACCAGGGTCGCCGGATCACCCGGGGGCAAGACGGCACCGCCGTCTACCGCCAGTTGGCCACCGGGGAAATCGAGGTGATGTCGAGCGGCCGGGCCTACCTGCACTTCGGCCGTGACGGCACCCTTGCGATGCTGGGCGGGGTTGTACGGGCTCGCCTGTCTCAACAGGAGTTGGAAAACTCCTCGGTGGCCCCGACGCACGTCAGGCAACTGCATTTAGCCTCGCCGACCGCGGTACTGCACCAGGAACGGTTCGGTTACTGCAAGCGGCCCGACGTGACCAAACCGGCGGGACTCCAGCGGTACATCAAGCAGCAGGACGGCACCTACTGCATGGAATACAGCCGGTGGCTCGGCACTAAGGCTGGGGCTGCCTTGGTGTCGGTCCAGGAAGGTCATGTTGTTGACGAGGCAGGCACCATTGTCCAGGGGGCTGCGGCGGGCAGGCCACTCCGCTACCTCAGGGTCATCACGGACGCGTCAGGAAATGCTGCCCTCCGGATCGAGATCGACGACGCCCTCAACTACACCGTCACCAACACCGCGACATCAGCGACCACGACGTCGTTTGCGGCCGGGACCTTGGGGGACGTCAAGGCCACGGGGCGCGGCTGGACCACCGACTACACCCAGGCGGTTTCGCTTTCGGCCGGGACCACAGCGTTGCTAAAGGCGGGGGTCAAGGCGACCATCCAGGCACCCTTGGTGGAGTTGGGCCAAGGGGCCAGACAGCCAGTCGTGCTGGCCCCAGGGCTGTCAGGGTCGGTCCTGACCCCTACCCTGGGGGCCGTCCAGGCGGTCCTGGCGGCCTTGGTGGCGGTCAACACTGCTGTTCAACTGGACCCCGGGATCACGGTTGCGAAACCGGCGTTCGCCGCGTTGGCCGGGGTTGTCGCCAATGCCATCACGGTCCTGACTTCCGCCCAGGGGGCCGTGGCCAATATCGCGAGCACCACGGTCACGGCGTCGCCCTAGAGGACCAACCATGCCATCAGTCTACAGATCCTGCACGTTCGACGACGCCACCGCCAAGGCCCTCGGAGAATTCAACCTGGCCCTCGGGGTCATTGAGAAAGATTTCAACAACCAGTTGGCTGCGCTCAACACTGCTGTCGCGGCCTTGTCCACTGGGGTGACTTCGGCGTCCAGGACCATCGGGGTCGGGCTGGACGACCAGATCACCTGGACGGCGGTACAACCTGGGGATGCCGGCAACGACATTTCGATCCAGTACCTATACCTGGGGCCTGCCCTGGATCCCGCGACCAATACGCTGATTCCTCGCTGGCCAACCGCTGTTGTCCAGGGCAACGAGATTCTGCTGTCCCTGGGGGTCGACGCCACCGGGGCCATTGGGATCAACGCGATGGGCCACCTGGCCCTCTGGTCACTGAATCCAGCGCTCACCGCCCTGGTGACCGGGGTGTTGGTAGGGGCCGGGACCGACTTGCCTGCCCCGCAGTCCCCGGTGTACCTCCAGGGCGGCAAGGATTCCCCTGTTCCAGAAGCCGAAGCGGCTGCCCTTCAGATCGCCCAGGTGTTCGGTCGCCCCGATTACCTGACGTTGCTCCGTGACCTGGACGTCCCGGTTGTCACGACCGACGCCGAAGCTATCGCGATGTTGAACCAGGGGGACCGGTACTGCGTGGTCGGGGGCAAACTCCTGCTGATCGAGGGGACTAACCTCACGGGGTTCAATACCCTCTGGACCCTGTACCAGGACGTCGCGAAAATCAGGCAGTTTGCCGCTGGGCTAAAGACGAAACTCCCGAGGCTCATCACGACCCAGATGGTCTCGACCACCAATTACGTGGTGCTGTGTGGCCAGCAGCAACCGCTCGTGACCGTCACGGAGGTGGTCCGGGATGTAGACACCGCCATCAGTACCTCGGCGATCCGGTGGGGCGGGGATTATACGACACTTCGTCATTATGTCGTGTTTGACACCTCGGTTGACCCGTCGAGGGCTTCGTATGAAAAACTCAGCACCTGGGGGATCCCCGACCAGTATATCGGGACCCTGCTGGCCGGAGATTCACCCGAGGCGATCGATGGTCTGGTGGTCTCGGCCCCGACGGTCCACCTGGTAGAAAATCGAAATCTTTTTTCTATCCTGCACCTCACCGACGCCCAAATAGCAGAACTCCTGGCCCTGAATATCCCCGGGGTTAAAGTCCCTGACGTCAGGGAAGGGTTAGCGGCGGTCAAAGACCTGATGCAGTGCCCTGGTGTCCGGGCCAATGGGGCGAGGTCAGGGCAGCGATGCGCTTTTTCGGTCATGAGGGCGGTGGACTTGCCCGCGACGTTCGACGACGCTGGCTTGGCCAGCGAACTGGCCACCCGGGGTAAAGCCTGCGCCAGGTTGTCCAGCCGGGCCGCGATCCCTGGATTTACGCTTCCGGCCGATTTGCCCAACGCGGCGTTTGACCAACTACCCAATCCGGCCAAGAAAATCGAGTCGGCTTTCGGGGCCGCGTCGGCCGCGATCTCCACGGCCCTGGGGATGTTTGACCGGATGACCGACATGGTCATCGGGACGGTCAAGTCTCTGCTGGACAAAATGCAGAATCTGCTGTCCCTGGCAGAAAACCTGCTGAAAAATCCCTTGGTCGAGTGTCTCCTGGGGGTCGGGTCGGCCGCGACCGGAACCCCGGAGTTCGGAAGTGTGGGGGGTTCGGGGATCCCGTCGATGTCCAGCCTGACCGGTGGTCTGCCGATCCCGATGTCGCTCTTGGCCGACGCGTTCAACAAAATCGCCAAGGCCCTGAACTCCACGATCACGAGTGCCTTCGCTGCCCTGATGGCCACGGTCTCGACCCCGCTGTGTATCGTGCAGGCCATGATGGACACGTTGCTGGGCACTACTCTGGGTGGCCTGACCAACCCGTGCAAATCCACCCAAGACAACTGCCCGGCCGAGGACGTCCAGGCGGTAGTCGATGGCTCTACCGCCATGACCTCCGCGTTGGCCGCGATCCCAAGTCTCGATGGACTACCCACGACCAACCTGGTCCAGACCACCACCGAGTCGGTCCAGGCGTTCACAGGGTTGGCCCAGTCGACCGTGACGGAATCGCGTGAAGCCGTGGACCGCGGGGTCAGGCAGGTCATGGAAGACATCCAGAAATCCCTGGACGCCAAAATTACGGTGTTGCGGGAGTTCGAGAAAGCGATCCGTGACCTGTTCGGTGAGGCCAACGACACGGCCACGGCGTTGTCGGAACAGTCCAGCCAGCAGGGCAAGTGCGGGGCCCCGACCGTGGGCCCCCTGATGGACCAGATCACCGCGTACATTTAGTAGTTGACTTGCGCCACACCTGGTGCTACCGTGATGATCAGTGAGGTACTGTGTTGCTCAGACTAGCACGTTTTTCAGTCAAGGCGGTGTTGACCGACAGAACCGGTGGCACCTTTACTGTCAAGATTCATGACGGAGACCACCCTGCTCCCCATATTCATGTAGAGCAGGCAGGTCAAGAGTGGCTGGTGGAAATAGAGTCGCGTAAGGTTACTGGGCGCGGTAAAATGTTGACCAAAATCAGAAAACCATTGCAAATGTACTTGGACAAAAATCAAGACGAATTGGTGGCTGATTTTTGGCTGGTGCAACAGGGCGGTAGTCCTGTGCTCCCGCGTCAGTGAGGGTTAAATGCTACTTACGATCACGGCTATCAAACCAGTGGACGACATGGTCCTGTGGGTGGAGTTCAGCAACGGTGACCATGGCGACGCCGACCTGGGTGACATGCAATACGGGCGGCATGCGGCCCTGACCAACCCGCGGGTTTTTTCTAAGGCGTTCATCGGGCTAGACACCCGCACGGTGGAGTGGCCAGGCGTCGATGTGTCAGTTTGCGCCGACGGGCTATACTGGCGGATTTTCGGCCGCCCCCCAGCCTACCCAATTACCGACGTTTTGAATGACGTCCCTGTGGCTCGCCAAGCCCGCAACCGTCGTTTTTAGCTTCCACGCGAATATAGTTGACAAAGTAAAGCCCACCTGCTACATTTGGGACATGGCTTCCCAACCCACCTGTGTCATTTCCGAAATCGAATATGTTCAACTGATCGCGGCCAACCACGAGATTGACCCTGAGGGCGACTACGAAGAGGTCGCGTTCATCTGCCCAGTTTGCAGGGGTGACGGCAAGGATCCCGACGGCGACCCTGGTTGTCCCAGGTGTCAGGGCACCGGGATTGGCCGTGGGGACCCCGACATCAGTCGTTGCGGGTGCCATGATGGCCGGGCTTCCAAGTACGACGCCCAGTGCCCTGAGTGCGAGGGCCGAGGGTATCTGTGGCTTGAGCTTCCTACCGCTGTGGCCACGAGGCTCGCCGATGAGCATAAGCTGCTGGACAATCCCAGCGGCATGGCCTACGACATTGAGCGGTGGGACGATTACCCCGGGCGTGACGACGACTGAAAAGGAGTCCAAGATGAAGAAGGCAGAAGTAGTGATCGGTGGGGTTTACATCGTGAGGGTCAGCGACAAACTGGCCAAGGTCCGGATTGATCGAGAGTCCTGTTTTGGCGGGTGGGATGGCACCAACTTGGCGACCGGGCGGGCCATCAGGATCAGGACGGCCGCGAAGCTCCGGGGCCTCGCCAAGATCTAGTGTCCCGTTCGGATTTCTCTAAACCTGAAAATTTACTGGGCTGCACGACGAAGTCGCTGTGCGGCTCGGTACTGCTGGGCCGCCCGCTCCCACACTGGAGTGTCGTACCCGATGGCCATGCGGTAGAGTGCTGCCGCGCTCAGGTCACGGTCCTGATCCCACTGAACCGACTGGCCCCGGCAAATGCGGCGCGGAAGAGGGATACCACTGCGGCGGAAAACCTTGAAATAGTGGTCGTGGTGGATCGTCCAAGTTAGGTCCGCGATGCCAGCAGCGCCGTCACTGAACCACACGGCCAAACTAAAGGAACCACGGGGCTCAATCTTCGTGACCCAAGGGTTATCGAAGCGGCTCGATCTTTTGCACCGGTTTGCCATTTTGCAGTCGCTCCCAGTTTGCGATGATTTCGTCTAGGTGCTGCCGGGCCCACGTGAATACCGTGGACATCATGGTGGGTGGGCCATTTCCTGCCAGTACAGTCAGGTCGCCCGTGGTCCAGGTAATCGACACTTCGTAATCGTTGTAGCGGGCGTGAAAATGGGGCAGATTATGGCCCTTTTCCTTGGGCTTCATTCCCACGGTGATCCCGTAGAATCGGGACATCTCGGCCATTGCAAAGCGTAGCATCGTGGTCCTCTGGGATCAGTATGACAGAAAAATAGCGGATGTCAACTAGGTAGCCTCGCCAACCAGTGGCTTCCCTAGCCGCTTCAACTCCGCGTCCTTGTCGGCCTTGCAGAAATGCTTGGGGTAGTCGGTGGCGTAGAAGCCGTACCCGAGGTATTTGTGGTTCGGCCTGGACGGCACCCTGGACATCGGGGTCCCGCAAGCATTGCACTTGACCTCGGGGAACTCGTCGCGGTTCAAAAGCTCTTCCTGGATCCTTTGACAATCGGGGCACTGGTACTCAAAAATTGGCATCGTGGTCCTCCTGGCTGTATTTTACCGTTAGTAATCGACCTGCAAGACAAACAGACCAGCAGTATTGGCATGACGAGTCTGCAGGGGCATGTGCTGCTTGGCCCACAGGAAGGTCGTGCCGATTTCCCAGGGGAACGGAGACCACAGGATTTCGGCGTAGAGCCCGACTTCTCCGATCCCTTGGACTGCCTGGCCCTGGGGCAACCGGCACCAGTACTGGACCGACCAGGGCAGCCCTGGGGCCTGGTACTGCACGTGGGTCAGGGGGCCACGCCACACCTGGGTCGCGAGCGCCACGTCGGCCGGGTTGACCGCCACGACGGTCCCGGGGTTGACGGGGTCGTAACCTCCGGTCCCCACGGCAAACTCGGTCACGGCGTAGAGGGTGCCGTCCAGGTTGGACCTGATCATCAGGGCGTCGGCCGCGTTGGTTAGGTGCAGGTCAATGGCATCGGGAGCCCCAACAGCTGGGTAGTCTCGGCAGGTCACGACCTTGGCCCTGACCCGTGAGACCAGAACGTCACCTTGCGTGACCCCAATACCGAACTCATATTTAAGCACGTCTTGCCAGTTGGCGGTTACCCAACCCCAACGATTTTGGTAGGGACTGTTGTAGAAGTTCCACCTGACGTCAAACCAGACCAGACCAGTGTCCTCGATCGTGATGGGCTTGCCGAAGAATGAGCACCCAGTGGTACTGTACCGTAGGACCGGAACAATCTCGGCGGTGGAGTGTGGGAGATTACCTAACCTGATCCGGGCGGTTAACTCAACCATGTAGATACGTTCGTCTGCCGGTACACTCCCACTGCTGATGAAAGCTTGACCAGCGTACGGAACGCTACCGCCGGTGTACCCAAGGCCAAGTTGTCCCGTACTATTATTCCCCCAGTACCAAGGAAGCCCACCGGTGTCTACTGCAGCCTCGTCAACGGCCGTGATTGACGAGAACGCCAGGGCTGAGATATTTTCTAAGTAATCGGTGGCATTGACCTTGACTTGGACTGGGGTAGGTCTGGGGGTTACGACGGTTCCGTCTCCAAGTTGACCAAAGGTGTTATCGCCCCAACTCCATACAGTGTTGTCGTTTTTTAATGCGAGCGTTTGATATATCCCGGCCAGCACCATAGTGGCGTCTGTGAACACTCCAACTCCACCGGGGCCTACCACCTGTACTGGTGCAGGTTTGGGGGTCCCAGCGACGTTGTCACCACACTGTTGTGAATTATTGTATCCCCAACACCATACAGTACCATCAATTTTTGACGCCGCGGTATGGGCATATCCACCCGAGATGGTCGTGACATTATTAATGAACCCAACTCCCAGTGGTCCCGTCACCTGCACAGGCACTTGCCTTGGCGTCACGATGGTGTTGTCGCCACATTGACCACGGTTGTTGTACCCCCAGCACCAGACTTGCGTGATGTTGTCCAACGCGATGGTGTGCTCTGCACCGGCCGCAACTTTAATGATATTGCCAAGTGTGCCGATGCCGAGGGGTCCCAGAACTTGGGTTGGCACTGATTTGGCGATCAGGGTATTGTCCCCCAGTTGTCCCCGATTATTTCTACCCCAGCACCACACCGAAAGGTCGTTTCTCGCCGCTACCGAATGGGTAGACCCGGCGGCAATGTCGACTATCCCGGCCAGAAACCCCACGCCTCCTGGGCCCACGACCTGCACGGGCGTGGTTTCCATTGGGGTTGCTACACCGGTACCACATTGTCCGTAAGTATTGTCACCCCAACACCATACAGTACCGTCGTTTTTAAGTGCCACGACATGGTTTGCGCTTGACACTATTTTGATGATGCCGGTCAAGAAACCTACACCACCGGGGCCCAGCACTTGGACCGCGGAGGTCATGGATGCTGTGGTGGTGCCGTTTCCTAATTGACCCAGTGTATTGATGCCCCAGCCCCACACGGTACCACCAGTTTTGAGCACCAGCGAAAATTCGTAACTGCAGGTCATCCCGATGACGGTGTCGTGGAACCCCATCGCGAATGAGCAATATTGTGGGGTGCCGGAAACAGCGGTCGACGCCTCAATGTAGGAAGCGGCGTCGTCGGGGGGTTCCTCGTCAACGTCCTCCCAGGCGGCTTCGGCGCCACCCGGGACTGTAGGGATAAAATCGGTATGGAATCCATTGTCCGTTGGGTACATTTCGACCGTGGACAAAGCTGCCGGGGTAAGGAAAACCTCCATGGCCAAGCTCGTGACCCTGATGCTCCCGCCGGAAGTGTTCTCAAACCCAATTTCAGCCGCGTTGACTTGGGCTTGAGTCCAAGGACCACCGGCTGGATTTCCTGCTGGCCAAGCCAGCGATGGGTCCGTAATGAACTCGGTCCAGACGACATGCCAGGTCGAATCGGCCGGCACCACTGTCCCAAGAGTATCGCAGCCCCCGCGGTAATCCACACCGGCGATCCGGAGAACAGGGGTAACGGTCTGGGGAGTCGACGACATATTCTTGACCAGGAGGGCAACCCTGACCCGATCAATAACCGTCGGGAAAGGGATCCCCATGGGGTCGTGGGGGAAGACTGAAATATCTCCCCCGGTAGTGGAATAGCAGTAACTCTCGTCGCCGTCGTATCGTTGCAGTGTGGTCCAGGGGGCTGCGGTTGTGGGGAACGCCAGCCAGTCGGCTTGGGTACCCGGGGCCGTTGAAACCAGGGTCCAGTGCGGGTAGGGTTCCTCGATGGCGTAGGTGTGGAATTTGGTGCAGCGGAGTTCATCACCGCTGACAAAAACAAGCCCCAGTTCGAACCCGGTGTAGTCGTACCACAGGCGGGTCAGGCTCCAGCCATTACCGTCTGGAAGCGTAGGGAGATACCACGAAATTTCCGTGTAGATAGCGGATGTCACGACATAATCAGCAGAGTCGTAGTCCTGGCCCAGGATCCTGAGCCTGAATTTGCAAGTAGAACTGGCCCCTGTGGTCCTGACCCAAGCAACTACCCTGATGGCGTCAAACCGATGTCCCCGGGGCCAGGCAGGTGGGTTGCCCGTGTAGAACTTGAAAGTCACGGATTGATCAGGGGTGTCGGCCAGGATGTACTGGGCGTCGCCCAAAGGATCTGTGCCCCAGACGTACTCCGACAGGGTCGTGAAGGGTCCCCCGGCCCCTGGGAGCCACTGGGCGTAGGTACCGTCACTGCCAGGAAACGGGCCGGTCGTGATGTCGATGAACGTCATGGTTGTCCTACGTCGTGATGGAGACCCGCAGCACTACCCTGGCAGAACTCACGGCCCCCAGGTCGGGCGGTCGAGTCACCATGGGGAAGTGCCCGATGGCGTACAGGACAACTTTACCGTCGTCCACGCCCCCTGGGGAGTTCGCGACGGTCGCGTAGATCCCGATTTCCCCCAGGTAAGCCCCGGCGGCATCGGGGGCTTCAAGCAGGCAGTAGCAGACGATTGATCTGGTGTTGGCCCATTCGATGTAGTCGACGGCGTCGGTGAAAACGGGATCCACGAGGGAGTCAATGGTGTCGGGATTGACCGGCAGGGCCGCAAAATAATCAAGGGGGTCAAACCCACCCTGTCCAACCGTGAAGTTGTCAATCTGGAGCACGGTGCCGTCGGTGTGACCCCTGGCGGTATACCGGCGGGCCAGGGTCGTCATCTCGGCGTCGATTTGCAGGTACAGGTGGGGAACCGGTTCTCCACCGAATACAGCAGGACCAAATAGCGATGGGCCAAAGTTGCTCATGATGGGTTAAACGTACAGCGGTACCCAATATGTACCGGCAGCTAATCCACCACCTGTCGGGTCTACGATTGTAATTTGATACATACCAGCATAGGCAAATCCACCAATAGCTCCGGTGCTGAAGTTTTTACCTTTTCCGGCTTCTGAAATGCCTTCAAGTGCAATGCAGGCAGACCCCGTGTGAGTTTGATTGATGTGCAGCACTGCTTTATTGAGCGTGGTAGGTCCCGTCATATAGGTTCGGCGTAATTTGGACTCACCAGCTTCGACATTAATTGCCCAACGGTCAAACGCGTAAGTACCATCATTATTATGGTAATGGCCAGTGACGGTTTCAATGGTTTCGGGCATACTGATGTGTACGCCATATGCGGTAGGACCTTGGTCAGCAACCGCACCACCACCCGAATTTGTAAACGTGAAAGATGCACTAAATGCTTGGTGCGTGGCATCTACGTGGTCTGCAGCATTGGTTATATGTACCGAGTCATACCCAGTCATAATACCAGCAGCCAATAGCGGTCCCACTGTTCCAGCGGTCGGACCGGAAGTTACATTGGTTTGGTAGGCCACGCCGCCAAGCTGGTCTCCTGCGGCCGTTGACCACACGTTGGCTACTTGGGCAACCGCATGAGTTTGGGCGGGCAAATTCAAGGCAAACATTCCGGTCGTGGAGGTTCTTCCACCTGCCGCCGCCAAACCAGTGGCGTCCAACAAAAATATATCTGCGGCTGCGTCGGCAAACGCGAACGTCACCTTCGACTGGTCGGAATAGATGTCGTACGTGGTGGCCGCGTGCATGTGGAGGTTGATGTTGCTGCCGGCATCGCAGTGGAACGCTGATTGAGTCGCGTTGCTCGCACGGAACCCATATTCGTCGCTGTTGGAAAAGAATCCCGACGCAGTCGAACTGGCGGAATAGAATCCGTACGTGTGGCTGGGGTGAGAGTAAAACCCATAAGACTGAAGCGTTCCCGGTCCGCCGCCAACCGATGGTGACTCAGCCAGGAAGTCGTAACCGTAACTTGTGCCGGCGGCTACGGAAGCACACACATTTTGCGCCATTACGGCGTAGTAGTTGCCTGACGCCGCGACAGTCGTCTCGTTTACGGCAAAAACGGCACTACAGTTACTTCTTGGGGTGCCGTCAATAATCCTGACGTGCATACAGGTCAGGGTATCGGCCGCCGGGACCATTGTGACGAATGCGACACCGTCTACATCTGGTGTGCCATTGCCCGCGTACACTGGATTCGTGACGATCAACTGCTTGGTGGCACCCCCGAACGTGAACGATACATTTTCGGTCCCGCTAACAGCCAGGTCATTGCCCCCTGATGTCACAACAGTGGGGACGTGGTCATAGGCGGTCTGGAGCCCGTAAATCGCATCGGTCACGACGTCATAGACGGTGCCCACTACATCCCCGGCAAAGTGGAACGCTGGGGTCATCGTGGCAGTCCGGAGAAAAACCCCGCTCTCGGCCTGGAGGCCCGGCCACGCGGCAGAATCCGTCGAGAACCTGAGCCCCTGGTTGGGCGTCCCCCCTACTCCCAGGAGTCCCCAATCAATCGAAGTCGGGACCAGGGAGCCATTGGCCCCAATGCGGGTCTGGACCGCGTACATGGCGTCATTGAGGTTGTTCCGATGGGTCGCGTCAATGCTGCTCGCTGGGATCAGCGGGGGCGACACGTTGACAAATGCACCGCCGAGTTGTGCCACACCGTCAAGGCCGCCGGGAAATAGCGTCGCCATGAAAACCTCCTGGGGGAATCAAATCAAGGGGAAGCGAAAATCAGCGGACCGGGGTCTGGCTCTGGGGCGGCGCCACAGCCCCGGACTTCGTGTCTACGACCCAGTGGGCCGGGATCCCGAGTCGCTCCTTCAAGGCCACGATGGCGGCGTCGAAGGTCTTCTGCATCTCCATGCCCCGCTGTTTCGTGATCGCGATTCGGGTCTCCGCATGGTCAATCAGGGCCTTGTACTGGCCGATCTGGGCCTCCAGGGCCACGAGCGAGTTTTGCATCGCCATCATCTCCATCCAGGTCTCGTTGAGCGGTCCTCGGTCCTCGTCGGGGATCTTGGCCGGGATCTGCTTAGCGGGGGGCTTGATGGGAGTCACGGTCGAGTCAACGGGTACAAGGGTCGGGGTATCGTCGGTCATGTTGTGTTCCTTCCAGCACTGATGCGTGCTGGGGGTGTTTTACCGATGTGGGGGAGAGGTGGGTAGGGCCGGCCGAAATCTACATGCACATCCCGTACTCGCAGGCAGAACAGTCCACTGAATTGCAGTCGGCTGCACAGACGGGGGTGCCGGTGCCCATGCAGAAGACACCGGTCATCCCTGCTGCACCATCGCACCGCTCTCCCCACTCCCTCACGCCGTTACCACAGTCAACGCAGTCTGTCGTGACATAACCACACTGCCAGCAGGTGATGACTGACGTGATTTGATGGTTGGCATCGTACTTGCTCTGGAGACCGAAATCTTCACAGACCGCGTCGTCAACGGTGCCCTGACCCTGAGCACCACCTTCGTCACATTCCTCGCCGGGGTCCACAATGCCGTCGCCACAGAACGGGTCCATTGTGCAGCCCGTGGTGTCGGAGGTGCAGTCATCGGCGCAACCCAGGACGCCGTCGTCAAACCCCAGGGTCAGGCAGGTCTGGCCAGCTAGGTCGGGGCCGTCGCACTGCTCGTACGGGGCGGTCGTGACCTCGTCGCCGCAGACCGACACGAGACACAGGGTGGTGGACACGGTACAAGAGCCAGTGCAGACCAACTGCCCCGCCACGAACCCCGGGACATCGCCACACCACTGACCCCGGAAGTCGTCCTGGTCACACTCCTCGGCACCCTCCGCAACCCCATCCCCGCAGACCGTAACGTTGCTACAGCCCGAGGTATCGACTGCACAGGATTCGTTACACTGAAGAACCCCATGGACGAACCCGAAGGTCCCGCAGGTCAGGACCCCGAAATCCTGGCCGTCACACTGCTCGGTGCCCGTGACAACCCCGTTGCCACAGATCGACTCGGCGGCATCGGGGGAACCATCGGGCAGGACCATGGCATCGGGCACGGTGGTGTCGGGCAGGACCGTGGCGTCCTGGGGGACCGTGGCGTCGGTCGCGTCAACAGTACCGTCGGGCTGGCCCGCTTGGTAGTTGGCACTGCATCCCATGGACATGAACGCGAGAATAAAAAACATCGTGGTGATCTTGGTCGTCATGATCTTTCTCCTTGTTGCCACACCTATATCATGACTCACGGGTTTGCGGTTGTCAACCATTTATTTTATTTCTTTTTCAGCACCGGACGTCCGGTGGGCCAGAAAGCGTCAAGTGCGGTACCGTCGACATTGGTTTCGTCGGGAGTTTCAATGTTTTCGCTGTATTCGTACACACCTGGGTAGCGTACTTGCCCAAGTGGTCCTCCGGAAATCTGCATGACGACGCGGCCAGCATATTGGGCATCAGTGGGGATCATGTGGAGACCAAATCCGCAATACGCGATGGCGCCGCCGTGGTCATATGGATCGTAGCGGCGGTGCGTTCCGGCAAACGGGGATTCCGCAGGGGCTGTCGGGATTGACGGCGGGGATTCAGCGTCGACGTTAGGCAGTGTGGTGTAACGGAACACCTCATTCATGGGGGTGCCAGAGCCAGGCACCAGGATCGGCATGTTGGACCTGGCATAGGTACTGCCGCCGAGGTGTGAAGCCCGGAGGTACACGCCACGCCCATAATTGTATGCCCCATTAAATGTCTCGCTAGCCTGGAGCAGAGCATCGGCAGCCGTGACGGTTGCGGCGTCCCAGGAATCGGGGTACTGTACTGCCATCCCGACCAGTGAATTACTGGAAGAGTCAACGTAGTAATTGGGGCGGTGCGAACCATCGTCTGTTGAGGCCAGGTAATCGGTGGCCCTGGAACCCGCTGCTGAGAAGGGTAGCACGATAGTGTCGAGCGGTTTGACTAGACGGAGTCCTGGTGCCCCGTCACTCGGGGACGCAATATTGCGCCCAGACGTAAACGCGCGGCTGTTTTCTACCACGATGTAGGTGCCATCGATTTTTCGTGTAGTAACCAGATTACCAGCAGTTATCAGCAGACGTAAATCTACCTGTGTGTCGAGTAGCATAGACAAGTAGAACAGATGGATGACACCACTACTGTGGCATAAGTAGGCACTGTCGTCCACGGCACCGCCGCCGAAAGGACTCCAAGCATTGGGCCATGACAAACGTTCAAATCCGCGTAAGTAGAGATCGGCTAAGTTGGTCGGTGCTACGATACCAGTACCACCATTAAGATACGGGAGTGCTCGGAATAGTAGTGCGCTGGCTCGTGTTGACGGAGGTGCCCCGCCGGTAGTGCTAAACGTGTCTCCATCAGTTAAGGTTGGTGCAGGAGGACCTGCAGTTATAACAGGGACTTCCCAGTTGCGCATTTGTGTGGCGGTATTGCATAGTAAGGTATTTCTACGGAGGTGTAATGCTGCACCTAGCGATAAAGCCTCTGTGGCTAAAAACTCCCAATAGTCGTGTGGAATGTAACCAGGTACAAGGTCGTCGTTCCCGTAGACAGCAACGTTTCCCTGTCTGGAAGCAAATTCACAAGGCGATATTGTGGTAGATAGATCTTGCTGTGTTTGGAACGCCCTACTGCTGAGTGGCGTGATACCATTGACCCATTGGTCTCGAAGTACTAAACTGGTGATCAACCCAGGTGTGGTCATGTCACAGGTTAAGGAACTGTAATAACCAGGGGCGTAACTGAACCAGCCGCAGGAAGCACCTTCACGTCCCGGATCCAGGTCATATTCATGAACTTGTCGGTAGTTATTGACGGTGTCGTAAGCGTCGCCTGGGTACGGCATACGCATCACTGCCGCGGCATTAATATTGGTGGTGTTGCGCCCGAAGGTGTCCTGTAATCCTTGTTGGGTATTTGGCCTAACCAGCCGGGGTGAGTTGAAGTCTGCGAACGCACTGTATCCGAAATTTAGGTAGCGGTCGGGCTCTCGGGTGGGCCATCCGGTCCAACTATCGACGCCACCCCATTTGCTACAGGGCCCATCTTGGGTCACGACCCAATCGGTGTTGTGCAGGACAGTCCCGTGGAGCAGCGCTTTGGTTCTGGTGAGTCCGTCGGTCGTGACGGTGCCGGCAGGAATCGGGTTCGTGATGGCACCGCCAGAACTACTGATCCCTTGGTATGGAGTGTAGGTGTAGTGGATCAGGATGTCGGTGGTGCTGGGGTTACTCCTCGGCACCACAATTTTGAGAAATGGTTTACCTGACGTGGCAGTGCACGCCTCGGACAGAGACAAAATATTAGAAAATGGATATCCGACCGACAGCGGGCTGGTCGCACCTGCCCATTCATTGGCACGATGAAGCCGTACCAAATACCACGAGGCACCAGGCGCAGTGCGCTGCCAGACAATCGGCATCTCAATCAACATGCCAGCAATGTCAGCGTGTCGCCACCAACTGGTCCCTACACTAAGGGGCACGGCCACGGGGCCGTCGACAGCCAAGGCCGAAAGATCTATGTCTTCCTCGTGCCAGCAGAACGGACCCATCACTGACTTGCCGCCGCGCCCAATGTCGACCCACTGGTCAACATGTCCTACACCAACGTCTACGGTTTTGTAGAACACGATGATATCGATGTCGGTCGCGGCAGCAAATGGAGCAACCGCCCAAGTAATGCGGATTCTATCCTGCGCATTGGGCATAATGACTGATGCGATCGCTCCCAGGGGTGCCGCAGGATATCGGATGTTTTCGTACGCGATACCCAGAAGTTGAATGGTCCCAGGGGCACCGGTTGCAGCCAAAATGTCTGCTTGGGTGACTTCTACCCATGTCTGCAACGGTACGGTGGTTTTTCTAATCACTGTGTACAGGGTGCCGACATGCAGTTCTTCCTCGGCAGGGCCGCCGGGATCTTGGATGACCTGGTGTACAACATCAGGGATTTCAGCTAGGCCGAAATTGTTGACGTAGCGGGCGTCGGTCATGTTGCGGTCGTAGTGAACCCACCAGGACAACGGCACGGCATCCGTGGATGGGTACGGGGTCAGCATTGTTTCAGTCATGGAAACAATATGGTTGCTGGCGTCGTGCATAGCTGGGGCGGCCAGTGCAGCGGGAACATCAAAGCACAGCCACCCTACCGTCGCTTGGTCATGCAGGTTTTCCTCGGTGTAGAATGGCCCTACACCATCAGGCTTCAGCACTTTGGCCGCCGCCGCCGACGGAACCGGGTAAGTGTTTCGGTCGAAGTAATCTCTGGTAGACCAGAGAGGCGGTCCTTTGAACTGCAGGTAGTTGGTAGAACTCTCGCCCCCAGCCACGAACGCACTGGGAAGCCAGCGGATAAGATGCGCTCCGTCAGGAGCATAGAGTTGTAACGTGCGGGCGGCTGACGCATACGCCACCGGAATCAAAGGATTGGCATGCCCAGCATTGTAGTCTATGGAAAAATCAGGGATCACGGTGCAGATCGGCATAAATTCTTTGGCGTCGCTCCAGATCATCCTGACACCATCCGGCGGAGCCGAAAGCCAGAAAGCGGCGACGTCATTGACGGCCGAGATTTTGTCGGTCTGGAGGATCCTGGTGCCCGCGACCACGCCGCCGGTTCCAGCCCCTGACCATTTGTTGGCCATTCTGGTCCGGAGTTGTCCCTTCATGTTGCGGTCGAAATCGGCAGCCAACTGCTTGGCCAGGGTGCCTTCGTCGACATCGACGGTGCAGCGAAGATCTACGAGGTCATCGGGATGGATGACATTGGGATCAGTTCTGCCGTCGGGACGGGTCACACCGGTGCCGTTAGGATTAGTGTCGTACGCCCAAGCGGCGTCGTTACGTCGGTGTACCAAAGCCACGGGAATGGCCCATTCAGCCAAGTAGGGGTGGACACGAGTATCGCTAGACGTGATGATTGGGACCACCTTGGACCACAGGCCACCATCCTGGTAGGCCATAGTGCCCGCGAGCGTGACGTCTCCCTTGGTCCAGCCAGCCGCCGCCATGGCGTCATCGGCGTCGCGATAGTCAAGATTGACAAACTGGTTATAAACCACTTGATACGTGACAAACCCTCGTCGCCAGCCTTGGCCTACGTCGCTCACGACTCCACCCAATAAATAATTGGGAATCAGGGGGCGATGTACCTTGCTTACATACATATTTTTGTTATTGGTTGTGTTGGTGTCGTCGTGTTGATACAACGTGATCGACATTTTGATACAAACCAGTACCCTGTAGTAGTCTCCTACACCAGGCGGGGTTTTGATGTCAATTTCGTCAAGATTGAACCTGGACCATTCCTCAAACCCCCGGATCCTGAACTTGCAAGGGTCACTATAGAATTTTAGAGTGTTGATAGCCACACCAGGTCCCACGGGGTAATTCATGCCCGTGATGAATCCTGACGGCTTCTCGTTGGGCTGCGACGCTACCCCGAAGGACGCGTCCATGAGCGATACCGACATGGGGCCGCTAACTGCTTCGGTTTCGGCTAAATCTCGACTGAGTTTTGCGATGTCGGCGATAGGATGAACCGGGAAAATGTAGCGGCGTCCCAGTCGATACTCCGCGATGGGGTCGACACCAAAAGACTCGGATTCGCGGCGACGAAGTACCAGCAATGGGATCGCGTAGGTTCTGTCGTCAATGCTGGTGGGTGACGGGGCGGCAGACCAAAGTCGTGCTTGTCCGCCCGGAAGCGTGAAATTGGTGGCGTCAATGTTTGGAATGAGCCACCCGGCCACCGGCGTGATGGGGTCGTAGACCGCGGTGTTGGCCACGTCTTCTTTGACACCCAACCGATACTTCAGCACATAGCCAGCATGCCCACTGGCCCCGACAGTGTTGAAGTCAAAGTTGTCGCCCGCGACTCCTGACATATACGAATATGTCTCAACCACGTCGGTGGCCTGGGGCAACGTGTAGGTCGCGGCTCCAGTGGGATTGCGCTCGTAGCCATGGGTCTCTGGGACCGCCAGGGCTTCCCTCCAAACCTCAAGAAAAACCAGGTCGTAGCGGTCTGGGGCCGCCGGTACCGGATGGGCCGGCAGTACCAAAGTTGTGGCTTTAGTCACGACGGTATGGCCGTACACGATGGCTGCAAAGGTGTCGATGTCGATGCTGTTGTCCACCCCGGGGGTGCCGTCTACGCTGATCTCCAGCTTGGACCCCAGGAAACCCGGCATACCATCGCGAGTACCGGCGATCAGACCGGAGTTGTTGGTCAGGCGCTGAATTTCATTATCGACGAGGTCACGATTGTGCAGGATCGTCTCGGAGTTGTACCCCGAGGTCGTCATGGGGGTCCAGGATGTCCCAGTCCAGAAGTAGAACGTGTTGGCCGCGACCACATAGTAATGGTCGCCGACGAGGTTCTGGGTGGGCGGTGGCACCGGAAGCAGCCCCGTGTTGGCCACGACGCCCCGGAACCAATCGCGCCCGACCTGCGTGACCTCGTCGCGGACCGACCGGTCAATGTCGGTGTTGGTGACCACGACGACGGGCCCCAGCGTCACCTTGGCAAAGACGATCAGGTAGTCCTTCTCGGGGTCCACATTGTACTGGGTGATTTCCTCCAGGACTTCCCAGGTGGCCGTGATAACAGCGGGGGTCCCTAGTGCATTGTACCGACACCTCACCACGATGTACTGGGTCTGGTTGGCCGCCATGGCCAGGACCGGGGGCGCTGTGTCCCCCACGGTCATGCCATCAAACCCAACCGCCAGGAACGGGGTCACCGTGCAGGTCAGCCCGACCCCAGGGGACACCACCCCGCCGTAATAAATGCCCCGGTGGACCAGGCCACGGAGCCGGTCGTTCAGGGTCTGGGTGGAGTCAGGATTCTGCCAGGAAAAACCAAACTGCAGGGCCATTGGTCGCCTCGATTATTACGTGGGGAAAGCAAACAGGACTGGAAACAAATCAGGTTACATGAACGACGTGAGCCGGAAATCAGTCGGGCCGTCGGTTGAGGTGAGCGTGAGCCTGGGCCGATTGTAGACGGCGTAAAGAAACCGGTACCCCAGGGCAGGGGCCACGGGTGCCCCGGCTGGTCGTGGTGGCCCCACCCACACGATGTCGGCGTACAACCCGATGCTGCTCATGTTCCCGACGATTTCACCGGATTCAATTCTGCACCGGTATGTCGGGCACACGTCGTTGAACCACAGGATTTCGTCGACGGCCTCGGGGCCGAAAAATGGCGTCCCCGGCATCGTGGTGGCGGCAGGGTCAGCTGCGATCCCGGTGGTCGGGTCGCCGGGGTCATGGCCACCTTCCGACACCGAAAAGTAGAGGACCTGGAACGCAGTCCCGTAGGCCCCGGACTCTCCGGTGCGACGGCGGGCTTCGTTGGTCAGGACTGCAAATGCGTCAAAAGCCATCGTAACCTCTAAACTGCCTCAAGCAGGACTTTGTAGACCATGACGGAATGGGCCGGGGCCCCACCGATGCAGCGGATCCTGATCAGTAATCCGTCGGGGTCCACACCCGACAGGATATTGGTCATGGTGGCGTGGCCGTACTGACGGGTCATGGCGGCCGGCAAGGTGGTGGAGATTTGGCCCGCGACCCAATTTTGTATTGCCTGGTCCCAGTAGTAGAAGTCACTGGTTCTCTGGACCAACACTTCCGCAGCCTGACCAAACACGGTGACGCGGTAATCAAGAAACAGATTATATGCCGTGACGGCGTCCGGAAACCGCCACAACTGGTACACCGAGCACAGGGCCGCGGGGTCGACGACGGCCAGTTCACAGCAGTAGTTGCTCTGGCCTACCTGCATCCCGAGGTACGGGCCTGGCACTGGCACAAAATGAGCAACAGCGTAGTCGGTACTGTTTTGCACGACCGTGTTGGTAGTGCCGACATCCTGTTCCCAGGCCGCGAATTTGGGGCCAGCAGCCTGGTAATGTCGCCAGGCCCAGAAGTTCAGAAATGCTGCCTGCCCAAAGGCACCGGCATCGCCGGGGTCACCAGTCCCGAACCCCATGGATTGGGCGGCGGTCACGGGGAAATCTCGGTAGTGCGCCGTCAGGATCGGTTCATGGTTCATTTCGACGCTTACGATGCCCGGCATTCCGGGGTCTTCGTCGCGACAAATGTTGAGCTTGACATAATTTAGCGCCCCAGTTTCCGCGGTGGTCAACTGGTGCGAGGCAATGTAGGTCGTGACATCATTGACATCCAGGCCACCGCCAGTCAAACCCAAGTGCCACTGGAATACCCCAAGACCTGTTCGGTCCTGCACCAAGGTCAGCCAGATGGAGCGGGCGCCGTCTTCTACCTTGGCCAACCGTAGTACACAAGTTGCGTCTGGAGCCACGCCACCAAACCCCAGGCACCAGAAGTCTAAGGTTATTTCCGTGTCGGTGGGGTAGCGATACTGTTCAAGACCTCGCCAGTATCGTCTAAAATCAACGTTAGACGTGTCTTCAAAATATAAAATTCCTGCCAGTAGAATTGCTTGTGCTTCGGCGCCGTCAGTATTCCACGCGAGATATCCGGCCATGGCGTCAGGTGTTACACCTGTCGTTACGGGGTCGTAGAACTCCGGCACGTCGCAAAATTCAACGTCCAACCAGGCTTCAGAAACCTGTATTTCTTCGCCTGGACCTGGCGCTACCGTAACGTCAAACGCGATGGTCAAGTCAGCAACGTCGGCCGAGACAAATCGAGTGGGAATCCCACCAGGAACGTGGCCCACCAGTTTCAACCTGATGTCCTGCCAGGTGGTGTCGGCGGGCGTGTAAGTGTAGCCGCTTTCCGTGAGCGCGTTGTGTATTAGTGAAACCCCGATGGTAGGGCCGCCCGCGACATTGGTTACGCGGTAGCGGAAGCACACTACAAGCCCAGATACAAACCCAAATGTCGGGACCGTACCTTGCGCCACGGTCAACTGGGCCACATGAGCCAATACGTCATCGTGGATGTAGCTCGTGTCACCCGAACCTCGAATGCAGGACTCCCAAGCCGACGGTTCGCCGATGAAACTCCATTGCTGCGTGGCCCCCGAGGCCACCAAATCTACAATCTGGTGCTTCACGACGCTTTTCTCTTGGACGCCGACAACGACAATTGTTGCAGCAACGTGACTAACCGGTAGATGGACGACCGGTTGAAGTGCAGGGCCACGACGGTATCGTCAGGGTCGTCTGGGTTTACTGGATTTTGTTCCAGTTCTTGAAGTAGCAGCGACCCAATCCTGTGGGCCTCTGTGACGAGCGTGTGGGAATCTACGGAACAGTCAATGCAGGGCTGGTCAACGTTGGGCATGATTTTAAACCAGCATCGCGAAGTACGGGTTAACCAGCACCCCTGGGGTTCCCCCGCCGAATAGCGGGTGTCCTGGGATCGTGGCCGACGTGACGGCCGCGTCGGTCCGGTGGGTCGTGAGCACCAAGCAATCAGGCCCTGGGGCACAACAGCCACTGTTCTCTGGCAAGTGGGTTTTACCCAGGAACGCGTCGGTGCAGTCGCCACCGTCTGTGGTTTTGCGGAGGTCGGTCCCGACCCAGTAGTTGGTCAGGGGGTCTAGGTCGTAGACCGAGTCGAATGTGGCTCCGGTGTCGAACAGGTCGCCCGAGTCAAAAAACAGGCCCCCGATCCCTGGGGGCAGGACCAACATGGGGTTGGGCTCATTCCAGGCGCAGAACGCGGGTCTCGCGGTCAACTGCATGGACCCCGTGAAGGTCAGGTTGTCCATACAACCTGCAGTCACGAGCAATCCGGTGGCCCCGCAGTAGGGGGCCGTGTAGTCAAAAACCTGCTGGCTGTACTGCTCGATCCCGTGGTCCTGGACCATCACGACGTGCTCATCGCCGCGGAAAATATCGTACTGGGGACTGTTCTCGCAGTACTTCAGGAACGAGGCCCAGCGGGTTTGACACAGATCGGGGGTCCAGACATGAAAGTTGAACCCCGAGACATCTTGGCCGCTGGTGTACGGGTGGTACAGGTCGGGTTGCCAGGTGGCTGGGTTTCGAGCATCTTCAACCACTGGGGTCGTGAGGCAGCAGGAGGTCACGAAGTCGGTGACACCACCCTGCAGCCCAGACTGCCCGTATAACGACAGGGCCGCAGCTTTGGTAGCCAGGACCCGGAGGGTCCTGGGGTCAGGTAGTTCACGTCGCCAGGGCGTCAACCACTCGGCGAAAAACGAATCCCACGGCGACGCCATGGCGTCACGGTACTGCTCAACGGTCCGGCCAGCCACTTCGTAGTGCTGCTGGGCCATGGCATACAACATCGTGGCGATGTGGGTCTGGCCGAGCAGCAAGTGAACCGGAGGGTCAATCCCATTCTCAGCCTTGATCGTGAAGACCAAGGGGGCCACGATGGTCGGGACCATCACGGTCATCCTGGCAGCCGTGGGGATCACGACCCCCGAACCCTTGGACCCTACCGTGATGGTCACGGGGGCCGCGGAGTCGGTTTCCAGGATGAAAGGCCAGGAGTCAGTCCTGGGGATGTTCTCGACCGCTTGGGCATAGAACGAGCCCAGCGGGATACTGAACGTCATGTTCAGGAACGTGAGGTCGTGGGGCGCGGTCTGGGGGTAGAACAGGAGCATTAGACGAAGGTAGACCCAATCGCCAGGGTGGGGTATTCGGTTTTACCGTCCAGCGAAATGTACTCGATGTCCTGGGCCGCGATGTCCAACCGGGCAAACTTGGTCAGGCGAAACTGTGAAATTCCGTCAACCGTTTGCTCCACGGCCTGTTGGTAGTCAGCGGGGTTCAGGGTCGTGATGAACTGCCGGACCGATGCAGCGGTCGGGTTATCAGGATTCCGCATATACGCCACCGTGAAGGTCTGGATGTCGGCCGCGACCGTGGCAGCATCAACCGTCGTGATCGTGGTGGCGTGGCCCTCGATGTAGATCTGGACCGGGTTGGCCAACCTGAACAACACGTCGGTCCCGAAGGTTCTGGTCCGGTTGGCCACCGCGAGGTTGGCCTGCTGGATCACCGTGTAGTAGAGGTAGCGGATTTCATACGTCTGGGCCGGTTGCAGCGGGGCAGTCAGGTCAATTTTGTCGATCCCGCGGCTGGACCCCTGGACCATCGGGTCGGTCGACAACGCCAGGGAAAATGGTACTGAAATCCCATCGACCAGGCAGTACTCCACCGAAAATACCGGACGGTTGTCCAGCGTGATGGACAACTCACCCCCCTGGGCCGTGCCGGTCTGGGTGGTCTCATCTACGGTGTCGGAAATCACGTAGATGTCGTACCCCATCTTGTCTTGCAGGACTGCGTGGCGCACGAATGAGGTGTAGTCAGTGGACGCGACCATCGAGAAGGCGTCGTAACCAGTGGGGTCGATGTCCTGCAGAACCGTCGCGATGACCCCGGCGGTCTCGCGGTTAATCCCCTGGATCCGGTCCCAGATGTTGTTGCGGATCTGGTATTTGTCGGCCTGCTCGCCACCCTGCTTCATGTAGGCCCGATTGATGACCCCGTTGAAATCCTGCTGGGTCGTGACCATCGTGTTGATGGTTCCGGGCGGTAAATCGTAGTCCTGGCCGGCTGCCACGGCTTCTACTTTGCACGGGATCTCATACCGACGGGTCGTCGCGTTGAAATAGGCATCGGCAGCATCGCCGTTCATCACGACCGATTCTACCGTCACGAAACTGTATCGGCCATCATTGGTCGAGACGGTCCAGCCGGTGTCCACCCGGTATTGTGTGGCAGCCAGGGGGCGAGAATTTCGGTAGAAATAAACGGTGCCGCGCGACACTTTCGCGACGGTCGGGTCATTGCCGAAGTTGCGGGCCACAGACTCCAGGTCGTCCTGGTCAATTAACTCGGGCCGCTCCAACTGGAACTGGCTCCGGAGATAACTGGTGTCTTGCTCGGTCTTGGAGATTTCGGTCGCGTTGGCCCAGTAGACCACGGCGATCGGGCCCTTGCGGGTGTCCAGGCGAGGATTGAGCGCCTGGGACGTGGCCTCCAGGGCAGTCAAGACGGTACTGGCGTCACGGGGCGAAGAAGCCATTGATTAAAACCTCACACCAAAGTACGGACGCCGGGTTGGTAGCCAGAGCCCTGGAGATTTGGGGTCCGCTGGCTGGTCGTGACATCAAACCCCACGGTCGCGGGCTCCAGGGATTCCGTGATGCACTTGGCGAAAAATGCCCACGTGAGGTTGCCCATCGCGAGGGCCCGGAGGATTTGGATCTCGGCGATCAACTCGTCGGAATCCACGTAGGGGTCGTTTTCCTGCAGTTCCATGAGCCGCTGGATGGCGTCCCGGGCAAACTGCTCGATCGTGACGTCAACCCCCATGCCACTGGCCGCAGCCACCAATTTGTCGATCCGGTAGAACTCGGACCCGTTGTACCAATCGGGAGCCGTGGGGTCCCGGTTGTTCAGGAAAGATTCCAGCATATCCTGGGCAGCCTTTTCGATCCCTTGGCATTCCACCAGACGGCCGGCGCCGTCCAGCAGAAGATCGCCGTCACATTTCCACGTGATACTCATGTTTGTGCTTACCGGTACGATAGCAGAACGATTTTCCAGGATTGAATTTCCCGCTGAAACTCGTCGGTGGTGCCGGCTGCGTAGAACTGCTCGGCAAAGTTGGCCACGACGTTGAAGAAACGCAGGTCCTGGATCCGGGCTTCGATTTTTCCAAATCCTCGAGACAAGCTCTGGAGCAACTGGGCCATGCCGTCAAGGTACTGGGAGGTCGCTGAATCGCCGCCCTGCAGCCCGTCTTTCAGGGCCTCGAACGACTGGACCGTGGGGTCCAGGTCGGCCAGGGCAGCCTGCTGGTTGGCGATCCACTGGTCAGCAGCCTCTTTGACAATGGCGTCGTGGTCGGTCTGGGGCGGCGAGGCCGAGAGCAGCAGGTCAAGGTACTGGGCGGTCTGTTGTTTGACCGTGGAGGGCAGCAGGATCAGGGCCGCTTCCATGTCTTCCGTGATGACCTGCTCGGATAGGCTGGCGGCACTGTACCAGGAAGGCCGGGTAAGCCGTCGCCGTGCTGCGACAAATTGCAGTTGTTGCTCTGTCCAAGCCATTGAGGATCACGAAACCCACAAGGGTTCCCGTTAGAAATTAACGTAGCAGGGAGGGTCCGGGGCCTAGGGGTTGTTGGCCGCGATTTTCTGTTCGAGGTCCCTGACCAGGGCCTTGAGGGCGTCAAGGGTCAGGACGGCAAGGTCGGACGACACAGTGACGGTTTGCTCTTCCTGTTCTAAATAACGAACCGTCACCTTAAAATGGCCGACATGCCCGCGGCTAATTTGGTAAGTAGTGCCTTCGGGCAAGACGGTGCAGGTTGGATTGAACCTACACCAGCTCCGCACCGCGATTTTGATGTTATGCTGCAGGTTGGCCAACCATTCATCCAAATCACTGTACCGTTCTTCTGGAAGCGCAATCAGCAGATCAATTGCTTTGGCTTCGGGCATAACGACTCCTTTGGAACCAGGGACGACTGGCCCATCTGGGATGGTTTTACCTGTGGCCCAACTTGTCCGATTATTTTTGGTCTGGTTCGCTGGGTTTAGCCGGCGCTATGCCTGACCCACCGCAGTCTGGGCACAGAACCAAGACTACGCGTCCACGACCTCGGCAGAGTTGACAACACTGGGGGCGGGTCAACTGGTCAAAGTAGTCCACGTGGGCAGCCCACAGCTCCGCGTCGGTGCAGTGATCAGGATCACGGTCCTGGTAACCACGGCGCCACCCCGCTTCGTACGCCAAGGCCAGTTGGATGTCAGTCCAGGTGTCGGGTATCTTTTTGATCATGCCGTCTCTTTGGTCTCTCCAAAGGCTTTGATCACTGACTCCAGGTTAAGGAAGTGCATCCCCAGGCAGTTACCACAGGTCAAGGCCAAGCACCACAGCACTTCCTTGCTACTCTGGCCCAACGCCCCGGTCAGCAGTTGCATCATGGGGTCGGCGGGTGTGTCCTCCACTTTGCTACCCAGAATCGACAGGACAACACCAGCCCACCGATCTTGACCGCAGACGTGGCAAGGTTTGATGGACCCGACCTTCTTGCCCTCTTCGATCATCCTGGCGGTGTCGGCCTGCATGGCAGCCTTGTGCTCGGCTTGCCTGCGATCCCGTTCGTCCAGCATTTTCTGCTCTTCGGGTGTGCGGGTGAAATGCGGCATTTACTTGTCCTCCGGCAAACTCGCGTAAAGGGCTTGTAGCCAAGCCGTGGCCTCGGCACACCTCTTCTGCTCGATGGCCCAGTGTTTCTTGTGGTAGGTGATGTCTTCTTTGGCCTGCTTGACGGCCTTGGCGTGCCATTTCTTCGGTGTCAAGATCTTGGGTGCGGGCTCTGCTGAGTAATCGTAGCCCAGGCCACCCCCGAGGGTCAGTTGCTCCTCCATGAATTTTTGGAAATTTCGATGCTTGGGTGTCGGTGGGGTCCATTCCTTGACCTTGGCCAACATATCGAGATAGCGTCGGCGAATCTCTTGGTACTCGGTGGTGCCTTCAATATGCTGCCGCTGGCTCTGCTCGTTAGCCTCGGTGCACCTGCGGTCCATTTCCTCGGGGGTCATGGCGAGCAAGTGCTGCAACACGTCCTTGGCCTCGGCCAGTTCGTCACGGTGGTACGGGTCTGGCGTGATGGTTAGGGGTACAGGAGTATTCAGAGAAGTGTCCCGCAGCGACATGCATACGTCCATGCCACGGCAACACCGTAGGGCGAACTCACGGAAAGTGGTTTCGGGCTTGTTGTCAATGATCTCAGTAAATCCAGTTGGCATTTATTTATCCTTTCTGTTGAATTCTGGGTTAACCGGCACCTTGGCAATCACGTCGGCCAGGGGCTCGGTCCCGACATATTTGCTGTTATCGAAAACCATGAGAAACTTGTTACCGTCACATTGGGTGTCGGCCGACACCATCGTGTGGGTTTCGGCTGGGTAGACCCAGCGGGGCAGAAACCGTTGCGTGTAGATCTCGGCCGAATATTCCCCGTCGTTGTCCTCCACGGTTTCCCTGGTGGGCTGCTCGTCGCACCAGTACACTTCGTAGGGGCCCAGCCACCAGTAAACATCGGTCATGTCGTCCAAAGGGATTTCTCGCCAGTCAGCCCGGTAGTCGAAGGCGTCGTGGATTTTCTGCTTGGCCGCGAAATACTCGGTCAAGAGCATAGAAATGTCGAGCATGTTGTTTCCTTTTATCGCTTTCGGCAATACACTGGTTTGTCGGGGTACAGTGCGAGGTTTACACCAAGGTTACCGGTGGACCGGATGAACCTGACCTGATCACGGCGATACCGGTGGAGTGCTGATTGTGCACGCCGCCTGGATTTACGGCGGGGAGCAACGACTTGAAGGGCATGGTCAAGAGTAAGAAACGCGTCGCCGTAGCTGGGGCCGTAGTCATGGGTTTCGGGAGACCAGATCTGCACCGAATGACCCACGGGCTCGTCAATCCAGAGCCACTGGCTGCAACGAGCGGCCCCCACGAATTTTTCGTCAGGGGTGTCCCAGAAGTCGCTACAACCGGTCCAGAAACCTGGGTCGTCTGGTCGTTCAGGATAGGAACAGTAAAAGTCAACATCACGTAGACGGCACTGAACCACGTAATGGTGGTCAAACGCGAACCAGACGGTGTCGCCCATGTGGATTTCTGGACCACGGAAGAAATCGGTGCGGGGCAGCGCGTAGAGGTTGATCATGGTGTTGTCCTGGGCTCCAGGGCCAATCGTGTGTAGTGCATCTCCTGGGCCATCTGGGCGGGTTCCACGGGGCTCTCGACAATGATTGGGATGCCCTCGGGGATCAGGTGGGCCACTAAGTTGAATTGCTGGACATCCGTGGCCATGACGGCGCCGTGGCGGCCCTGGGGGTCCACATGGCTGCAGTGGACCTGTCGGAGCCTACCACCATGCTGGTTCAGGATCGCCAAGGCCATGCGGCCCGTGGGGTCCACTTGGAAGGCATGGCCGACGTCGAAGCACAGGCCCGCAGCCGGCAGCAGGTCAAACCAGTAGCCTAGTTGGGTGGCAAACCAGCCCGTGGCTTTGCGCAGGTCCATGTTCTCGATCAGTAGTGACCTACCCAGTGAACGCCACGGGGCAACCTCATGGATGACATCGGGGTGCAACACGATGGGCCAGCCCCGCTGGACCACGCGGCCGAGTCCCTGGACGATACTGGGTTCACGTTCTCGAAGGAATTTGCTGGGACAGTGGACCGAGCAGTAGTCAAAGCCTTGGAGGTCAAGGGAGTTCAACTGGTCCAGGAACCCGTCAAACTCGTGGTCTCGCAGCACCGACAACTCCACCACCCGGCACCCCAGGGCCTTGGTGTGGGCAATCCCTTGGGCCACGTCGTGGTCCCCGATTGCCCCGGTGGAGAACCCGATAGGCCGAGTCAGCATGAAGTGTCACTCCTGGGGCAGGTGGTTTTGTGGGGGAGTGGTACTTCCCCCTTGTTTGCAGAGATTTCCTCTCCACAGGTGCAGGAGGTGCAGGCTGGCTGCTTCTCGCGGCCGTACCACCGCTCCCGGGCCATGACGGCCCCGTCGAATGCCCGGAGGCAATCCACGAGGTATTGGGCCAGGATGAAATCGGGGGTGTCGGAACCATTTTCCGCGCGACAACGGTTGATTGACACGGTGATTTCGTCTCTAAAACTCCACATTTTACTTCTCCTTGGTTGCGCTGCAGTTGAACTGGGCCGTCGGCGCGTCTATCTACTTGGCTGGTTTTACAGTTCTGGGGTCCGGGTACTGGGCCATTTCATGGGTTTCCTTTTGTTGACAACTTGAGCTAAAGCCAACACCCCAGGGCTGCGAACGCCACGGCCAGGCAGCCGACCAACCCTGGGGTCACGCGACACCCCGGCCCGGCAGCACCGAAATGTCAGTGACCTCGGGACATTTTATCCGAGCGAGTTCCAGGAGGTCGGCAGCCAGGAGCACGTGGGTCCCGACTCGCCCGATCCATGAGTCCGGCACCACCCTGGTGGTCCAGCCACAGTCGCAGCATTGGACCACCTGGACGCTCTGGTCTGACCTTAGCACCACAAAACCATCCTGGTGGCAACGAAGGCACTGGCCCGGCAGCAACGCGACCGACCATTCACCCGGTGGACAGGTCAACTGAAAATCCTCCCAGATCATCATGGTGGTCTGGACCTTGGGGATTATGTTGAACAGCACCGGGAGGAAACTCTGGATTGTTGATGCAACCTGCTGCCACATTTTGGTACCTCTAGCGCAAACTGTCGTCAACTGCACGCCAGCCCGGCAGACACAGGACTTTGTACTCGGTGGTTTTGGTGCCGTTGTCATGGCTGACTTCGCCGTCGTAGCCGTGCCCATAAATGGGTTTGCCATATTGTGCACGCGTGTGCTCATAGCTTTCGTTTAGCCGACGATGCCAATGTTTCAGGTTGGACTTGTAGATGTCGTCCATGGGGCGATGTTGCAGCAGTGCACGAGCAACCCGGAGGGTTAAGGCGGCAGGACAGTCGTAGCAACCGCTCACCATGAGGTATATTTCAAGCAGCAAACCTGACCTAAGCGCGGGGTCAAGGGTTTTGTTTGTTGCGATCTCGAGCGCTGGGTTGACGATGAGTCCGCAGTCATCGAAATGGAGTTTGGTCGCCTTGTTGTGGCCATATTTATTGTAATAAGTATCACGAATGCTGGCCAGTCTTTCACACAGGTGCTTTATCTGCTCTGCTTGGGTGGCGTTGGCCGCCATGACTTCCGTGTCAAACGCCACCATGGCCGCGATCGCGTTGTTTTTCACGGTCTCGTAGGCAACCTTTTCCGCATGGACCTCGTAGGCGGCGACTTGTGCGTCAGGGGTCGCCTTGATTTCACGGGCTCGTGCGTTTTCTGCACACCTGGCCGCCGCCTTTTCGTAGTGCTGCTGTTTGCTGTAGCAGTCGGCAATGACACGCTGCATTTCTTTCCGCATCAGGGTCACGGTGGCTTCGTCTTCGCTGCAAGCAGGGCCACCGTTCGTGTCGTCAGGATAACCGAGGTCAAGTAGATGTTGCACCCAATTTGCTGCATCTCTCCAGACTTGCGCTTTAGCCTTGTTGGGCGTCATGCTTACCTGCTATTCTTTGTCGTGACTGCACGGAAACTCCATACGGCGCTGGTGATCGCCGCTATGGACGTCACGACGACGAACACACTGTTTAGCATTTTGCCCAATTGCTGGTCCCGCGCTACCGCCGGGAACATCTCGGCAAAACCCAGAAGGCACAGCGACACAGCCCACATGGTCAGGATCGCTACCAGTTTTTGTTCGGCGCTCATGTTGTTTCCTTGTTCAGGGCCGTGATGGCTTCGGCCCGGTAGGCCATGACCTGCCGGACCAAATGGGCGTTCTGGACCCCCACAATTATGACGTGGCTGGCCAGTTCGGCCCCGATGGTCTCGACGAGCCCAGCGCCCAGAGCCTCATCAAGAAATCCGGGGCTGGGGCCCTCAATGCCGTCAAGGTCAACTTCCACGTCGCCGAACAGCAGTGCCCGGACGATGAAATCGTCGCGGAATGCTTCGCCCGAGAAATCACCTTGCCGACGGTAGCGGCCACCCAGCCAAGGCGACACCAGTGAGGCGACGTGCAACTTGATCATGCTGATTTCCACGGGGTGGTGGTTCTGTAACTACCGTCCTGGTCAAGTTCTACCGTCTCGCCAATAAAGTTCAGGGCAATGACCAAGGCTTCGGCGAGCCGTTCTTGCCCGTAGTACCCGGTCACTACATTGGGGAGCGTTTGGGCGTCGAACAGAAATCCGTAGGGGCGTTTTTGACAAGACAGTTCTTCCAGACGACTCCTATACTCTGCGGGCACCCGCCACAGCTTGGGTAGCACGTCCATGCTGACAACCCGGCCTTGCAGGTAGAAAGCACAAGGATGTACTTCCCCAGTGTCACGGTTGATCAGGATGTCTAGGTTCTGGACTTCAGTGTGTCGGAGCAACTCTCGGGGCATACCGGAATCACAGGCACCGTAGGGGTCCAGCACGAGAAACGCGAAGGCCCCGCCGGTTCCCTTGCGGACCAGGACGTCAAAATTTGCTAGGAAGCGGTTACCCGGCACCTTGCCCTGTATATCAGTGTAGTTGGCGTGTCCGACGCGTACGAATGTGATTTTGCGACCCGTGAGGTCGTGAAGTTGTTTGCTCGTGGGTTCGGCCTTTCTGGTCATGACACTCCTTTTGCCATTTTCTCGGCCCATTGGTGGGCATGGGCTGGACAGCAGTACGCCGAAACAGCATCTTCGTCTGGACCCAGCGGCTCGACTTCCAGGCGGTAATCAAGGCAATCTGGACTCCCGCAGACGCAGCAAACTACGGGGTCACCTGAGCGGTCCAGTCCGCAGGCAGTCGCGGGTTTACCCACATGGTAGAATCGGTGGTATTGCATCCTGGCCTCCTGGCAAGGTTGTAGCCGACAGGAGTGCGGTTGTCAAGTGGTATCGCTACTGAAGCGGAGGCCACTATTCTGGAGGCAACCTCACAGTATCAAATATTTCGCTAGTTTCGAGCAAAAACTCGACGAAACCGGTTTGCAGTAGCACGATGGCTTCGTCTAGATTTTTGAAGTACATCGTGGACGCGACGTCAGCGTGGGGGCGAACTATTTGGGAGTAGAGGCGTAAAATACCCATCATGGTTTCGTTGGGAATGCCACCGAGATTGCCGAAATTTGTAAAAGTGCCTAAATAAATTCGTTTGCCGCCACCAGCTAACCACAGTTCAGTATTGGGGGTGTTGGCTACCGGTACGGGGATAATGTTGTTCATGCTGTTTCCTTGTCTGGGGGTGGGGACTACTGGTGGTTACGAAATCCACCTCTGCTGGCGTCGTATGGACTTGGCGATGCCATGCGCCGGGCCGACTCCTTTTTCTTGGCCGCGGTGAGACGATCAATCTCGGCCGAGAGGAAGGTGGTTATTTTCTGCTGTGCTGCCGTAAGCTCGGAAATTTGTTTTCGCTGGGCCTGCAGGATGCCCGCGAGTTCCGTGAGCTTGTCCTCAAGTTCTTGGCCAGTCATGGGGCTACCCTTATTTCGTTAGTTTTGGGTGCTGCAAAAGGTAGGTCAAGCAACCGTAGACTAAATCCAGCGTGACCCCCAGACTAGTCTTGCTGCTACGAGTTGTCAGTTTTGCCATCTCACCGCGCACTCCTCGCGCACTAAATAATTCCGCAATAGGATCTCGCTCCGTGTCTCCCCACTGTACGGTATTCCACCGGGCAATGACGTCTGAAATGCAAGCACCTGCTACTTTTATTTCTGGATTGGACAGATCGGTAAAGATCCACCAGTGTTCGCTACTACCATCCTCTGGAAAGGTCCAGTCCATTCTTGGCAAGCAGGGTGGCGCCTCAAGGAAGTTTGATCTGCTCGGTAGCACTATTAGTTTCGGCGCCAGCAGATGGCGAGAAATAATTCGCCAAAGTTCAAAGTCTGGGCTCCCATTTACCGAAGCAGTGGTGTCCAGGGTTCTGTAGTGTGCCATCTTGGTGCGAAACTGCTCCTTGGACGACTCCGTAGGCAGGTGGCTAACTATCTCATCCTCAAGAAACAGGATGCCAGTTAGTTGCCAGTGGAATCGATCTGGCTCTTTGGGAGACGTCGGCCAACACGTCCTACCAGGCAACTTTTCGTAGTGCACATTATCGAGTGCCACGTTGGGTAGGCAGATCCATGACTGAACCTTCCCGCACTGCTCAAGCATATCCGGCAGCGTCGTGAATTCTGCGTCAAACTCTTCTTGGGTCAAGTTGTAGTAGGCTCGGAATTCCAACTCGTACCGCTGCTTGGCCGTAAGATTGAGCAGGGCCTCGAGTTCGTCGTTGAGTTGATCTTGTTGGTTTTTCGTGATCATGTTGTTCCTCTGCCGCATCGCGGCCAAGCGGGCCAGACCTTCGTCGGCCTGGCGTTGAAGATTTTTTGCCCATTCGTCGTAGCGGTCAAGGGCTTCGCGAGCTTGCTGTGTGACTTCTTGTCGTGTCATTGCTGAACCTCGTAGACCCCGTGGATCCACCTGAATGGTTCCGTGAATGTGACTTCACATTGGGCACTGATTTCTGTTGGTTCCCCACCGGCTGTGCACGCGACCGTGCCAAAATGCATCGCCGACCTCGGTACTGTGGCGCAGTCGGGAATATCGTCCGGCACCACGACACCCCAACTGCGGATTTCACCAGCGCTGATGAGGTTGTCAGGTGCCATCACGGCTTCACTCCAAACTTCGCCAGAGCTTCCCGGACGACGCGGTCGCTCGTGGCTTTCACGACAGCATAGATGGTGTCCCAGTTGTATTCGGTCGCGGGTTTGGGTTGCTTTTTATTTTTCCGCAAGACAATCTCCGTCGGTGTTGTAGCCGTCCCAGGCGTACGGGCAGGAAGCCGAGTCGTCACAGGTGACACAGGTGCAACGCCGATAAAAATCATCCAGAGCGGCGTGGAGTGCTTCAAGGTTGTCCATATCAAATCATCCAGTCTTTTTGTTCTGCCAGCCATTCTGGAATCGCCAGTTTGCCTTGGTCTCCTGGTTCGCTGGCGTTGTAGACTTCTGAGTCGTCCAGGATCTGGCTGAATGGCACCCAGGCTTCTACATTTTCGTAGCGGCACAGCACTGCTTTGTCGGTCTTGCGAACTACTTCAACGGTTTCATTCCATGACATTGAGGTTTTCCTCAGGCACTAAAGTGCCGAATAAACTGGTGTGCCCTGATTGAAACGCGTCAACGTAGCACATGGCTTCACACCAGTCGTCGTCATCGAGCAACGCTTCTGCCTTGTGCTTGCGCCAGCGCTGAACCGCTGCGACGAGATATTGTTTTACAGCTTCAGGGGTGAACTCGATGGTGTTGTTCACGATGTCTACTCCAACTCGGTGGGCCACGCGTTCAAGACCTGTTCAATAGGGCACTGCAGCATCGTTGCCGCTACCTCGGGATCAAGTTCCCCGACCAGTTGTTTCAAGACGACCAGTCTGTCGTGCAGGTCATCGTCAGGGTAGTGGCGTTCCGCGAGGTACTTCTTGGCGATCTCTTCCAGTTGATCGTCGTCCATGCCGCCGTTCGCGTGGCACAACTGATACCCCAGGAACTCGCGGTGGCGAATCAGCGCCACGATGGCCTCCCGGATGATCTGGATTTCATGGTCGGTCATGGTCGTCTCGTTGGTCATATTATTCCTGGCGTCCATTGGATTTTCGCCCGACCCCGTGGCCCCGCAGGTTCGGCATTGCGCCGTGAAAGCGACAGGGCCGACAGCCATGATATTAGTCGGGTGACCCCAGGCGTGCCGTGTGGTCTCGGTTCTTTGGCTGCTTTCCACGTACCAATCGCGGCCACCGCAAACCGGACACGGCGGAATAAACTTGGTCATGTCGGTCGCAACCAAGTCTTCTGTGTTTACGTCGTGGGGATTACTCATACCGGCGGTTCCTCAGTAACCTGGAACTGATACCCAGGTCCAGGGATGGGTTTTGCTGGCGGTGGCTCCTTGGCGGGTTCGGGCTTGGCCTTGGTCGTGGCAGCAGCCACGAGTTTGTCGAGAGCGTCGCACTGGTCACACCGTCGTCGCCATTCAATCTTTTTCTGGATTTCTCGCTGCAACTGCTCCTGTTCTTGTGGCCGTAGGTCAATCTTGTAACCATCGCACCACAGCACGACGTCTTTGGCATTTTTGACGCGACCGGTAGAATCACGCAGATAGACTTTTAAACCTCTGTTGATCGTGAGGTTGTACTCGGTCCAGTGGTACTTACTACTGGCGTAGTCTGTCTCGCCTGAGTAGTCCCCGGTCAACTCGGGGAATGTGGGGTCTTGTGCGCGCTCCTCCTGGGTGCGTCGATCGCGAATCAGACCACACAGCACCTTGATGCACTTTCGGCTCTTGGGCTTGTCGATTTTGTTCCGCATGCTATTCCTTCCTCAGAAATCGGCCCCGGGGGTCCCGGGGCATCGCGGCGGCCACGGTGCGCATTTCCTCGCGATCCCCCTCAGAGAGCCAAGACCGCTTCCACGCCTTGACCGCCGGGGCCTTGGCATCGTGTAGGCTACGACAAACCGACTGGACTGGCACCGCGATCTCACGGGAGAACGCCGCAGTCCGGACCAGCATAACTGGAGTCTTGCGCGTCACCTTGAAGCCAGCGGGGATTTCCTCAACGTCACCCTCCCATCCATACGGCACAATGTGCTCCGGTGGGAACACCTCGCCGTCGCATTTCCAGGTCGCCCCAGTGACCCAGGCGTGGAACGGCCCGCACGGAACTGAAACCCACCGGTGCGTTCGGTTGGTCACGCCATGGGCGGTCCTGGTGGTATCCTTGCCGTGATCCTGCATTTCAGCCGACACGACGACGTGGGTGCCGACCGGCATATTCTTGAGGGCCCTGAAAAACTCGGGATTCTTGCGCTTCATGTCACTACAACTTCTTTCTGATCGGCGAGTCGCTGATCTGCATCGCGGCACCCAGCAGCCTGACGTACAGCCCGCAGTCGCACCGCACGGTTTTGAGATGTTCGGCGTCGACCAATCTGGTTAGACACCTGGGGCATACATAGTAGGAATCAAGCACGGTGGCACGCGCTGATAGTTTGGATGGGTGGCGGTCTACACGCATAAAATCATTTCCGCTGATGATTTCCACTAACGGGCCTTCTGTGAGTTTGCATTTCATTTTGTTATTCTCCGGTGTATGTCTCGAGACAACTGTTGCATCGGTATTGATGCTCGCCGATCGCGCGGAATACGTTGCACCCACAGGGGCAGCGGAACGACTGCTTGGACCCCTCGAGGTACACCATGAGGTCACTGGGTGTCGGGTCGTCCTCGTCGCTTGACGCCGGCATGATTGCGAAAACTTGCACGTCAATGTCGGCCGCGGGCGGCATTATGCTGTAGCGCTTCATGGTGCTCCTTGTTTTACACTTCCGCCGGGCACTTCGATGGCATGGGGATAGGATGGTCGGTCTCCAAGAAATGCTGAAGAATGTCTACCTTGACCATGTGGAGATTGGCCAAGGCTTCCTCGACGGTGTCGCCGGTGGCGCTGCAGGCACACCAGCCGAAGTCGACCAAGAAGGCGAAAAAGTAGCGCTCGCCAGCGTGGTCGTCAAGCACGTGGATTTGGACCGGATAGTCCAGGGCGAGCAACTCTACCATCTTCTGCTGTAATGCTTCCCGCATGATCGCTGGACTGTTGTCTGCCTGAATGGCGTAGCTTTTGCTGTCAGAAATGTCCATGTTATTTCAGCCTTTCGTTGATCTCGGAGATTTCCTTGACGAGATTGCGTCTGGCGGACACTTCGTAGCGGTCCTGGAAATGCTTGGTTTGGTAGATCAGGGGCCTGGCCAAGAACTTCTCCAGCACGGCCTTGCGGGCAGGGTAGAATACGTCATCGGGGACAGCACAATACTCTTCTCGGATTTGCCGCTGGTACTCCTGGTAGCGGCTGGGCCCCGCTTGCCTGCACGCCCAAGAGCGTTCCCCACAGGTCGCCACGAACGTGATGTCATCACTGGGATGGTGATTATTGCAGCCGCCTTTGCAGTCTACGTTTTCGACCGTGAGGACTGCGTTGGTGATGCGGAGGTGTTTGGCACTGCAGCCGGTTTGCCTGACGGCACCCTGGACCGCGATGTCGAGCTTCTGCTTGTTCGGCGTGAAGGTACAGCCGAACGTCAGGATGGAAATGGCCAGTAAGATTGCACGCATATTCTTCTCCGTTTGTTCAGGGAATCAGCACTTCTCGCACTTGTTTATCTGTGCCCTCAACCAGTAGCCTGTGGCCTTTGTCCATTTCTTTGGCGATGAAATCCTGAATCGAAATGGCTCGCCGTACTGCTTCCGTCATGGAGATGCCCTGGTAGCTTGCGTGTTTCCTCAAAATGCTGAGCAATTTTTCTGGCAAGTTAAACGATACCTTGACCACTTTGGCCTGCATATTTCAGTCTCTCTGTGGCTCTGTTGGTGCGTCCACCTTCTCGTCCCACTGTTCGTGCCCGTTCGGGCAGGTAAACCGTTCAATCATGGCGGTGGTGTCGCCCTGGGCCCACACCATATACTGTTTGTGCTGCCCGCGGGTCAGACAAGTCTTGCAGTGGTGCAGCGGCGGCACCGGGGCCGTGATGGTTTCGACGTCGCAACTTCTACGATCTAACATGTTGTCCTCCTGGTTACGTGACCATGCAGTAAAGATATTCGCCTTTGCACTTGCCGTAGCGCACCGACATGGCACAGCTGGGATACAGGTTTAATTGATCTGGTCGTTCCGCACATATCTGTGCATACCAAGTGTCCAGGTCAGTCCTGGCCTTGGCAGCTTCCCGCTGTAATTGTGCGCGGGCGTTTAAAATCCTGGCCCACTTTTTCCTGATGCGCTTATTGGGTCGCCGACGACCAGGATGTTGGGTGAAATACCAGGCTACTGACCTGGGCCGTTCAATATGTGGATGTCGCATTATATCACCGGGGCCCCGTAAATCGCAACAGGGCCCTCGTCGGGTTGAAGGTCATCTGGGCTACAGGCCCTGAACCCAGTTTTGAACCACAGGGCTACCTCCACGGCTACATCGTCGTGGTCAATGGGCCAGGTTTCCACCCGGCCGGTGCCTTGATGCTGGGCAAGGCACTGTTTGGCCGAGAGTTCCGTAGAGAACAGTTTGTAGTCCTGCCAGCCAGGGTCTTGCGTTCGGAGCCCAGCGGTTTCAAGCACGCAGCAGAACACGTGGGCCATGGCTATTTTTTGATCCTCACGATGGCCCACGCGGTGGGGTCCTGTGCAGTACCCGGGTAGACCCGCTCATCTTCGTGCAAGACATCCATGTGGACCGCGGGCCGCGCGTACCACTGCTGGTCGAACTCGGCCAAGGTCATGTGGCGCTCATTCAAGAACTCCAATATGGCTTTTTGCTTGGGGCTCACGGGCGCCGGCAAGTCATGGTGGACCTGGGCAACCGCGGCCCAGAACCGCTGGGCCAGGTCACCCATGCGCTTGTGCCAGCCCGGCATGACCTTGGCCTCGCCCCACCGCTTGATCGTGACGATGGGCTGCAACACTGCCTCGGTGTCGTCGGGCCCGCGGTACAGCAGGTGGAGCGTCAGGACGTCGTCGCTCTGGTCGCCGTGCAGAACAAGTCGGTGCTGTTCGGTGTTGACGACCAAGGGGAAGTTTTTTACCTTGTGGTGGTCGCCCAGCGAGGGCAGTCCCAGAGGTGCGGCAACCTTGTCTAACTGGTTGACCGCCTGGTAGTAGTCGGAGACCGACTCGGTATCCGTGCCGGCCGAACCGAGAGCGTCAAGGCTTTCGCGGCTTCTGGCTGGTGCCTCGGCGGTCGCCGTACGAAATCTCAGGCCCGCCAACTGCTCGTGGGCGTGTTGTTCCATTGTTTCAGGCGTTGTCCAGAGACCATAGGTGCCTAAAATACAACGAGAAGCAGACGGCAGTGACGCGTAGTAACGTCTAACATGTGCAGCATATTTACTGCCGTCGGTCTCGATCAGCGAGGTGTTGTTCCTGTCCGAGTGGTGCGCGCTGTTTTCCCAGCGGCCCAAGAGCAATTCTGGGGACCACTGGCTGCGATTCCAAGTCCTGAACATCTCGTAGTAGTCACAGGTGTCCTGGTTGAAAACCAGGCGTTCGTCACTGTGGTTTAGGTCCAGGCAGCCGAATATATCGGTAATGCCATCATGACCAGTGAAAAACCTGGGCCACACAGGAGTTTCTGGAGTCAGGTTCTCGCCGGGGTGCTCGGCGAAATACTTTTCGGTGCAGCGCCGGCAGGGAGCCGCGACACAATCGAGCCAGCCTGACCGCACAATCATGTCGAAGGGTGCCGGTAGCTTGGGAATACCTGGCGGAATCACGGTATTACCAAAATGGACAGGTTGATCGGTGTTGTTCTTGATCGTGAGCATTTTGTCGTCCTCCTTAACGCCCATACCCTGGCATTTTACCTGCATGAGCCTCGTTTCGTGGTCCCGATCATTGGGATCAAGACAGCCGAAGAACTCCACCGCGCCCACGAACCACGTGGACGTCAAGGTCCCGAGGGGCGCCGGTTCCCTGGCTTCAACGAAGCACTTCATGTCCAACTTGAGTGCCCCGGGTTCTGTGGGGTCAACCAGCATGTTGAACTGGAGATTTGGTACTCCTGAACCATAATACGGTTCCGTGAGCGCGACCGAACCGGCCACGACCCTGTCGGAAACATCGCGGCCGTCAAGTGAGATCCTGATGGGCCACACCGGCACGACAGTTTTGCCCTGGGCATCTTGTGGGACCCCGACGACGCCGTTGGCGAACAGGTCGGCTTTGTCGTCCTCCACGTACTTTACCTTGCTGAGCAACGCCTGCAGCTCAGTTTCCTGCTTTAGCGCCTTGATGACCCGAGACTCCTCGGGGATGTCCTGTGGATTGATTTTTAGTTCTTTACACGCGGCACTGCGGCCAGGACCATCGAGCATCGCGTTGAACCGTTCAACGTGCTCGGGAAGGTTTTTCAGGAAGTCCTGGACTTTCTGGTGCGCCTGTTCTGGTGTGCTAAACGGTCGGTCTAAAAACTCTGGATTAATACCCAGGGCCTTCATTTTGGCGCGGCGTTCCTCACTGGGGTCAAGCGACTTGGACCAGTCGTAGGCGCTCGCCGGCATGCAGTACCGTTCTTGCTGCTCTGCGGTCATGTAGGCCGTGTCAGATTTGTTCCGCTGCTGTGTGAATCCAAAAGCCGCCATGACAGCCGCTGCCGCGATGTCGGCCTCGGGGTCATGGTCGCAAGTGTCGTCGCTGATGTTCGGCTCAGGTGCCTTGGACTCGACACAACCTTTGGGCGTACCGTCCAGGTAGGTTCTGGGTTCATCCAGCACGGTGGCGAAGCTATGGTTCTGTTTGCCTGCGCGTATCCCCAGGATAAAATCGCGGTCATCTCGGTTGCTCATGCTGGCCTCCAAATCTTGATTTCGGCTTCCCCGTGGACCGGAGCACTTTCGACACCCTCGGTAAATGTAATCCTGGTGAATCTGATCTTACTCGCGGGCTTGACCACGATGTGGGCGACCCCGCAGCCGGGGCAGGGCAGGCACGTCCCATGGGTTAACTCAGCGGTGTCGGGCAGAAACGCGCCGCAACAGCAACTCTGGCGAATATGATCTGTCATGGCGCTGACGCAACCGGCTGTCGATATCCAGCCTTTAGGAGACGAGCTTCGGTTTGGCGTTTGTTGTAAGCAAAATCTTGTGCCGCGCAGCGCTCAATATTGGGATTGCTACGTCGGCCAGTTTCATACATGACCTTGAAGCATGCCCAGTAAATAATTTCTTCCTGCAGGCTACCTGCCAGACGAAGGCAGCGATAATGGGCTCGGCCAGTGCCCACTGCCCATAGGGTGGCGGTCGACAATCCCAGCCCCGCAAAACCATAGAACGCCATTGGCACTGGTCTTGTTGCTTGTAGGGTGATGACAGTCCCGACGATCACCAGGATCACGGTGGTGACGACCGAGGCCACCGCGGTCAGAAATTCCTTCCGAGTGCTCTTGACATCAGCCACTTGGTCACGATAGTGCTGACTCAGGGCAGCGAGATATTGGCTGTACTGGCTTGACAGGCTGATCATGGCGATGTCCCGGTGGACCACGGGAGCTTGTTTGGAAAGGAGCCGTCATTCCCGGTTCGCTTCCGCACCCAGTCGTCGTACTGGTCGCCCGTGAGTTCTCGAACCACTTGGTCAAGTAGCCAAACCTGGCGTTGAGTGTCACCCTCATATTGACCATAGCACCACAGTAGCGACAGGGCTTCAGCGATTTTGTCCTGTGTTACTTCCAGTTCGTCCTCGAGCCGGGCCACCGGACAATCCGCACCACCGATAGGACAAACTACAGGTTTGTACATAACCATGGTTACTTCTCGGCGCAGTTCACGATGTCGGCCTCGCTGCACACGTAATGTTTGCCGTCTTGGCACCGCACCGTCCACCGCAGCCCCATCCAACTACGAGACACGACGCTCGCCTCGGTGGCTCGACATTTCGTCACCACTGAGTTGGTCGTGGTGGCTAGGGTGTCGTCGGACGGGCGAATAAGTGCCACAACGACCATCGTGCCGATTATGGTCGCCAATACGATGCCACCCAGTATTTTGATTACTTCCCAGGTTTCTGACGACATTATGGCTCCTTCGGTTGGTTGTCTATGGTTTTACCATATTGTTCAAGGTACCGGAGATTTTGTTTCGCTTCCAAGCGGCCATAGCCGAGCCAGACCCCGAACCCCATGGATAGGCCCGCGAGAAACAAGCCCGCGAGGCTGCCGAGTGCGAGCAAGATGTAGAACTTCAGCATTATTTACGCTTCGCCGTTTTGCCGCCCTGGATGGCCGCCAGGATTTTATTTCGCATCTCTGGTGCGGTGTCGGGGCACCGGGCCAGCCAAGCGGCCATCGCGGTGGTGTCGGGTTTTTCTGGTTCAACCCGGGGGAGTCGGTGCACTGTGGCCTTGTTGCGAACCAACCGCAGGTCAGTACAGCAGTATTGCTTGATCCATTTGGTGAGGAAGTTCTCCATCACGGCCTCGGCCTTGTCTCCGGCACGAATGTCAATGTCCATTAAGAGGTCTTCATGCAGGACCTCGGTGAGGATTTCGATCACGGAGTCCGTGTAGTCGCAGTTGTCCAGATCTTCATCGGATAATTTTTCCGTGACGCTGGTCCCGACCAGGATGCTGACGCCATGTCGGTTGTGCGACATTTCAAGTTGTGCGGCTTCGATGCACTCCTCTATGGACATGCACGGATTGGCTACTTTACAGCCGTCACCGTCGTCAGCGTCAACAAATTCCCAATAAAACTTTTGTTTCGCCATGATCATGCCTTTTTGGTTTCAATCGGTTTTCCGTGTCTTCAACCTGCGCCACGGGTCAGGAAAAATTGGAGGCAACATGCCCCAAGGATTCTTTTCGGCCGGCACCTTGGCATGGACTCTGATGACCGAGGCGGCCCAGACAGGATCGGCATCGCCGTACCACGCGAACTCGACGAAATCATCAACCTGTGGTTCAAACTCTGGGCAGCACCATTGTCTGAACTCCTCGGTTTTTGCGCCGAACCACCCGAATCTCGGGGTGTCGGCGCCGTTAGGCAAAAAGCCGGTCCGGACCACCACCTTGTCGTCAACACAGGTGATCTGTCCTGCAGCCCAGGCGTCCAAGGGTTTACCTTGGTGCTCCATGGGTGACAAGTGTGGGCCTTTCCATTGGTCTTCAATCCGGATATTGTCAGGGAACACAAGTTTTTGGTCGTCGGCCTGTAGAGATAACTGAAGCACCCATTGGACCAAGATCCAATCGGGATCTTGTGCTTTCACCTCGGCGGGCACATCGTTGAGAACTTGCTCGGCCAGATAGATCCTGGTAGATTCAATCGCATTCCTGATGACAGGATAATGCAGGGTTTTGTATTCACGGCTGTGCAGAACAGCGGCTTCCTCCCAGGCTTTATCTGCCGCGAGGGGTCTGCTATTGGTCAAGAGATAACAAATCCAGTCGGCCCGATACCGGACATTCTCAGGGTCTAGCCTGATGGCCTCCTGGTAGTGTTGCTCGATCTCGAGGTACGGGCCGGCATCACAGTCCAGTCGGTACGCTTCGGCATGGTGTTGGGCTGCAGTCATGGTGTAGGTCATGGCGTTGTGGTTGACCACACGACCTTACCGGTGGCCTGGGTAGGTGCCGAGATGGGCCGCTTGACCGTCTTGGTCCCGACATAGCCGGGAACGAAATAGAACTGGTAGTACATGGGCATGGTTGCTCCAGTCGTCTAGGGGTGCCAGGACGCGATCTTCATCGCAACCCTGGCTTCGGCTTCTGACATACGGAGCATGAGCAACCTGGCTTCACAGGCATTGTAAAGTCGCCGACGCTCCTCGTGGGTGCAGGCGAAATAGTGTCCTCCAGCTTGCAACTTTTCGATGTCGTCGCTCCCGACACGAAACTGAATCCAGATGTTTACGCTGGCCAGTTCAACCTGGAGCGTGTGGACCATGGAGCCCAGCGGAATCTGCCACTGGACCTCGGGGCAGTATAGGGCTGCTTCAACAGCGCAGATCCAGGATCTCATGGCTGCCACGCGGCGATTTTAGCTGTAAGCCTGGCGGCGCGTACTGCGTCATTCACTGTGTTTAACCCGCTTGCCATGCCTAACTTTGTTTTGCACGCGTGCAACAGAACGTCGTATTCTTCCGTGGTCAGAGGAATGGTCGTTCCGCTTATCTCCAGTTCGCGCACGGCGTCGAGCGTGAAGTAAATAGTCACGTCCTCGCCCGACATTACAATGCTCAGCCATTGGCTGGTGTCACCGTGGTGTGCGCTCCGCTGTGCTTCAGTATTACGCAGTGCCTTTTCTATGTTTTTGACAAATTTACGCATCGGTAGACTCCAACTTCGCGATGAGGGCGTCGATTTCAAGTTGAATCGCCGCCTGTTCAGCCTTGAATTCGTCCCGCCTACGTTGTGCCTTACGGGCCAGCGCTGATTCCCCCGCAGTCATGAGTTTACACTGCTCTTTCGGCGATAAATAAACCTCGTGGCCGTTGAGCCACAGGGTTGCCTTCCACTGGTCTGCTGTCTCGCTGATCTCGCATCCGTGATGCCACCACCAATAGAATTTGATCTTTATTTCCTGGGTGTCAAACTCGACTTGGTGGTCGACGACGTAGCGATACTCGTAGTGTTTCCACTCCAGTAGCGTCACCTGTACTTGACCGTGGGCATACTCGCCTGCGTCCTCGCGGAGCGCCCGCTTAATCCGGTAGACAAAAGGTCGGATGGGATCGTTCATGACCAAACCGCCGCCACAAAGCAAGCCGTGGCCGCTACCCCTACGCCTATTTTTGCACCAAGGCCCAGGCCCGGCACCAAGACACCCACGCCGAACAGCCCCCAGGCCATGACGAAAGTGATTCTACGCAAGGTAATGTTCGGCATTATTCTTCGTCCCTGTCGAGGATTTTGTAGTCGACGGTGGTGGGCCAACGAGCCCGATACTCCATCACGGCTGCTTTGCACATATTGAACACGGCCTCATCGAAAAACTCGCAGTCAACCTCACTGTCCACCCAATCGTCAAGGCGGGCCTGGAGGAACCCCAAACCAGCTCGCAGTTCTTCTGCCGAAGCGTCGGTGTGGCCGTGGGCAGCCCGGTGGAGCATGGAGGCCACCACCATGATGTCGAAGTCGAACCGCTCGACCCGGAAACCGTCAATCAGATAAATGCCTCGGTAACGAGTGGGCATGCCAACACTTTATCCTTTGATCCTAAGGTTGACCCAGTTGCCACCACGGGTCAGGTCCGCCAGGACCGTGACCTGCGTGGTCATGTTCATCTTGTGATGTGCGTCTCTAAGTTCAGCGTCGTGTTCTGGGAAAGCCGGTGTTATTTTTCCGTTGACATCTTTGTTGCAGTTCTCTGCCCCGACAATCGCTAGATTGATGGCTTTTCTAGCCAAGTCAATGTCACGACGAGAAAGACGCAGTTGAACAGGAAATGCAAAGTCGGTCGCGACGGCTTGGTCTGTTGGGGCCGGCGCCTTGGTGTTGGGCGCTTTCATGGTCCAACCTCACGTTTGAAGTATTTTCGGATTTGTCGCGGGGTAATACCCAGTACACTATCCCGTTCCGCGCGTCCGTCTTCCATACAAATCTCTATCGTGAGGTCCAGGTACCCAGGTAGGAGATTTTCGGTGGTGGCTCCCATGATTCTACACGAGCGCCCAACCCGCAGATGAAACGGAAAATCTACTGAATACGCATTGGAACACGCCGGAGTGACAACCAGCGTTTCCCCAAGTTTATAGGGGCACATCACAGCGCCCAACTGCGCGTGCTGCTCTTTCAACTTCTCCTGCAGCGATTTAATCGCTTGTTCAGTGGCGGCAATTTCTTTTTCCATATCTTGCTTTTTCATCGCGTACCTACCGTTTGGTTATGGCACCAACTCCGGATCAACGTCGCGGGCGATGTTACACTCGCGACACATGGGACGCATATTCCAACAGGCGTCGGGTCCACCTTGAGACTTCGGCTCAATGTGATCCTGGGTAAACTGCCGCTCGTGACCGAATGGGTCAAAGCCGTACAGGTTCAGGTGTGGGCGGGCTGCCTTGTCGTTCTTGGCCTTCTCGACGGCCCAGTGGCTCGCAACCAACCCGCAGCGACAGCACTCCACCGACCCGGTGATCAACGCGTGGTACAAGAACATCTCGATCCTGGTGGATTTGCAGTTGACCTCTTGGCCCAGGACCGTAACGCGGCCCCCGAACCCCAGGGCCATGGCGTCGACGAGGTCCAGGAGCGGGACCGTGCCAACGCGGTCATAGTGGTCACGAGGGTCCCAAACAGGCTTCGGGAAATCCATCGGGACCACCGGCTCGGCCGGCTTGCGGCGCGGGATATTGGGCTGGACCACATGGAGGTTCGGCCTGCGTTCAAAACCCCGGACTTGCCGGTCCAAGGCACGGTCCAGAGCAGGAATGCCGGTCAAGAGGATTGGTGTAGCCATTGCTTTAGTTTCCTCTACGGTACCCCGATCAATAGCGCTTGGGTTCGCTTGCCCCATTGGGCCTCGGGGGTCAGGTCTTCGCCGTAGTCTTCAGCCCAACAGGTACGGTTAGGCCCATAGACTGTTTTAAGAACAGTTCCGACCCTGATGGTGTCGTCACCATACTCGTGATCGTGGCCCGCGACCAGCAACGGGAGTATCGTCGGGCAGATCGGCGATCAGGGCCTTCAACTGCAGGATGTTCATGGAGTTTCCAGAGACCACGCACAGTGGTCATAAGCTACATTTTCTGCAAGACTCCACCGACACCAACCACCACGCCCACGCTGGTACCCAGAACATTTGAGTTGGTTGCGGTGGGTGACAGCAGTGCAGCGGCGATAATCTGGCCCGGAATCCACCGGAACCAACTGCCGCATACTCGGAACCGTGTTTTCGTTGGGCATGTTGCCTCCTACCCGATTTGTACCAGAAAACTTGCAGGTGTCAAGTGCCATTCAGCGGGGTTGCACGGCACTGGGGCAACCTGACCATCTGGAAGTCGTCGACGTCGTCACCTCCGAAATTTTCCCACTCGACGTCCTCATGGAACATAAGGCACTGCTCGGTGTGGCCGTCTTCCGCGGGGTTGGGTTTGTGCTGCGGGCAATCCCCGCAGCGGATTCCATCGGGGTGTGGTTGGGGCGTCATGTTGATTACGTTTCCTTCGCCGACTTTTTCGGGTGCCCTGACGTCTTGGTGAAGTGGCGCCAGAACATCTTGGGGTCTCCGTCGAAACACACCTCCTGGTGGGAAGAATCCATGGGGTAAGTGTTGACTTCCTCCAGGAGGCGTAGGTGGTACCTAACACTTTGCGTGGTCGTCTTGCCCAGCACCACTACTTCCAGATAATCACCCGGATGGCAGTATTGGTTGGGCTGGAAGAAGAACTGCCCCGAAGTGTACCGGACGACGTCGCCTCGCTTACACCCCGCGATCAGTTCCACCTGCTTCGTTTCCACCTGGTCGATCTGATCATGTAGTCGTGCCACCTGCCTCTCTGTTGTGGCTAAGGTATGACGGAGCACTGTCGCCAACTTCTTTAGGTTTTTCAGTTCCTGCCGCATGGATACACCTCAAAAGTAGTTGAACCCCAAGGCCAGGAGCCCAGGAATGTCGATGGGCTGCAACTCGATGACGTTGAGGTACATCTGGTGGATCATTTCCTTGTCGGGTGAATCCAGGTCCAGTCCAAGGTCATCTGCTCCCCAGCAATTTACTCGGTACAGCTGTGGCTTACCTGCTTTCACATCTTCTGGAGAACTACCAAGCCGCAGCCATTTCAGCTTAACCAAATTACCTGGATAATTAGGGCAAAAGTCGTCAGTCGTCGAGATGAAGCACTCGTCGTAATGCAGGGTGCCATAGCGCCGATAGAAAGCGTCCTTTTGCCTCTTCCTGGTCTTTTTGGATTCTCGGGTCATGCTACTTACCGAGGATATCGATGCCTGCCGCCCCCTCGATCAGGCGGGTCGCTACTTCGATGAGCGGGACAGCGTGGTCGTAGGTCGCGGCCGTCAGGGCCAGGCCAGCAACCTCGTTGGCCTTGGCGGCGAGGGGATGCTGCGGCACCATTTCGGTCGCCATCATGACGAGGTAACAAGACCCGAGGTCCAACATGGCCTTGCCGGCCGGGGTCGAGAAAAATGCCTTGGGGAACTTGCGTCCAAACGCCTTCTCGACCTGGGCGATCAGGGCCCGGTGGGCCAGGCGGGCTCCCGCCTGCTTGAGACCTTGCTTGACCGCCGTGGCAGCCTTGCGGTTCGTCATGTTGACCTTCTGCATCGTGGTGGTGTTCATGATGCTCTCCTGCCAGGTATCCTTAGCCTTTACGCAATCCATGGTGTCCTCCTGGGTCTTGACCTTTGAAATCAGGGTGAAGCTGTCGTCCAGCCAATCGGAGTCTTCCGCGTCAATGCTGACCACACGCCCCCGTAGATCGACTTTGCCTTGCGCAACGTGCAAGTAGAACTTACCGCCAGTCTGCTCGATCACCTTCATGATGGTGCCGTAGGGTAGGTCAACAATACCGCCATGAAGCAACGGAGCCCCTAGCGCTCCGTCTGTTTTGACCGCAAGCCGGTCGCCGATTTTGAGGTTCTTGAACATCGTGGTGTCCTTCTTGATCTTTACCCGTGGTGAAAGCAGGGTGAAATTATCGTTCAGCCACTTGATGTCGTCCACACTGAACTCACGTCCGCGCAGTGAACGTGATTTGCTGTGTGTGACTTTAAACTCAACCATGTATGCTTCGTCACCCAAGTCATCGTAGAACGTATCATCTATATCCATGACGTCTACGATGGTGCCGTCGGGCAAATAGATGTCGTCGATGAACGGTATAGGCTTCGTTCCGGGCTTGACTAGGAAGCGGTCACCAACCTTGAGGTCATCGAACTTGAAGGTGTCGGACACGGTTTTGTCCTGCTTTGGCACCTTATCCTTGCCAGGCTGTGTCGTGCTCCCCTTGTACTCCACCCGGGTGAAGAAATTGGTCAGCCACGTAAACTCATGGTCATTCCGTACCGTGAACTCGCGGCCACGGATTTTTTTGTCGCCTTCCACAACGACCAAGGTTAACGTGTCGTCGCACTTACCAGTCATCCGCACGATGTTGCCACCAGCCAAAAAGTTAGTGCTGTCGACATCGTCGACAAAATTTGTGCCTGGCGTTCTCCCGGGCTTGACCTTCAGGACGTCGTCGACCTCCAGGTTATCCCATGTGAACTCGCTGGTCATCTTGGTCGTTTCCTTTGTTGCTGCCGTGTCGTCGATCTTCTCGAAAACCTGGCCCCTGACCACGAGGCGGTCGGGCATGTTTGGCGTGGTGGTTTGGCCGTCAACCTTGTTCTCAACTTCGGGGGCCGACTTTTCATGTATCCTCACGAAATTTTCATCGACCCACCTGGCGTTAGACGCCTCAAAATCTTTACCGTCGGGTACTTCGCAGAACCACATTTTGTCGCACCCAAGTGGCTCGCGCAGCACCTTGGTCACGAGCACTTGGGTTCCTGGTGCCAAGGTACACCCTCGCCCAATATTCGGGTGCTTTCCAGGCCGTACCTTCAGGTAGTCTCCGACGACCAGGTTGCTGAACGTCAGGGTGGCCCGGTGCGATTTTGCACCCTCAACCTTTTCGTAGTCGTGGAACCAGTCAGGTTGAGTCACCGACGTGTACTTGCCTGTTTGCATCTGCTGCTCGGTCGCGATGGCAGCGTAGCTGTGGTCAGGACGGATCTCCCGGATGGTCAGGATTTCACCAGGCTGGACATCGTCGCCACTAAGCCGTGACTTCCTACCCCGCTTGAGCCGGATCTGGTCCCCTGGCTTCAGGTCCAACGGCTTAACTTCTGGTTCAATTTTCTTGAATCGGTGGAACCAGTCGACGACGTCCACGGTGACTTCTTGGCGTTCTCGGCCGGGGATATCGGCGGTCACCATGACTTTATCTGGGTGGACGGATTTGACACAGATCACCGTGGTGTCGGTAATCGGATGCCAAGGGATTGAGGCTACTTTACCGGGCTTGAGCTTGAGCCGGTCCCCCACCCTGAGGTCAGCGAATTCCAGGTTTTCTTTGACCGCGGTTTTGGCCTCGACCTTCTCGAACGCGTGCAGCCAGTACCGGTTCACCACGGTGAACTCCTGACCTTCGTGGCCAGGGATGTTGGACGTGGCGACGAGTTTGTCCTGGGTCGCACTGACAACCTCGACCACCGCGTTGCTCACTGGGATGTCGGGGTCGCCCATGGAAATGTCCGTGTCGTAGAAATTAATCCCCGCACCCTCTCCGGGTTTGAGCCGTAGATGGTCACCCGGCTTGAGGTCTTTGAACTCCAGATTTTTACGCACTGGTGCCTTGACCTTCTCGAACCTCGTGATCTTGTCTTGCTCGACCACGAATGCTTGGTCCATTTGGTCCCGCACGATCCATGTGGCGGCGTTGGGTTGCCCCGTGATCGTTAGGACCTCCTGTTGGCCTACATGATGGGGAACGCACCCTATTTCCTGAACCCAACCGTCTACCACCAAGGTCTTGCCTGGGAGCAAGCGGATTTTGTCCCCGATGGCCACGTCACAGTAGCGCAGTACTGGAGGCTTGGCCTCGGTTTTCTTGATCCGCTCGAACGTACCATTGAACCAGTCGTGGGCCTTGAAGTTGCACTTCTTGGTTTCGTACCCCGGGGCGTTGATCACGGCCGTGACGCGTTCATATTCAGGCGACACGGCCGTGATCGTCAGGATCTCGTCGGGTAGCATGTGTCGGCGACCGTGGGCGTAGATCGGGACTTTACGCCCTGCCCGCAACCTAAACTCGTCACCGACTTTGATGCCCTCGAATCCCATTACTTGCTCTCGAGGTCCACACCCGCCCCCAGGGCCGCCACGACGGTGCCCTCGACGAACTCCCGGGCCTTGGCCAGGAGGGGCCCGGCCGACTCGTAGGTCGCGGCCGTGAGGGCCAGGGCTGCCACGTGGTTCGCCTTGCTGGCCAGGGGGTGCTGGACCATCTGGGTGGTCAGGAGCAGGGCATACGCCGACCCCATCGAGATCACGGCCCGGCCGATCTCGGTCCCGTAGAACTCCCGGGGGAACTTGGCCCCCAGGAGCTTCTCGACCTGGGCGATCACGACCTCGTGGGCCTGGTGGGCGCCCGCCTGCTCGGCCCCGGTCTTCACGGCCGCGAGGGCCTTGTGGTTCGTCATGGTGAATGCCTGCTTGATGTTCGTGGTATCCATGGTGTCGTCTTTCTGCCAGGTGTCCTGGCTGGTGTTGGCCCCGAAGGGCAGGATGCTGTCAGAGATTTTCTCTGCACAGGCTAGGTAAGGCTCGATACTGCTACGGCGCCACGCGGTATCGCGGCAGTCAATGCCGCTGCCGTTGACATGGTACTTGTACCACCCGAGTGTGGCGCTGCAGTCCAGAAGTTCAACCGTGAAGGTTTCGCCAGCGTTCATCCGCAGGATCACCACGCCATCGCGGTCGACCCAGCGGAACGTGCAGCCAGGTTGTACCCTGTAGGTGCCGTTGAACCGGGTTTGACTGGGGGCAGACTGGACCGTCGGCTTCCCCTGGGCCCGGTGGGCCTTGATGGCAGCGGCAAGGTCCTCAAGGCGCGTGCCCTTGACTCCGCAGAGAGCGCAGGAGTGTGAACCGTCGGGACTGACCACCATGGAGTAGGTGGTGCTAACGGTATCGTGGCATTTGAAACACTGGGCCAGCACGCCCTTGGTTCCGTTTTCGACCCAATAGAGGCCAAAATCCTGTAGCAGTTGTTCTGCTGCGGTGAGCCCCTTGTGCACTGGGGCCGGGGGCGTGGTTATCTCCACGCTCCAGGGCAAATTCACCCTGGAATCCCACTCGGTTGAATCAGAGATTTTTGTCACGTTGCTGGGCCGAAGCCAGCAGCACGAACCATTTTCCTTCACGATGCTGTCTACGCCGAAGTAGGCCCCGACCACCGTGGTGGCGTTCGTCTTGATCTCATACCTGTCGTCGGCGACATGACGGAACGTGAAGTACCCGCCGGGCCCCACGTCAGTAGGGCCTCCTTGGCCATGCCATTTGAAACTGCCGCCGGGCTTCACCTGGTAGGTGCCGTCGAACTTGCTGCGGGCATCATGATCGGGCATCTTAGCCTCCAGGACAGTTGAGTCCGAAATCTTGACAACATGATCGGCGCTCAGCGTGTAATTCACGAGGTTCGCGATGGCGCCGGTGTATTCTCCCTGAACTACCAAATCATGAGCCTGGACCTCAAAAACGTGACGATCCACGGCTTCGGTCGAACAATACCGGAACGTGAAGGTCTCTTCCGGTTTCACTATGACCCTGCAATAGCCGCCGAGGAGATTTTTACCCGTCCACGCGAAGGTGTAGCCTGGTTTTACCCGGTAGGTGCCGTCAAATCGGGCAGGGTTTTCGCTTTTCTTGATCTCCGGCATCTTGGTCTCCAGGACAGTTGAGTCCGATACCTTGGTGGTGACCACGGAGTTCAGCTTGGACTTGATCACAGTAGTGAAGAAGTCTTCGGTGCTCCTGCCGGTAGTCCAGTCTGCTTGGATAGTCTCGCCGTGGGCGCTGATTTCACAAGTATGCTTACCTTTTTGGCACCCGCAGTACCGGAACGTGAAGGTTTCCCCCTGGCCGATACGGAGTGGACAGTAGTTGCCTTGGGGATCGTGGCCTCTCCAGTGTTCCTGCTCAGACAGGACCCGGTAGGTGCCGTCAAACCGGGCAGGGCTTTCCTGCTTCTTTGGCTTGACGTCCTCGACCCGGTCCACATAGATAGACGGCGGTAGCAGACCTGTGCTGACACGAACCAGGCAGTCCTTGTCGGCACCGACGACCCGGTACCAGTCGATTCCGCTGCTGTCGGTCTCCTGGTAGGTGAACGTGAACTCCCGGTCTTTCTCGTCGAAGCTCAGTGCCGTGTTGCCAGCCTTATCCTCACAGTACAGTCGGCACCCGCGTCGGGCGCGGTAACGGCCATCGTGCTGATGCTTGCTAGCGTCGGGCTTGCCCGACTCGTCAGCTAGGTCGCTGAGCCTTTCAAAGTTGCCGGAAGGTGGCGTGGCCAAAATAGTACTGTACAGGATCTTAACTACCTGGTCAGTCTTGGTTTCTACGTCGGTAACTCGGTACCAATCTACACCTTGGGGGTCGGTATTGGCATAACGAAGCTCAAATTCAGCAGGATGCGCGAACTTGACGACTTTATCGTCAGCGAGGTAACCACAAAACTGGTAGCCCGGCTTCGCACGGTAGCGGCCATCATGCTGATGCTTGCCCTCCACGGGCTCCAGGTCCCCGACCTTGTTGACGTAACAGGTCGGCTTGCCCGGCAGTAGGTCCTCGTTGACCTTGACGACACAGTTCAGGTCGCCGCTCTTGACTCGGTACCAGTCGGTTCCAGCGGGGTCAGTGTACTCGTACTGAAAACTGTATCGTTTGGGGTGTTCTACACCAACGTATTTGCCGTCGTGGTCACGACCCCAAAATCGCATCCCAGGCTGGGCCTGGTAAATACCGTCGTACTGGTGCTTGTTCACGTTTGGCTCCTTGACATGCACTGTGGGGTCGATCGGTGCACCCTGGTGTAGAACATAGGGTGGGGAACCAAAGCCCATTTTAAAGTTGGGCCCATACTCAATATTGATCTTGGGCCTGTAGACACTGTCGTGCCCCATTGTTATTTCCCACCCAGGAGGTTCAGGATGAACCTGAACAGCGGGAACCTGAGGTACAGGGGTCCCAGCGGTGTCTGGACCGTCGTGTTGACCGTGATCCTCGTCGAAATCGTGGGTTTTGCTCGCTTCATGTTGTCCTCAAGGTGCACTATGTCAGGATATATTGCGCCTGTCAAGTGGTTTCGTGCAACTTTTGACGTGCCAGGCGCAGCAGGCGACGAACGTCCGGCGGCAATTTGCCTTTGAGGCACTGGTCCAAGGCTGTCGCGACGGTTGGGTATGCCTCGGTCTTGGCCGGCACCACCACGACGTAGTGCTGGGCCATGTTGCGATCAAGTCTATGCCACGCGTCACCCACGTGGGCACGAAACCATGGGCGTAGTTGCTCCGCAAGGGCTTCACACGCAGCGGCATGCTGGTATGCAGCCTTGCCAGCCACACCACACGTTCGTTCAGCGATGCAGAAATCGTCAGACTCACGGTCAATGTCGTCAATGATATATTCGGCGTAACTTTTGACCATGAGGGCAACTCGTGGATCCTCGGGGTCAACGGGGAGATCACACTCTTCCCCGATCAAGATGTCGTACCGACCCGGACGACCGTGAATCTCGAGGGCTTTCTGGCAGTCTTGCAGTGCTGCTTCGGGCGTTTTGAATCGCCCATCACAGGTCGCGACGACATCTTCCTCTGGGCAGTTTTGTTCCCAGCGGTAATGGGGCACTGGCTTGAGGTTCTTGCTCTTGGTCTTGCGCGGCATGCTACTTTTCCTCCGATCGGCTCTGCACCGTTACGGTGCGGACGACCGTGACGACGTGGCGTTGGGCTGTTTCTGGATCAACTGTTCTGGCGCGGTGCACCACTGCTGTTTGGTCTGGGCGAGAAAATAGCGCTCGCCAGCAGCGACACAGCATGGGGTTCACTCGGTTCATGCCGGTTTCATTTTCTGTGGACTTGACCACAAAACGTTCGCACTACGCCCACAACCGCTGCAATGGTCTCCGTAATATTTGGTGTCCCCTTTGGTCCAGCTCACGCGGGTGCGCCACCGCTTTTTACCGCATGCGGTGCACAATAGCCACACCACTTTTCTGGGCGGTTGCACCACATGGAGGGTTTCGGCGTATTGCGTGAGTTTGGTCGCGAGTTCTCGGGCCAGTCCCCGCTCCAATAGCATAGAGCCGTCGCCGCAGTTGATGTAGAGCAACCCGGCTTCCGCGTCGTTGGTCTGGACCGTTAGGCTGATCTCTAGGCCAGTCAGGTCATTAAAGACCACCCGATCCTTCCCCTTGATCACGGTGAACACTGGTTTAAGTTTGCTCATGAGATTCCTTTGGTGGTGCCGGTGCAGTGGAACCCTCGTACACCCGTTCGTAACACCAGAGTGCATAGGTGATTTTTACCGGGTCGCCTGACCTCACGGCCTCGACGAACTTGTCAAGGCACCGCTTGGCCGTCTGCAACTGCATTTCCTGTTGAGAATTCGGCACCGGACGCTGCCAACTGACCTCGGCGGTTTCGAGCACCGGGATCAAATCGGTGACGTCAAGGTCGGCCCCGTGCCCGTGGTTGTCTTGGTGGGCCAGGATAATACCCCGGAGTTGTTCCAAGGCGTTGGCGTAACGAAGGAGTTTGGCGTTCATGTCGGTTTTTTGCTTTTTCGCGGACACAGCTGAAGTGTAACTTCAGCGGCATCAAATGTTTTATTGAAATCCAAGGCGCTCAGCGGCTTTGTCATATCTTTGGTCGTGATTTTTCCGACTTTGGTTTCTCCTCTATATCGATCGTAGGTGGACCAACTGCATATAGTCCAGTCGCTCATGCTTATTTGGGGAGCGAACGGCGCTATTTTCGCTGCGTCTATTTCCTGCACAATCTGGGCTAAGGTCGCGGTGACGTCAGCGACATAACTAACGCCTCCTTGCTGTGGTGTTTCAAAGCATAGGTACATTTTCTTTGGACCACGTGTATGCTGCTTTCGCCACTTGGCTTCGGCGTCAAAGCACTGTTGACAACGCTCTAATATTGTTTTCCCGAAGTCATCGTTGTCGGGGTCCTGCTCTTCACGTCGTGTGAGCGGTATTGGTTCGTCGTCACGGCCCCAGGGTATTCCGCAGGACGGCACTTGTCCATAATCTACGGCACTGCAGTCTCCGCAAGTGCCGTCGGGGCCTGGATGAACCGTGATCAAAACTTTGAAGGTTGAATTTTTCACGCCGATTTCTCACTGTCGTTTGCCGTGGTTTCGGTCTTGGGCTCTACCGGGGCAAGAACCCGCCAGTTCGACACGGTGGCGTCGTCTAGGTAGCGCTTCGACACCACGAGCGCAACCCCAAGGGAGACTAGATGTACCGTGTTCAAAATCGCGACGGTGTAGAACCACTTGACCCCCTGGGTCGGGGGTTCCGCCAGCAAGAGATTTCGCCGCAGGCGCGTGAGCCCCCGGATCATCGCGATGGCGTTGTTGCACCGAGCAATCTGGGTGTCGCGGTGATTCTGTTTCAAGGCCATGCTGCCCGACACCACCATGGCGGCCAAGATACCCGCAATCGTTACTACAGGGTTGGTCTTTGAAGTTATCACGACCAGCAACAGCGTGAACAGCATGGCCGCGGTCAGCACGAGGCTGAATGTCAAGCTTTGGTGGCGTTGACACCATGCTGACGTCAAGGTACGGCGGTACCGCTTGAGTTCTTCGATCGCGACGGTGTGGATTTTCATGCTGGCTTCCTTTCGGTAGGGTCACACCCGTATGCGCTCCTGCGGGTCACGTGCTGGTCAACCACCTGCTGGGCGGTCCCGACCCATCGACACTTATGGCATTCCATCGGGGTGCGGGCCGGCACTACTTTGGAGTCAGCGGTCCCCAAAGTGAAGAAGCGGAAGACGCCCCTGTAGTCGGGGCCGAAGCCCAGCAGTCCGTCGTGCTGGCATACGCCATATTCCATGTCGGCCCCGGGCGGCTCGGGTCCATAGTCCACGTCGTAAACTCGGCCCACCCCGCAATACGGACAGGTCCAGTTGTCTTTCGTCAATACCACTGTTTTGATTTTGGTCATGATGATTTCCTATACTGGAGGAAGCACGAGCCTGGTTTTATTTCCGTCTTGATCAAATAGGGCAGCATGGCCGCCGTTGGCTTCGTTCTTTTGAACTTGATCAAGTAGTAACACTGCGAGCCTGATGACGTCCTCTTTTCGCAGGCCAGTGTTTTCGGCCAGTCGATCAATCAGCGCCACCATAGGGGAACTTAGGTCACAGGTCATTTTCCATTCGGTCATGTCGGCTCCTTGCTAGAAATCTTGACCACGATGTCAATGCCCAGGACGTCGGCGATCCGCACGATCGTGCTGAGCATCAAGTTGCTCCCGACCTCCAGATAAAGGGCCCGGAGGGTTTGGGGTCGCGACACCCCCGCCTGCCGGGCCAATTCCTCGACGGTCCAGCCACGAGCCTGACGTTCCAGGTTGATTTGCTTGGCCAGTATTCTCCTGATCGCATTTTCGCGACCAGCACACCTGGCCTGCTGATTCTGGTCGATCTCGTCGAGCAGGGCGTCGAGGTCGGTGTCAGGCTCACTCATCGTTTTGCTCCGTGGTTCGCCAGTTCAGGTTGAACCGGATCCCAGGGGTGCCTGGCGCAGGCACGCAGCAATTAGTGCCATCATTCATCGTGATCCAGGTGCCACTGTCGGTGTGAAGGTGTACGCCACCAGGGCCATAGCCGACTTCCACGGCCAGGGTTTCGGCGTCTTTGAGCGCCGCGCGCAGCCTACGCTCAATAAGGGCGCGGCGATGCTGTTGTTTGGGCGTCAGGACTACTTTGGGTGCGGGCATCATGATCCTCGGCACTTCTTGCAGATGACGCCGTCCTGGTAGAACTCTTTTTCGTTGTACGGCACAGCGGCACCGCAGGAGCAAACTGCAGCGTCCCGCTTGACCAGGACTGGGGCCTTCGTCACGACACCCTCGCCGTGCTCAATCGCCCGGATGACCGACGCGACATCGTCGTTTTCGGCCGTGACCGTGATCTCGATGCGGTAGACATTCATGCTGGGCCTCCTACCCGCATTATCCTGCCAAAAATGCACTTGTCAAGGGGTAACAGCAGAAAATTGTGCTATCGGGGCAGCAAGGCCAAGCTTTGACGCTGGTGGAACAGTAGGGACTTGTAGGCAGGTGGCCCTTCGGTCCGGATGACCGCGACCAACCCGGGGTCCTGGGCCGCCTGGGTCGCGTTGGCTTGGATCTGGACCTGTAGTGGTGTGTAGATGGCTTTGTGGAACAGCAGGGGCTCGTTTTCGTGACCAGCGGCTCGGTAGTTCTCGGTCTCGAAGTCCAAGACACGTTCGTCGGCCGCGACCATAGCGTTGACGACCTTTTTGATTCCACTGTGCACGCACAAGTGTATACTGCCGACTATGCTGTCCGAACCATCAATAACGTCATACAATGCAGGCAGAGGCATTTTTAAGCCCAAAAACGTGTCGACCGCGATGTTCATCTCAAGGTCATATGGTTTGGGTGTGAAACACATTCCTGTTGATTTGGTGCTCACTTGGACGTGCTCCTGCCCGCGGATTATTTGGACTGTGGCGACGCGGTCACGCAACCGCCAAGCCCACAGGTCAGCTACAGCTTTGCAGAGCGCCATATTGAATATTCCGGCATCTGCCCGTACCATTGCAACCGAGTGCTCCACCGGGTAACAGTGGATTTGGCTTACGAACGCGGCAAGTCCAAGCCGGGCTTCGTTCCACTCGGTCATGAGGGCATCTTGGCTGCCGCGTGCCGTCACGTAGAAGTCAAAATCCCAGCCATCAGATGCTTTTGGGTGACAATAGGGAACAACGTGAAAAAGACGACTCATCGGACACTTCCTTTCGAGGTGCCTTGGGCACCTGGGTGATGGTGTCGCTGGGACACCAGAAAAGAAATAGGTGTAGTGGTGTTTAAATGTGTCTGTTCACACTCCTAGCGACATCTTCTAAATGCTGTTGCCTGGAAGTGTAAATCAGCTGTGCTGGTTTTTTGTAGTACAACCAAATAAGCACAGACGACGCCCATGCTTTTTCGCTACGTAAACGACTGATCTCTTTACTCTCGTACCACTCCCTCGTTTCAGCGCTGGTCCAGTCCACGCCAATCAATACGGTGTCGTTAGTCCTCGGTAGCACCACGATGTGGGTGCTACTAAGCGGGATGTGTACTTCTCCTTCACTCAGGTTAACAAAATGAATCCAGATCATAAACTACTACCGTCGTTCTGCAAGATAGAGTTCAGTAAGTCTATCTCGAAACTTATTGGTTTGCAGATGTGCCAAAATAAAAGCTACGGCAAAGAATGCCGTAGCACTTATAGCCATGATCTTAGTACTTACTGCCACATCTACCAAACCTAATACACCTATAAGTACAGCGCAGCCGATTAATACTAAACCAAGACCAGCCTGAAGATTTTGCAGTGCTCTTAACCGTTGCGTAGCTTCAACTATGCTTTGTTGGTGTTCATACACTGTTTGTCTCCTTTCATGGTGAACCACAGATAGTTAGGCCAGCACAACTCACCACCAGACTTAACACGTAAAGCAATAGTAGGTATCCTATGATTTGTTCTGCATCCAGTACCTTGTCTAATGTTTCCGCAATTTTGGTCCACTTGTACGCAGTGCGCTTTCCGCAGCCGCCTCTAACTTTGCTTCTTGTGCTATCCGTGCAGATCGTCTTTCCTCGCTGGCTCTGTTCAACCATGGTACCACTGCCTTGTGAAGTGCTTTTACTTCTGCCTGCTGTAGTGTAAGTGTCTGTGTAGGCTGGTTTGGGTCATCAACACCAATAGTCACGTACACACCAGGATCATCTTTATTGTAGTCGAACGCTCTAATATAGAGTGGCGGATCTGCGTCGCGTAGTTGCAGACAGATGTCTCGTGTCTCAGATTTCACCACGTTCCAGGCGGTGAAGTCTCTAAGCCGCTCCTGGAGTTGCTTTACCAGTGGACGTAATTTCATGATTAGTCCTCGTCAGATATATAATATATAGTTGTAAGGGCCATAACCATAACGCAAAAACAGCCACAGGCCCAAATCTTGTTTACACAATGCTACGTCTTTGTCCTCCGCCATTCTAACAAAGCAGTCTGGACATAGGCAGATGGTCGTATCATGAGCCACGTCTCGCCATAGTTTGTTACTTGTTCTACAGCATACACGGTAAGCGGTGCCACAAGAAGTACAAGTTTCATAGGGGTAGTACATAGCCTCTTTTACAAAAGTTGGAAAATATCTTGCTCTACGCAGCAAGCGTCTAACGAAACAAGAGACCCCTACAAAGCGCCGTGTTTTCATGCTTCACCTTGTTTAATGGTTGTGCTACTGCCGAATATCTCTTCATAGACGTCCACCAGCCGAGCACGCCACAGTTTAAGCAGGTCAGAGCATTGTGCTTCAGACTTAGTGTCGAAGTTGGGGTGCTCTTGTAGCCATAGCGGAAAGTTTATGTTTAACCGTCGGCATAACCGGTGGATCTTGTCTAAAGAGGTTTTATTGTTGTCCACAAAGTAGCGGTGGAGCTCGCGGGTTATAAAGTTGTCCAGTGCCTTAGTCTCTGTGTCCGCTGCAACTCCGGCCGCCGCGCAAGCAGTACATCTAGCAGTATATCTTGATCCTTCTAATAGGGTAGACTCTTTTAAGATAAAGACATTAGTGGCGTGGCAGCGTGTACACACCACATCTGGGCATTGAATTACTTCATGTCGTTCCATGGGCTCACCTTCTTTCCCGACGGAATATCGGCTATAGCTATGTCATAGTTACAGCATCCGCATCGACACGAAACTCTATACTGTTTTCTGGCTGATGTTTTATCCGTTTCGTGTTCTTCCTCTTCCAATTCCAACATCTTTCCACAAACTGTACAATTGGTGAGTAGTTGTGTCGGCAGCTTGTGCGTAATCGGAAGTCCATGTAGCATGAAAAAGAACTCGTCTTTAGCGGTCTCGAAAGATCTTTGCCAGGGGCCGCTGCGTCCGCAGGCTGGGCAGAACAGGCGGCACTGGCCAGTCTTGTGCTTTATCGCTTTGTGTACTCGGTTTTCTTTTTCGCACCACGGACAGAGTACATGGTTAAGGATTTTGTCGCTTGGTTGCTTATACGTCATGGCACTGGTCCTTTCGAAGGAGTTAGGGTTGCTGAACCACATGACCATTTTACAAATATATACCAACAACTACCAAAATGTCAACAACGAACCGACTGCTCTTGATAATAGACGGTTTGCAGACGGTTTGCAGACGGTTTGCAGACGGTTTGTCGTGTTCACCACCTTCTGTACGCCACGCCGTAGTATCCCACAGAACTGAAGGTCTCGTGGAGTTGCTGGTGCTCATCAAGATCGGTGTGAAGGAACCGCTTGACTAAATACCTGAGATGTTTCCAGAACTGTGGATTATGCGCATTATTGCAGAACCTGGCAGTATCTATATGCGCTACTTCATGCAGTATGTGCTGCCGAAGATCACCATCATAACTGGGGTCTACAACGATCCGTTTGCTACTACGCCAGCAATAACCGTCACGATGGAATTCGAGAATCCACCCGTGATGACCCAGCGCAGCCATGATGTTGCTGAACCATTGTTGTGGTGTGCCGTGCATTTATTCCGTCCGCGAGACGCCAGAAAAGAATTGGTCTGGGGGTTGTTTTACAGATTAGGTTACGTCAGGAACAGTGCAGATCTTCAGGCTCAGGCCCGAAATTCTGCTGCCCAGCGGCGTCGCCTGGGTGTACCGCTCACTCCAGTGCATGGTCCCGGTTTCGCAGCAGACCAGGGTACAGGTGTGCCACGCAGTTGGGTCAATCCCGAGGCCCCGGAGAAACTTCGACCACTTTTTCACCCCGAACGGTGGCACATAGATTTTGTCTGGCTGTGAAAAGAACTCGATCTCCCGGATGGCAATGCCATTGCAATACAGGCGGTATAGCCTGGTATTGCTCCTGACCCAGCCGCGGTGCTGGGCAGTTCGCTTATTTCGTGTGCGGTCTTTCATAGCGTTTTCCACGGTTCTATTTTCTTGGCGTCCAACTTCAGGGCAGGCCACGACGTCACGTTGCCTTCAAGCCCTTCGTTGCCGGAGTATTCCCGGCTGAGTTCCAGGCTGCACTCCTGGGCGTAACGGGCAAAACTCTCGGCTACGGTTTCGTAGGGGTCATCAGTGACGAACCGGCCGATTTGGCTGTCGCTGCAGTCACGGTCAGCCCAGAAGAACCAATAGTGGTCAGGCCGCTCGGGTTCGACCGCCAGGATAAGCACGTCGTCATCGAGTTCTCGGCCCAGGTCAGCGTGACCTCGGGGCCTGGTGTTGAACTTCTGGGCGTCCACGAGGTTTTGTTCGTGCGGATTATACCTGGTGATCAAAAATGCTTTTTTGACCTCGACGTGGTTGATCCACCCGTTCAGGAACGTGGTCCCAACATATTCCTGCAGGACCCCTGGCTCCATCATGATGGCTGTGACATCCGGATACTCCACGTGGTCATGGAAATACCGGTCCAAGAATGACTGGTTCTCGGGTTCGACCTGGTGTGGGTCAAATCCGTGGACTCTGCATAGCGGTTGGACCTCGTAGGTGAGGTGCCACAGCGAGGGGTCGTGCTCGTCTTGTGTGGCCGAGCAGACAGGAGGTTCCGTGGGGCGGTTGCACAGTGCAAATACCTCCTCCAAGGCTTGGACTAGTCGTTCCCGCACGGCCTGGGCGTTGACATCATGACCGATTGTCGGAGCCGTGGCCTCTTCGATGTGCTGGGCCACGATGTCCTGAATTTTGGCTGCTTTTTCCTCCTGAGTCAGGGCCGTGTCGTTCATGACGGTATTGTATTCAATGGTGTCGATCACGCCAGCACCTTAGTCCTGTCGAGGTAGTTCTGGGTCACGTCGACCCTGGACCCGTCGGCAATGCAGGACCAGGAGTCAAGATAGTCCTGGCACACCTCGGCCAAGATTTCAAAGCTAACTTGCCAGTGCCAGAGCAGCACCACGAAATCTGTGGAGTTGCCCCACTTGTCGAACTCTGAAATCTGGGCAATCCATATTTCTGGTTCCCAGGTGCTGTACAGGTAGTAGAAGTCGTCGTCGCGGTGAAGCCAGCGGTCGCCCTCGAAATGCTGGCCGATGAGGTCATGATGCTGAGAAACCGTGGACATTTATCGATCCTCAGGTTCAGGACTGCCGAACAACTCGCGGTACTGGGCCAGCAGGTCTACCAGTTTAGTGCTGGCCTGGCTAAATGCCACCTGTGCCGCCATGGCATCAATGTAGCGGTGGGCCCGCTCTACCTGCATTTTGTCTACCTGGGTTTGCAGTATTTTCTGCCGCTCAGTAACGTCCAGGGTGTTGTTCCACGGCACGTAGTAGTGGGCGTAGAATTCTTCGTCAGAAAGAAAAGCGTCCCAGGCTTGGTCTTGGGGATACCAGGATCCACGGACCACGTAGTACGTTGGCTTATCCTGGTACTGCACCGCGAAGCTTTCCACAACCCGATAGGCCATCTCGTGTCTCTCGCCGCCGTCAGGTTCGCTGGCGTCACGGCGTCGCACGACACTGATCGCTTTGCTGGAAAAATGCTTCCGGTAGAGGTCGAAAATACGGTCTAACGCCGGAGACACAAATGTTCTGGTCATGTCGGTTAGGTTCCTTCCAGAGAATCACGGTGGGCCCGGATGGCCCAGCGCAACGTTGCCGAAGCAAACCGGCCGGGTTCATCGTGGCGGTTACCCAGGATGTCGGCACAGCGGAGCAGTGCCCCGCGGACATTCTCTGACCCTGGGGTTTCGCGGGCCAGAGTTTTGCCCAGCAGCACTGCAACTTCGTTTACCTTGGTGCTCGTGGGTACAGTGCCCAGATCGGGCTCAATAAAAAAGTCTGTAATGGCGCCGATTGTGTTCAGGTTGGGCTCAACGAAAAAATCCGTGATGGCGCTGATTTCTTCCGGCGCCCAGATGGCGGCCGACACCAAGGCGTTGGCGAAAAAGGCCAAACGGGAGTAATCTTCTGCGTCGCTCATGCTACTTCCTTGTACCGGACAGTTGCATAGGCACAACCGTCGCGCCGCAATATTGCCGTGAACTTGTGCCCCGACGTCGTGGTGAACCTACAAGGAAACATTTCGTGGGTGTCGACGCCAGTTCTGCGGAACGCGACGCTTTGAATTTGTGGTGCCGTGGAAAACCAAGCGGGCCAGTCAATCGCGTCTTTTGTGACACTACCGTCCCGCCAGTTCAATGTTACGGTGCGGGGATATTTTGAATAGATCATACTGGGTGCTCCTCAAACCACCGCCAGGCCCAAGCGACAACAGGCGAAACTGCGCCGCCCTGGCGAAATACGTCGTCCTGGACCTCGAGATACTGCCTCATGAAATCACAATGCTCCTGTTTCAATCCGTAGCTCAGGAGCGACTGGGCCCGGCGGGCAATATCATATCCTTTTTGGCGCGTCTTCCACGACCATTCGAGGTCCGCCGCGTAAGCCGCTGACTCAAACTCGGCCCTAGCAGATTTGTTCGTGAGGTACAGGACCATGAAACCAACGGGGTCGTCGTCGAACTGGACTACGTGCTGAATTTCATGCACGCAAATCGCTACTTGGTCCTCCAGGGTGTACTGGTCGGTCGCGACCCCGGGGGTGTAGGGCACGAAAATATAGGATCCCAAAGTAGTCGTGAAGTCCCGCATGAACGATTCTTTATCCACGACGCCGATACCATCAAGGAATCCCGCCGTTATCTTCATCAGGCGTGAGTCATTTTTGTCCACGATTTCGGCGTCGTATTGCTTGCACGCCGCCACGTAGAATGCCTTGACTTGCTCGGGGGTAAAGTTCATGTTGGCTCCTTGGTGGTCGTTAAAATACGCCGTATACTGATCCAAACGGATGTGTTGGCCGGTCCGTATAGCCAAGTTATGCCGGCTATAACTTTGTTGCTCAGGGCCGTGACGGCGCCTCCGCAGTATTTTTGTGCCCATTCGGGTGTAAGTGCTCTGATAACCTTGTAGGCGGCCAAGTGCATCCTGGCGGCCTTGCTCTGAATCGTGACTACGAAGCGCACGGCTTTGATACTGCGGTGTTTACGCGCAACAGTACCGTATCCACGAAGTTGCCGATACCCGCACTTGTGGTTGACTATATCACGCATATGAGGTGTCCGGTCTGCCCAAGTGACGCCGTCGGTTGTCCATTCTACGGTCATGGCAACATCTCGGCCCAAAGCAAACGGTACCCAAAATTCAGTGCTTCCTCGGAGGGGAATACCAGCTACACTGGGGTACACCTCTACTGCGGAGTTTTGTCTGGGTGTGTCGACAAGCAGATCAGTTGAATCGCTCATGCTGGCTCCTTGGTGAAAATGTTGAACGCTTTGGTAATGCGGCCGGACCATTTTGTTTTACCTTGCTGAACTTCTTGCAAGGTTTGGAGCAATGCTTCGACGTCGTGGATGCTCATGCCAGCACCCAACCGTCCACCGGACTCGACGCACACGTCGGACATCCTGGACGGCCACAAGCGGACCAATCTCCATGGCAGGTCGGGCACGGCTTGAGCAGTGGGCCAGCCAACTTGGCTTTCAGGTTACTGTTCTCCTGTTTTAGTTCGGCTACCTGGCGTTTGGCCGCGTCGAGTTCGTCAGCGACCTTGCTGGCTTCGTTCCAAACCTCACTTTCGTTGCTCATGCTGGTTCTTGTTCCAACAGCACCGTAGCTGTACTGTTCGGCCATGGCGGTGCAGAAGTGCTCCAGCATTTCTTGCATTTGTTCTAGATTATCAAATGGATCCATACAGTCTTCATTCTTTAGCCAGTGGCCCAGGGCACGGCTGAATAAATGAGACCATTGCGCGGACGCGTCCGTGACCACCACGATAGCCAAGGGCAACTTGCCGGCAGGGCTTTCAAGCCAAAATTGGAAACTATCCGGTGCTAACTCGGTTTTTATCACGGCACCGGGGCGAAGAACTCCATCAGCGACCTTACTGCCTTCTTTCTGATTTTCTTGCATTTCCAGCACGTCCCATTCGTTGTCGAACATCCACCCGCAATCAGGGCAATAGTCTCCTACCACAAACCCGGCAACCGAGGCCCCGCAGTTGGCACATTCTTGCTGTGCTGTTATCCAAGTGATCTCCATGCTCACGGTGTTTTCTCCGGCCAGACCGACGTCAGCACCTTGCCTCTGGCCTGCAGGCCAGCGAGCAATTTCTGGTTTTCGCGGTCCAGGCAGCCCGCGGGTTCCTCTAGGCTGTAGCCTTGCCCGCAGTCGACCCAATGGATCGTCACGAACAACTCGGTCGCGTCGCACCGCAGGGCCTTAACCAACTTGGCCATGTCGCGGTAGGTCAAGCCCACGCGGCCAAGGCACACGCCCGTCAGGTGTTCGACCGACAGCCCTGATTTCTCCGCGACAGTCCGGATGTTGTTGTCGTAGAGATCAAGGTGCTCTAAAAGAGCGTGGCGTATTTCACTCTGGGCATAACGATGGTCAACGATGTAGGGCGGTATAGTCATGCCGACACCTTCGGTAGCGGAAATGTGTCGCGGAACGCCTTCATGACGGTTTGGTCCTGAGACGTGTCATGGATCGCGAAGACCACCTGTTTGAAATATCCACCCCATTGGTGCAGATGGCTCCGGAAGAACTCGGCAACTTGCACCGGGTTGTTTTTGAAGACTCCACAGCCCCAGGCCCCCAGGACCAAGTAGTGCCGGTGGTAGAACGCGGCTGCCGCCAGGATATTGTTGATCCTGGAGTCCAGGATTTCAAATACGTCTGCCCGCGCTTTCCCCATGCACTCTGTCGGTACAGCACTTAGATTTGGTGCCGGGATCGTCATGACATCGGCCTGGTACGGGTCCACGAGGTCGCCGAGGTCGTTCCTGAAGAATGTGACCCCATGGCTGTAGATTGCGTATTCTGTGTAGTATGGGCCAACGCAGTATTCCTGTTGCTTGTGCTTGTTCTCCCGGTAGTACCGGGGCCACTTTTCCAACCCCGCTGTTAAGTCAGATGATCGCGCCAGGGTTTCCTCCTGGGTTGTGGTGCCGCGAAGCCAACCTCCCCCAGGTGTCGTGGCCGACGCGAAGTTCAGGGCCATGACGTCATCGCCCGGAAAATCACGATAATCAGCAACGTCACCGATCGCCTTGATGGCCTGGAGGGTCGTGCTGGGCTCTACCGTGATGATGGGGAGCCCTTCGTGCAGACGGGGTCTGGATTTCGCCACCGCTATGATGTCGTCCCAATCGTCAGGATGAATCAGCGACGACACATGTTCGCCCACGCAATACTTGTCTTTGGCCACGATCTCCTGGGTTTCCTGGGCTAACTGGATTGCTTTTTGCTGGTTCATGCGGGTTCCTCTCGGATTTGCTGGATTGCTTCCCGTAGAGCACATGGTAACCCAGGCAATCCGCATAGTTCGTCCAGGTGGTGGCTGTACAGCCAAGTCGTGACCTCCAAGACGGTCAGGTGCACGATGGTGCCGTCGGGACTTCGCTGGACGATAACGGAACTACGGTACAGGTCGCTATCGGCGGTCGACGCTTTGACGGCCGCGAGGTCTCGGGTGCTCGCGTTGAACGTGTCGTTGGCATAGAAATACCACACGGGTTCGCCGTCGTCAAAATCCGGCATGGTGACTTTGATGGTTTTGCCATGGCGTCGACGAACCGTGATAGTCTGGAGCGGATCAGGGCCCAGCAGTTCCCGCATGGTTTGGCGGTTCATTTTGTGAGTCGTGGTCGTCATTGCATGGACAACGCAGCTTTTCTTTTAGCTACGACGGCTTCCTGCACGACCTCCGCTGCTTCTCGTAGTACGATAGCAAGTTGATAACTGCTGGCACGACTAGAATCTTTATAGTCTGCTCGCCGTTGTTCTGCGGCAGCAAGACATTGTAATTGTGCCAAAAGGTCTTCCAGATGTTTCAAGTCCATGTCGCTACCATTTCGGTGGTGGTTCTCGGTCGGTCGCCGGTGCTGTGTCACTATACACGTAGGTGTCGTCACACCGTTGGCATTTGATTTTGCAATGCCATTCCTCGGGCCGCCGTTCCCGTGGAAAAACGTGACCACCGTGTCGTTGGCATTTGAGCCGTCGCCACCAAGCCCGGATGCCAGGTGCTTTCCTGATGAACATCAAGGGGAACTTAATCACGGCTTGTCCAAATCTTCTACTTTTGCCGCATACCAACCAGTCGGTCGCGCTCGGCCTTGTTGGGCAGATCGTAGGGGCTCTCCACGATTTTCTGGAGCCAGCCATAGTAGAAAAGTACGCGGCCCCGTATGCCACCGTTCTCCATAGAAGCCCCGTGTTGCGCCAGCGTGCAGGCTGCTTGGAGCAAAGCAATCCTCTGGTCGTGGTTCATACTGACTCCTTTTGTAACACAGCCGCGACCCACCGGCCCCTGGGGGTCATGGCCCACCAGTTACACCCGAACGTCACGGCGTCCAGGTCGTCCACGAGGCCCAAGCGAGCCAGTATGGTGCAGGCGTCACGGTCATGGCACTGGTGGTATCCTGGCCCCGGGGCTACGAGTTTGTGCAGACAGGTCACCTGGGCTTCAGTGAGGCCCATCTCGCGGACGGTTTTGCCAAACTGGTCCATGGTGAAGATTTTACCGTGGAGGTTTGCCACCGTCAAGGGTTATCGGGTATGGTGTAGTCGCCGTCGGGCCGGGGGCACAGGATCGGGACCCAAGGGTACCGCCGTAGTATTGAATCTACAGCAGGACTGTCGGGGCGGAGCACCCGACAGTCCCGTGGATCTATGTGGTACAGATGGACGAGCCGGTCAGCGGAAATCCAGTGACGGTCGCCATCGTGGGTCGACGTGACCCAGTCGGCCCAGATGAAATATTTGAACGGATCAAACCCGAGTTCAGCAGGGTCGCGGGGCAGCCGAGCCAACCAGCGGTACCGCCGACGTCGGAGCACCCGCCCCAGGGCTACCAGGCCCCACATGGTCAGGAGTGTCAGGATGGTCGCGGTTACGTCTCGCATGGTTCTGTATCCTCCGAATCTGGACAACAGCAGGGTGAGCCGCTGTACCAGTGGCCGTCACGACCCAACTGCACCGGGTACGGCGCCCCACAATGCTGGCACAGCAGAGCGTAAGGGCGACCATCAGGGTAGGCAGTGAAATGGACCAGCATGTCTCTGGCGGTATCGCGGGCTTCCAGGGCGTCGTTTTGCTCGGCGGTCAAGATTTTCCGTTCATGTCGCAGCTGGTCCCGCTCGACCGTCAGGATCCGGATATTTTCGTGGAGTTGGTCCAGCAAGGCCCGGTGGGCTACTAGTTGCTCCTGCCAGGACCGTTGCATCACGGCATAGGTTTCGTCCATGGCGGCCCGGAGGGCTTCCGATTCCTCCAGGGTCAAGACTCCCTGGACTTTGTCGCGACACCCCTGGGGCCTGGTGGTGTGGCGTTCCTGCTGGACAGGTTGGAATCCAGCCAGACATTCCGCAACCATGACGCCCCGGAGCAAACAGCAGCCATCGCAAAGTGTGGGGTCCTGGGGCGCGACCTTAACGACAAGGTAGTCGGACATGCTGAAATCCTCACGGGAAAAGGCGTTTCCGCTCCGGGTCTGGCAGCCCTTGGTACCACTGGGAGAACGCTCGAGACTCTACCAGGGAGAACAGAGCGGTCAAGGCGGTCCAGACCCGGGGGTCCTGGGCTTCGTCGTCGCTCCGGATGACCGCGATGATTGCGCGGTCCTGGTCCAGTTCTTCGTGGCCTCGAGACAGCCAGCGACGCCTGACCACCGGGGTCCAGATCCTCACGACCCCGCAGAGCGGGTCCACGTCGTAGCGGAGCCGGTGCTGCCAACCTTTCAGTGGAGCCTGGGTTTCCCAGGCAGTCGGGTATTTGGGTGCCGTCATGGTTTCCTCATGGTCAGCATATTGGCTGCGATGTCTTCCATGGCGCGGGTCTGCCGCTGAAACAGGTCGTGGTTGGCCTGCATGATGTCCAGCATATCCTGGTTGATTTTCATGGACGCGTCGAAGTGGCGGTCAGCCTCGGCGAGGTTGTCGGCGCGGATTTTCTCCTGCTTGGCGGCCCGGAGGTCCAGCACGTAATTCATGGCCTCGATGGGCGCTATCATGGCCTCGCCGATTTGTTTGGCGATCCAAAGGAATGGTGCGATTGTCAGTTCAATCTTCATTATTTTGTGTCTTTACTGGTGTCTGTGCCCGTCTGGGTCAGGTCATTGAGCCATTCGGGTCGGTTGGCCAGGACCCACTCGTGCACATTGATGGTTTCGCTGGTGCCGTCGGGCCAGATATTATGGTCGTCAAAATGGGCCGCAGCGGCCAAGACGAACTGCTCGGCCAACTTGACCACCTCGTCGGGCACTCCTTGAGATTCGTCACTGTTGCCGAACTCTTCGTCCAGTCGTTCCCACAGGGATTCCGCGATGTGGCTGGCCCACCCGCTGACCCACTGGGGATCCTGGACAGGGATTCGCTTAACGCTGTAGCCAAAAATCGTGACGGTTTCGGGCCATGCTTCCCCTGTAATGAAGTCGTTTAGGTAATCCTCGACGGCTTCGTCAAGGTCTTCAAATGGCTGACGGTCACCGTACTCCTGCCAGTGGAAATACTCGCTCATGCGGGCTCCTTTGCTTCATCCACCGTGATGGTAGGGTACGCGTAGGCGTCCTTGGTAATGAGGGAGTAAACGATCCGCTCGCCTCCATCTTCATGACTGACTCGGAAAACCTGGCCGAGCTTAATCCATCGAACTTCCAATCGGTCAAATGGGGGTGCGGAAGCCATGTCATAGTGGGCAGCTACAATCTGGTGAAACACATCGGCGTGGCCGTCCAGCACCGCTCTGACCAACTCTGGGTCGAACAGCAGATATTCGCCGTATTGTTCAGCGTCGTAACCCTGGCCGACGTTGTCGGTGTACCAACCCTCGTCTGGATTACCTTGCTTGACCACCAGGATTCCCACGCACCCGTCTTCCCTCGTGAGTCTGGCGCCGGTGTACCGCTTGGTGCTGTACTTTTTGGGCTCTATTTCAGCCCTGATGCCCACGAGGGTTTCGCGGTACAGATCCATGGGGTTGGTGGGGATAGGTTCGCCGCACCGCATAGCCGTGAGGGCCGAGCGGAGTGCTTTCTCGTCTACCTGGGCAACCTGGTGGTTCGCGATGCCCAGCAAGGCATACCCCGCGATGTCGCGGAAGGGTGACTCCCCCCAAGGCATCACGGTTGGTCGCGATCCTGAACAACTTGTCCAGGATCCGGGTGATCGCCAGGAAGTCACGGTACTGGGCAGGCTGTACACCATCAGGATACAGGATTTTCAAAACTTCCCCAGCCTTGGCGAACGAATCCCCGTAGGCCAGGTTTTTCTGCTGGACCAAGGCACCGATGTCTTCCGCAATCTTTTTGAAATCCGGCATCGTTATCCTTTCGGCTTCTTTGCCCGGGTTGAGCGGCTGGCCCGCTTGGTCACCGGGGCTTTGGCTGTTTCCGATTTTGCGGGCACCGCGTCGTCAGGTGTCGTGTACCCTGCGGCCGACACGGCTTGCCAACATGCCCGCCAGGCTTCGTCGATGTCGTCGGGGCTACTGACTTGGCCGACGGGCCTGTGGGTCCACCGGGCCTGGTGGAGCCCCAGGATGGCCTGGACCAGCTGGTCATTTTGGGCCTTGATCTTTTCAAGGTCATCCATAACTTTGGCGACCTCAGTCTGCAAACTGGCCCGCTGTTGAACAAGGATTTCCAGATCCTTGCGCCTTGCCTCCAGATGGACTGCCTGATCCTCCACCTTGTCCTGAAGGCGCTGCCGCTCGATGAACCAGTGGCTCTGGGGAAGCGACCTTTTCCACTCACGCAACTTGTCCACCTCGGCCCGGACCAGATCCCACTCAGCCTTGATGTCGGCCACCTGGCGTTCTGCTGCGGCCCGGCTCAGGACAGCGGCGTCCCGTTCCTTCTGGGCTGCCCTGGCGGTCTTGCGTGCCTCCTGGGCTTCCTCCCAGGTCTTGAAGTTGCGGGCCAGGATGTCGGTCCGTTCGGCCTGCAATCGCTGGATGGTTTTTTCGGCTGTTGTAAGCCGGCCTGCCAGCACGTGTTTATCTTCAAAAAGTCGCTGTTTGTCACGGGTGATCCCGTCCAAGGTATCCCAGGGATCGAAGTCGCCGTCCACCGCGTCCTCGGGAGACCGATCACCCGCAACTTCCGCGATCTTGACCAGTAACTGCCGCCAATCTTGGTGACGACAGCCCCGGGTCTTCAGGGCTGCGACTTGCTTGTTCAACGCCGCAGTCCTGGCGGTTTCTTGGAAAGCCTTGACCTGCCGCTCCAGCGAGTCAGCCCTGGCGGTTTCCTGGTTCCATTGAACCACCAGGTCATCGCGGGCCCGCCGGAGTTCCTGGACCTCAAACTGAGCGTAGGCTAGGGCCTGCTGGGATTTCTGGGCCTGTTGGTGTAGGTCTTGTTTGTCCGTGGCTGCAAGGCCCTCGACTTCCTTGAGGGCATCGCGGAGTGTCTGGGCACCCTTTTTGATACTGTCGGTCATGTTGTCTCCCGGTAAACCAACTCTACGTGGCGGTAGTGTTCCTTGAAGTCTCGCACCAACATCCAGGTACCATAGGCTCCACCTTCGTCGACCAGGACCACATCGAGAAATGCTGGGCCGGTTAAAACAGCATAGATTTTGAGGTCGGTGGACCCATAGCGAAATACGTCACCTTGTCGGATTTTTCCATCCCAGTCAAGGGCAGGCCGCACATCCGTTTTGAACCAACTCGGGTAATAAAGGGTCATGTCTTCACCGTCCCGTCCCACTCCTTCCACTGGCTCTGCACGCGCTCCAGTGGGATTTCCAGTGGGTCATCAGGGCCGATGTAGAAAAAGATCCTGGCCTTTTTGGCCGAGGTCTCCTCGATGATCCCGGCCCTCGGGACCTTGCGGCCCGCTCGTTCGTCGTGGAACCTGGCCCTGGTCTCGATGATGAGCTGGCCGGCTCGGATGTTGTTTCGGGATTTCATGGTGTTGTTTTACCTTTTACCCACCCGCGGAGCAGACGACGCGCTTCTCGGCCCACGGCCTTGCGTTCAGGTGTCGTGCGTGGCTTGCTGGCCTGGCGGAATCGCTTGGGTGCCAGGGCAAGGTACAGGTTGGCCGCGGCCCCGGGGTACAAGAAAAATTCGGCTGGGGGGTCGGGGGCACACTGGGGCAGCATCAGGACGGTCAGGCCCATCCATTTGCCTGGTACCCCGTGTTCCACCAGGACCAGGAGTGCATTGCTATGGTAAGCGTCGTCGCAGTGAACCAGATGAACATCTGGGTGACCCTGGGCCCATTGCTCTACCGCGGAGATCAGATCTCCACCCTGGAGTTTCCACTTCCCGTGGTCAAGGAATTCGGCACAGAACCGGTACCAGGTGGCGTGAAGGTCCTCGCTCTGCTGGTCGTTTGACCGGTATTCCTCATTGGCGGCTTTGGCGAACGCTGCGTCGGCCGGGATCCCCATGCCAGCCCCGCACTTGGCACAGCGGAACGCCACCTCGGATCCCACCTGGCAGTTCAGCGTGTAGGAAATGAGTTGGAACTTGTGGTCACACTTGACAGAAGGTTTCTTGGACATCACGGACACTCCTCAAAGACGACCCGGCCCTTCATGACCCCGTAGTCGCTGTCCTCAATCATGGTGGTGACCTCGGGGGTCTCGCCGGGGCGGAATGCTCTGATTGCGTACCAGAGGTTGGCGTCCTTCCAAGTCGCGAACGAGAGTTTCTGTCCGCAGGGTAACTGGATCTTGACGGTGCCGCCGAACTGCTTGGCCCGTTGGTTGGCTGTACAGCCACTCAGCCAGGCTCCTCCAGTGATCATCCCGACGGTCAGGATGGCCGACAGGACTAAAATCGTGACGGCGGTCTGGACGCTCTTGAAACTGTTCTGGATGATCATGCTGACATCTCCTCGATCAGGTCACAACTGCCCCCGCAGTTGGCCAGGATGGTGGGGTCGTGGCGGTACCACGCAGCCGCAAGGCGGTGGCGGCCATCGTGAAGTTGCGGCGGGCACGCGAACGCTGGGATCCCGACGTCCACCTCGATGGGCTCGGACCAGCCGTTGACCACGAACCAAGCCACCCTAGCCCAGTCCAGTAGGGCTGGGTCTTCCCCGAGGACCGGGCAGCAGTACCGCGGCTGCTTGGGGGCTGCCCCGGGATCAACGAGATCCCCGGCCCCGATGCACCTGGCAATCTCGATCTTGGCGATGACTTCGTCGGTAACGAGGCAAAAGTCAGCGTCCTGCAGCAGATCCAGCAGGGCATTGACCCGCAAGGCAACACTGGCCTGTAGGTCGTGCCCTACCATGACTTGGCTGCCAGCCGGATCATCATGGTCGAGATGGTCGCGGCCCCAGCGGCCCCGATCAGCAGGATCGTGGCCAGGAGGAAACGCCAGCGGGCGTGCACCCCCAGAGGCTTGGCCATGAGTCTGCCCTGTTGCTCTCGGGCCGCGTTCCTGAGCACCAGGTAGTCCAAGGCGTGCAGCCTGGCCACCAGGATCAACACGACGGTCAGGATCAGGGTGGCGAAAAACCAAAAGGTGTACTCGGCAAAGTTGTCCATGGGGGCCTCCTATGCAGGTACTTTACCGTTGATGCTTGCAGTTGTCAAGCGGAATGTTGGGCTACCCAGTTGGCCACGACGATTTCTTCTTGGTCCACCTGGGCCAGGGCTTCCACGGGATAGCGGTCAGTCAGGACCGTGAGGAAATGGCGGGCCGCCTCGATGACCTCAAAAAGCTCGGTGTCGGTCCAGGTGGACATGACGAAGCCATGACCAGGAGGGCGGTATCGCTGGTCCAGGTGCTGTACCGCTACCTTGACCACTGGGTCCACCAAGGCCACGAGATCAACCGGGACGTGACGCCAGCGGTACAGCGTCAAACTGGTGGGCCAGGATTCCTGCGGGATTTTCGCCAAGGCCAACCCGATGGCTTCATCACGGTCTTGGCAATCAGTGGTGTCGAAATCCTCGGTGCAAGTGTAGAAGTAATCGGTTGGGGTCGCCATGGCGCTACCAACTGCCTGGTTTGTTTTTCGGCTGGTTGTCAAGCCAAGAAAGGTCCAGAGTCCACTGGATTAGACTACGCCGATTCCACACGTCGTAACAGTGGTCGACGTACCGGAGTGCTTTGGTTTTGGTCCACCCGTTGACCTTTGCGAGGTGGCGTACGGCACGGGCAAGCCCTCCGTTCATTTCGGTCAGGCCGATGTGCTTGACCTCGTGGCACCGGGGGCACAGGGCAATGAGCCGAACCAACCGTTGGACTGCCGTGGTTTTGTTGTACTGCCAGATTTCGTGGCATTCCACTGGCCATTCTGGCCCCTGACCCCCGCAGATTTCACAGTGGTGACCAGCATCCTGGTAGCACCGGTGGCGCAGTTGATCCCACTGGGCTGGTGGAACGTTGGACCTGACGTTGTTGTACCACGATGAAGACGGCACCAACTCAATCGTGAGGGTGGGCTTTTCTCTACTCATGTTTCTTGGGTACGACGTAGTCGCTGGACCCTTGGATGTGCAGCGCTGGTTCACCCCACATACCAGTGGGCTGGTTGAACCTGACGATCTGGACTTTGCGGCCCCAGGATTTTGCGATCGAGATTGTGGACTTGGTCCCCCGGGATTTACCGTCCCAGAACGCCACGACAATATCGGCGGCCTCGACGATTTCGCGGTTGCGGATTGGACCTGCAGCCTTACCGTAGCGATTCCAGTCGGCCCAGAAAACCCGGATGGGTATCCCGTGCTCTTGGCTGTACTGACTGGCCAGGGTGTCGGCTCCTTGGGCCCCGCCCGACACCAAGGTGCAGTCAGGATACCTGGCCCGGATTTTATCCAGCGTACAGCAGAGCAGGGCGTAATCCTGGAAATCTCTGGACCCTACGACCGCGATGCAGGTCATGACACTGTTTCCCGTTTTGCTCGGCAAGGACCGCAGGGGCATGCCTCGCGGTATGGTGCGCAGTACCGGCCGAACAACAGGCACATTTGATCATAGTACTTATGTACCAACTCGTCGTCGTGGTACGCGTAGGCATCGAGGAACCCGTTGACCGCATTGGTCACGATGGAGTAGTCCATCAGGGCACCGGGTTGGCCATTGGTTTGGTGCAGCGGCACGTCTTGGCATCGCGACACCCGCAGGTCCACGGCACCTTGTCAACCTTGCTGCAGTCAACCACCGGGGCCCAGCGGCCGTCTGGGCGGCAGACCTGCACGGTGGTGCCGGAGCACCGGGCTTCATTGGTTTTGCAGACCCGGGGGCAACCAGTGAGCAACAGGATCATGGGCAGAATCATCAGGTATTTTGACATGCTGTAATCTCCTTGACGATCATTTTACCGGGCTTCCGGGCACGTCGGTACCGCTGGGTCATCTCGGGTGCTTCGGGCCCGATGAATTGGGGGTCGCACTTGAGCCGGATGGCCAGTCCCTTGATGAACCGGAACCAGTCGACGTCGTGGGCGGCGGGCGTCCAGGGCCTGGACCAGCAGGTGAACACCAAACAGTAGTCCTGGGTCGGGGGCCTTGTGGCCAGTTGGCCACGGTGCAGATCAGCGTGACCATGCCACTGGATTTTGCAGTCCAACCTGGCCTTGGCCTTGTAGCCCCAGGACCCGCAGCAGATCCGTGGCGTGCCGGTGGGTTCTTGGTCCTGATGGGCATCCAGGTGCACGATGGTGTCGTCGCGGCCCAGGAGCCCGTAGAGTTCCGCGTGGCACTCGGCCGCGAATAACCTGAACCCCTTGGTTGGGGGTGCTACCGGGACGTTGCGGAGGAGCCACGTGGCTGGATCCTGACCAGCAGGCAGGATTGGCTCCACGTCATGGTCACGGTGGCGGTTTTGCCTCCGGGGTGCCACGATGGGGCGGCCTCCGTGGCCCGATGGGTTCTGGGCGCAATCTCGCCAACTGCAGTTGTTGCAGCCGTAGCGGAAGTAGGCAGCACCCCGGAAAAAGAAATCCCAATCAACACTCAGGATGTGGGCCACGCTTACTTCTCTCCCATGATCCGCTTCCACACTGCGTCGGCGGCTTCTGGGCTGACCTTCAGGGCTTGGTAGATTTCCGTAACCTCAGCCGCCACCCGGGCCCACTGGATCCCAGGTTGACCTGACCCGATTTCCATCGTGGGGGCCAAACCGGAATGGTTCACCGCTTCCTTGACGTGGTCGGTGAGGGTTCTGGGCTCAGTCTTGACCATGAGTTCTCGACCCAGCGCTTTACCACTCTCAGCTACTGTACCTTCGGGTAGGGGCCCTGCGTGGACATACGTGGTGGTCTTGCCGGTCTTGGCCGAGACCGTTACCTTGGTGTTGGCCCCGACCTTGATGCTACCGGTGTATGGGATTTTGACGAACGGGCCATACCGCTTTTCCAGCAGTTGCTCCTCAAACGAGGAAAGGTCACATGAGAAAACCGAAACTGTGCCATCAGCAAATGTGTACTGATGCTTGCTTGCCTGCTCACATGTCGGATACAGCGGGTGGGTGCCGTCCTCAATGGCCTTGGCGGCCTTGTCCGACCACTTTTTTCTCACCGCTGCTGCGGCAGTCTGGACATTATGATGGAGTGAAAATACGGCATTATCTTTGGGGGTAGTGCTGAAACCTACTTCCAATGGATTATCCGCTTCGGCATTGCAAATAGGACACACGGAGTCATGTGTTGCTGTGCCTAACGACTTAGTTTTGTACCGCAGCGGAGACGTAGGCTTGGCCTCTGGGGTAGCCCGTGGCGTCCGATACGCCAGTCCAACATCCCGGAGTGCCGCATACCGGGTCCACTGGTAGTCTACGTCTCGGGGTTCCAGGTGGTCCACCAGGTTGGTCCAGACCCCGGGGTACTGCTCCGCGATCTTGACCATGAGGTCCGGGTTGTCGTAGACGTAGTGGGCCACCATCAAAAACCGATCAAGATACCGGTCGGTCTTGGGTTGGACTTGCTGCCACAAAACTGCCCGAAGGATTTTCCACGCGACCCCCAGGAGTTTGATCTGGACCACTGCTCCAAGGCCAGGGTGGTGGTACAGCTCCACGTCCTTGACCGGGGTACGTTCTGCATACCAGTTGTACGCGGATGAGAAATCACCGCACGCCATGGAATAACCATTGTCGTTGACCAGATTTTTCACCCCCTCGAAGGCAAACTTGCCGGGGCACAACGCGGTGCTTTCCGCCTGTTTGAGCAATTGGATCGCTGGGTCCAGCAGGACGAAAAGCTCTTCGTGGTTGAAGCGATACTGTTCCATGGTGTACCTCAAGCTGTTTTTACCGATTAGAATTCGTACACCTTGTTGGTCGGTACGAATTCGGCGAATCCCGCCTCCTGAGCCTTGCGCGCCCAGTCGTCCCAGTTGTCCACCACGAGGTCAGGATAATGGACCATATGCATCTTGGCCTTGATTTCGGGTGACAACGTGGCCAAGTCGTCGAAGTGGGCATGGACTCCAGATTTGAAGCCCGAGTAGCACTCGCAGTCGTGGAAGATCACGTCGGCGCTGCGATAGAAATCCATGATTTGCGCCGGCGCGAATTGCGTGTCTGTTGTAAAGAAGATTTTCTTGCCTGTGGGCATCATGGCCATGAGACCAAACGACAGCATGAACGTGAAGCCACTCATGATGTGCATGACTTGCACGAGCGTGAACGACACCCCATCGATCACGAACCCACCGTTTTTCTCGACCGGGTGCACGTCATAGTAGGTTTCGAGCGAGTTGACTTCGTTCTGAAGGGTGGACATACCGCCGCTCAGTACGTTATTCCACAGGTCACTGACCAAGGCACGACTGATGTACAGGTTAGGCTTGCGACACTTCGGATCGAAGTAGGTCGCGAAGCCGAAATCCTCCAGACCACCACAGTGATCACCGTGGAGGTGGCTGATGTAGACGTTGTTGATCTCGCTGGGTTTGACTCCCGCGGCGCGCATGGCGTGTCGCCCATCACCGCCACAGTCGATGAGGAGTTTGTCGCCACTATCGAACGTGATGAGTGCGTTAGTTTGCCAATTATTGAGGGCCCCAGCTACGCCGGTACCGATAAATTGAACTTTCATTGTGCTATCCTGCCTTTCTGATTTTTGTTCTTGTTTCCATCAGGAGTTTGCCGAGTAAATCTTGACCTTGACCGCCCATCCAACCCCAAATGGCGTCACTGGGTGATGCCTCGTGGATCGCTCGATCCCCGGTCTCGAGCAGCAGTTGCTTCAACCCCCCGTGCTGGGTGAATTTTGCCTCAAGACCTCGCCGCATCACCTCCATCTTGACCTTTTCCCAGTCGGGCCGCAGCTGCACTGCACGGCCCAGTCGCTTGGCCTGGGCGGCAGTGCTGGCGGTCCTGATTTTCTCGTGGGCTCGCGTCTCTTTGGTTTTGCTCGCTTGGAACCAGTGTTCCACGGTCCTGTAGGTTTTGCCCCGGATCGTCATGGAAGCCGGGTAAAAGTTGCTGAACTCCGGATACTCCAAATGCTGGCCGTAAAATAGAATGGGTTTGCTCATTTCAGCAATCCTTGCCCATCGCGGCGTAATGGCGCGCTTCATCATCGTTGTCGGGCCGCCAGACACCGCTTGCCTTGGCGGCAGTAATGGCTTGAGTGCGGCGCATTGCGCGATCATAGTGTAGGGCACCGCGGAACAGTTCGTCCCAACAAGGTGTGTCCCCGCTTAGATTTTTTATTTCTGCCGCGAACTTCCAGGTGTCCTGGGCCGTGTCGGCCACGATGGCAGCGTGAACCATAGCCAACTGGAACGGGCCGGGTCGAACGTGCCACGTGGTAGTCCATTTGGCAATGAGGTCGCGGGCGTCGAGCCACCAGATGACCGTTCTGGACTGGGCCGCGACTTTGTCGCCGGCCTGCACCATGGTGCCACCGCCCCGGACCCTTGACAGAAACGTTCCAGTGCCGTACCGCAGGGAATCCAGGAGGTCAGGGCAGTAGTGGAAGCCATTTCGGCACGGTTCGATCTTGACGGTGTTGAGCAACGACACCGTGGTCCCTTGTTTCACATCCACGCGGTTGAATCCGGAGCCATCAAGGTGCCGGGTTTTCCAGACCGGGTGGCCATCCCGGCCCTCGGACCAGTGCCAACCTAACCGGGGAATCGCTGCGGTAGGGGTCATGATGTCCTAGTTACCTTGCTGGCCAGACTGAGGTTAACCAAACGCGTTGCTCTTCGGTATCAGGCACGTCACAACCCCGAGCCATCGCGATGGTCGTGATGGCTGCCCCAGGGGCTCCGCCGAATCTAGCCATTATCAGTGCGACCATCAGGGTAGCACGGCCAACACTTTGACGGCAGTGTACTACTATGTTGTCTGTTCCGTTGTGCAGCCGACTGCACAGTGTGGTAACTAGAGCGCGTAACTCCCGGGTCAAATCCGGCGTGCCGCGATCAGGTGTCGCGACTGAGATGAAGTCAAGCCCGGCGGCCAGGCAGGCGGCACGCTCACCCCGAAGGTCCAGTTCAATTTCCTCTTCGGAAGTCAGCATCGACACCACCGTGGTGACACCAGCCCGCTTCCACGCCTCTACTTCGTCGTCGAGCCAGTCACCACCACGAGGCCGCGGTACCAGGCCAAGTTTGCCTAGCGTGTTGGTCTTGACCCACCAGATGTTGGCCGTGCTAAACATCGTCACGCCGTTCCAGGATTTCGCGTGGCAGTTTTTCGGTGTCGTAGCCGCGATCACGAAGCACCTGCACCCGGTGGTGGCCGTCCAGCATGATACCACTGGGCCGTGTTTTCAGCGCGCCTTCTTTGCCGGGCCGCAGCGACTCCACCAAGTCGTCGGTGGACCAGGTAGAAAAGAACAGTAGCTTGCTCTGAATCAAGCTCTCGGGCTTGTGCAGCATTTTTAGCGGCGGTCGACTGCCAGCATAAACTTTTCGTCGCCAAGGTGACATTTTTTTTGCTCCTACCCACACTATGCCGTGGGCAGTTTACTTGTGCAAGCTGTATTTGTTTGTCCTCAAAAATCCAGCGCCATGAATGTTGCCGGGCACCGCTGGCGCTGTCCTCAAGACTCTCGACTTCCCACAGGATTGCTCCGTGGACCACCAGGGGCAAATCCTGCTCCGCGATATTGCGGAATGGAATATACTGCGGTCGTTTGCTGGAGTCAACTACTATGAAGAAAAGTCCCTGCGTGCCCCAGAAAAGGTCAGCATCGGGGTCCAAGACCGGGATGTTCATGACGGTCCAGCGGGTTCTTTGTTCCCACACGACCGCCTTGATACTGGCGGCGTTTCGGGTCTCTTGGAGTTTTTGGTCTACTGTCATGTTATATTTTATACCCGCATTTGACCGATTCTATCGTGGCAATCCGGGCACCTGGACACCAGGGCGTGCAGCGACTCGGCTGGGTCTACCAAACCAGTGGAATATTGCGCCACGTCTACGGCCAGGAGGTCGGACCGGTGCCGCAGGCCACGGCGACTCATCTCGAGGGCCAGGTCGGCGTGGCGCGTGTAAATCGCCGACGGCTCGAGCAGGCCACGATCCAGGAACCCCTGGATGGATCGGCCGTGCAGCAGCGATCCCACCAACATATGGATCTCGACGTGTTCGCCGAGCAGGTGTTGCTGGCACAGGACACCAGGATCGACCATCCACATGCGCATTACTGGTCACCCATGTTAGGATTGTCGCTCCAGTTGCCGTCATCGTAGCCGTAATCATAGATATCTTCGTTGTCGCCTGGGTGCTGTCTGTCGTTCCATGGATGAAACTTGGGGCAGTATTGATCGGACTGGTCACAGCCTGGCATCGGCATTTCAGCCTTGCACTCGCGGCCCAGCAGGTATCGGGCCTTGGCGATTTCCTCGTCGGGAACCATGGGGTCACAGTACAGGTGAAGGCATTTACAGCAAGGATTTGGCGTGTTCATGCCGGCTCTTTTGGCCCCTTGGCCGCCCAGGTGGTGGGGTCATCGCTCCAACCTCTGTCGTCACCTTCTCCGTGTACTGGACATTGATTACTGCACGCGATACACCCAGGGCAGTCTTGGTAGTAACTGTGGCCTTGGCCCTGCTGGGCCACCAGGATATCCCCGTGAACACTCCGGAGTTCCATCATGATGGATTCACGGTACTGCTGTAGTGTCGCGTCACAGATCTCTTGGGCCAACTGGTCCATCTCGTGGGCGGTCAGGCTACCCAAGATATCCAGGGTTTCGGCCGAGCCCCACTGGACTGTCGCGCCGTTGCGGAACCTCCGCTGGATCCATCGGCGCATGACCCCGAGATACTCACCACCGTGCTGGAAACGCTTGGTCTTGACGTAGTCGAGGATTTTGTCGATGGATTCGAGGGTGAATCGCTTGGGCTCCTTGGCCTTTTTGGTCTCGCGAGCCGCGATGGCGGCCTCATAGACCATCAGCAGGGCAGTCGTGGTGTCAGTGGGGATCGCGACCAGCGGGACCCCATTGAACTCCGCATGGACTTCGACGTTGTGATCGTTGGCGTACTGGACCATCTGGCGGACAAACTCGGTGATCCGGATGCCGGCCGGCGTTTCCATCTGATAGACTTCTTGGTGCTGATTTTCTGGATTCATGTTGAAGATCCTATCCCAGCCAGCGGCCGGTTTTGTTCTCCACCCAGCCGTTGTCGATCGCTCGGTCACGAGCCTGATAGAAGTCCATGTAGGACTCCACCTGCCTGTGAGCACCGTTCAGGATTTCCACCTCGATCCCGATGCCTTCATCCAGCAGCATTTCGGAAACACCACCACTGGCCAGTAAGCCCTGCACCACCTTGATGATGTCACAGATGGCTTCCTTGAGGGTACTGCGCCATGGCTGGTCACCTGGGTGCTGCATATTCCAACAACGGTACCGGTACTGAAGCATGGTGGCGGCTCCTATCTCGCTAACTGGTTCCACTCGGCAATCACGACCTTGCGGAGTTCCCAATCCTTTCGGCCAGCACGTCTACTCTTGGCTACCCCATAGCTGTGGAACCCACACTCTTGGCACTGGACCACGAGGGTCGGTTCCGTCACCATGTAGGTCTGCCAGGCTACCTCGGGGTTCTTGGCGCCACACCGGGGGCAGAGATCGGGCTGAGTGTTGGCCGTGACAGGCCGCCGGTAGCCTTGGTTCGCCACCTGGTTTTCGTCGGTGTCGTCGGCACAGTACCGACAGAAGCCCAGGTCTTCCTCGTTGGCACTGGCGTAGGTGTGGCCACACTGGTCGCAGCAGTGCTGTTCGTAGGCGTAGACCTCGTCGTCCAAGTCGTAACTGGGCGGCTCGTAGTCGGCGGCGTCAAGGTCCGGGTATTCGGGCGAGGGGTACAGATCACCGATCTTGGACCTCATTTCACGCCGAATCGCTTCCACATCCCAGTCAAGAACGCCTCCTGGATCTGGGAAACGATAGGGGTCGTCCCCGGCCCCGGTGTAACTATCGTGGCCACAGTTTCCGCAGACGTACTTGTCGGCAGGACATGGAACGCCGCAGTGACGGCAGGCATGTACGCAGTCTCGCGTGATGGGATCCATAACGCTACTCCTCGGGCCGGTTGTACGCCCGGACCAGCTTGGAGAACTCGTGGGCCAGACGGGCCACGTCCTGCTCGGGGCCGGTCCACCGAACCTTGACCATCAGGACCCCGGGGTCATCGGTCCCGATGACCTCGACACCCTCGGGGCACGCCACCATCTTGGTGACCTCGCGGGCCGCCTGGGCCGAATCCCGCCGGTCCTGCTCGGCCTGGTCCTGGACCGATAGCTTCGCCAGGATCTTCTTGGCGGTCGTGTCGATCTTGCTGACGATCTTGTCCAGGGTTTCGGCGTACTTCCACTTGGTCCCCGGGGTGTCCCGGCACCACGTAGTGGACCTGACTCCGTGGGCCACGCCCAAGCTCTTGCTCCATTCCACCGTGATGGCCGCGTCGGTGTAGTAGTTGCAGCCAGCGAAGCGGTACTGTCGCGTGTGGGCCTGAAGGGTCCCGAGGATTCTGCTGCCCTGCTGAATCGTGTAGAACCCGACCTTGGCGGCGCCACTGAACGACTCCCGAAGCTCCAGGGTGTAGCCAAGGGCTTGGAGTTTCTGAACCACGAGGTCGCGGTACTGCACCGCATGAACCACGGGGTCGCCGCTGGCTGCCCACGTGATCACCAGGGACTGCTTGCTCGTCTTGAACGACATGTTGCACCTCTCCTGATTCTTGTACCACCGGTGGTTGACACTGTCAATACTTATTTACGCCATGGCAGGACCGAAGAGTACGGCCCATTGTGTTGTGCAGTTGATTTCAGGAAGAAGAATCCGCAGTTCGGTCTCAAAATCCTCGCAGTTGCAATCCGCGACCGTGAAGGGTCTGCCCTGTTCTACCGCAGCCTTCACGATGATGTCGCGGGCAGTTTCTGGAAGATCCAGATCAGCGTACGCGCGAAGCAGCGCTAGAACCCTCTGGGTGACATCAGGGCCCGGTGGGTTCCGCAGGCAGTACACGGTCGCGACCGAAATTTGGAATGGCTCAAGAGCCGCCTCTTCGGTGTAACAGCGACTCCAGTCCAGTCCAAACTGGTCCATGATCTTGACGAACACTGGCCACTGGTCTGGTGACACCTGGAACTCCTTCCCTTGCTTGACCAGGCAGGCGCAAGCAAACCTGGAAAAAGCGGGATCCAACAGGCTATAGAGCGCATTAACGATCGCCACGGTCCATTTGGTTGGCCAAATCTTGACCCAAGTGGGTTCGGTGGGCTGTAGACTCGCCGTGTTGTCATTCTTCCAGGTTTCCATGCTGCACCTTTTCTACCCTTGTTGGTCTACTCGGGCTTGGCCGCCAGGTGGTACCGCACCCGATTGTCGTGGGCCCAAGCCCGCCAGACGTCCACCTGGTCTGCCGGCACACTGAACCACTTGTAGTTGTCCACCACCCGCTTGGCCTCCTGGAGCATCAGGTTCCAGACAAAGCGCACACAGCCGAACGTCCTGTTGATTAAGGCGGCTTGGGTGTCGTCGGGGTAGATCCTGAATTTGTACGCCTTGTTGGTCAATCCTGCTCCTTACGCTGCTGCTTCACGTATTGGTGCAAGACGTCAATCTTTAGTTTTGGGAGCCAGCAAAACGAAGATCAGCAGGGCAACCAATAGGAAAGGCAGGAGCAGGACAAACGCGAGGGATTTCAGGAACCTACCCATCGGCGTCAACATCAAGGGCGTCGACGTCGGGGTCGCGGACCAAGACCTCGACTTCCGAGACCAATGGGCACCACGGCCACGGTTCCCCGGAAAAATGCTTCACGACCATGCGGTCTTGACCACAGGGGTCCTGGAAAGTGCCCCGGACATCCCCGAGAAACTGCTGGCCGTCTCGGATCGCCACGACCTGGCGGCGTTGACCAGCGGGCTCGTCATGGAGCAGCGCTACCACAGAATCGTCCCACTGGCCCGTGGAACCTGCATCAGTGCAGTACCCGACGGTCGCGAAGGGGTCGTCTTGCAGGAGCCGCACATATCGTTGGTGTCCCCGGGCCCCCAGGAGACGACCCGCGACGTACCGGAGGCAACCTGGGGTCCCGTAGGCACGGCCCACAGAACCTCGCTGTACCATCACGACGGTGCCGAATTTCATGGTGGTCTCCTACACGACAATGGGCATTTTACCACCCCGTTGTCCTGATGGTCAAGTATTTTGTGGACCGGGTGGGCAGACAACGCCCCAAATGGTTACGTGGGGGTTTGGGCGGAGGTCTCGGCCGTGGGCGCTGGGGCAACCTGGGTCTCGGCCGCTGGGGCTGCGGGCTGCATAGCACGAGAGAAGACACTGGCCGTCTGGGCCGCCATGATCGTCATGGTCATCTGGATCCCGGCCAGCATGCCCTGCTCCTCGGGGGTGGCCATGGCCTTGAGGTCAGCCGCCAGCTTGGCGATCACGAGGGTGTCGTGGATCGACTCAATGGCCTCGCCGGCCGTGATGGTGTTGCCCTTGGATTTGCGGTCATACTTGGACATGAAAATCCTTTCGTTGTGGACGCGAGCGTCCTGGGTTACTAATCGGTGTTCTACACACCAAGATTTTTCTTGGCCAGGTACTGTTTGAACGCCTTGCCTGCCGCAGCCCCGATGGCTTTGCGAGTTGGACGGTCATCTGTGATGTCGGCACCAGCTTCCCTGACGACGTCCTCGATCATGGCCATGACGACGGCTCCGGTGTCTTGCATGGTGATGTCACGGCCAAGGTCAGCGACCACATGGTCCACGACGTGACGCATCCGTTCGTTCGTGACCCATTCGGCCGCAGCGGTCTCCCCGGCAGTAGGGCCAACCTGATCCCCGACCTTCCGGGGCGTCTTGGTCTCACGGAACTCCTCGCGCTTGTGCTTGGCGACCACACGGTTGCCACGGTTGTCCAGAAACTCCTGGATGGGCCGGAGCACCACACCCTCTCGCTTATGTCCAGGACCCATGCCGTTGCGGACCGCTTGGACTGAATCCGCGTCACGCTCGGCATCTAAAACAGCGAGGTCTGTTGATACCCGGGTGTAGTGCACGAACTCTAGGCCCAGTTTGTGCGCCACATCTTCGGCATTAGGAACGGCCAGCCAAGTGTCCCCGATCTTCACTTCGAACACGATGAACTTGGCATCCTTGCCGTATGTGGCCGACATGCCCTGCTGCTTGCCCCCGTACTGCTCGCCGAAAACCACGACCTCATCGTGACCCAGGGTGCGGAATCGCTCCGCCAAATCATCCTGGTTGAAGATGCCCTGGAAAGTTTCCAGTTTGCACCCACCGGGCGACAGGTGCACCACGCCGTTTTTCCACGAGATGTGGCTCGACGTCCCGTGTATCTTTTCGAGCGCCCAGCACTCACGGAACGCCAGGATGGTGTTGTCTGAATACAGGTTACTGATGTGCTTGTATCCCATTTTGTTCCTCTCCAAATCAATACCCTAAATGATTGCTACTGTCAAGTCCCAACCTTGACAAAATCGGTGTAGGGGAAGTAGAAGATGCCTCGGCGTTCAGGCGCCATGAGATGCTGAATCCCTTGAGAGTCGACCCAGGACTCCTGGTTGAACTGCAGGCCCGCAGAATCTCGCCCGACATCCGCGACAACGGCCCCGGCCCCCTGGACCAAGAAATGTTCGGAACCGCGCCAGCCAGGTCGAACGTCTCCGGAAATCTCCGGTGTCTTGACCAGGACCACAGAATCGCCTGGCTGCACTGGTGGACGGAAACGCAGTGTAACGTACGCGGGGTCCAACTGGACCACCACCCCGCGGGTTTCGAACTGGGCCACAATGTTCCCGTTGATCAACGCCACAATCTTGTAAGGCGTGGAGGCCGGGCGCACCCCGTATTGACGAAATAAACCAGCCACCCCGTCGTATGCCAGGATGTCCTGGACCACGACAAAATCATTGATTTGGAAATCGTGTGCCATCACTTATCGTCCTGGTCGGGATCCACCCCCAGGACTCCACAGAAGCGGCCCAACACCACCCGGATGAACGCGTCCCAGAGGTTGCCCTGCAGGTCCTGCCTGACCCTCGGGGGGATCTTACCTTGCTCCACCTCCTGGATGAACTTGGCCACCAGGGTGTCAACCGCACCGGGCAGGTTCTTGAAATGGTCGGCCACCCTGCGGGCCGACAGGTCGCGGATGCGTTCCCGAACCTGTACTTCGCTGACCCCTTGGCCATTTTTCCAAGGGGTCACGTTCATGTAGAGGCCCAACTGATCCATGACCGCAGATTTGACGACTTGGTTGATCTCTTCGTCAACCATCCGCTCCAGGTCACTGCCATGGCCATTCCAGTGCTGTTTCTCGGTCGTGGCGTCCTTGAGGACCGCCTTGACCTTCTTGGTGATCATCTCGGTGACGGCAGGGGTCCGCAAGGTTTCGGTAACCTGCACGATAGCCATGTTGTGGAGAAACTGCGTGACCGCTGTTTCGGCCATCTCGGTGATTCCGTTGACCAACCGCTTGGGTGTCGTCATGGTGTTAATCCTCCTGGTCGCCGAATATCTCGGTGAACCGCTTCTCCAGTTTGGTGAAAAACCAGTTCCACATGGAATTGTTGATCTCCTTCTGGACCGCCGTGGGGATCTTGCCGGTCTTCAGGACCTGGAGGAACTTCGTGACGACCCCGTCGATGATGTCGGTGTGGCTGGCCAGAAAAGCGTCGACCTGCTGTTGCGCCGCCGCGAGGAATGCTCCCCGGAGATGCATCAACCCATACTCGCCATTTCTGTCGGGCTGGTCGCTTACCTTGGCGTGGCGACGAAGTGCCTCGTGGATCGCCTGGTCAATCAAATCGTGGACCCTGGCATCCACCAGCCGGTCCACTGGACCCTTGGTAGCGGAGTAATTGGACCCACTTTCAGCTGGCCGAAGTAGCCAGTCTAGATGCTGGTTGACCCGCTGGGTGACCTTCCGCTTGATCGCCGGGGAACCCACGGCAGCGTCGACTATCGGGGTCAAGACGTCCGTGAGGGCTTGGCCGGCCAGCCCGTCGATCACTTTCTCAGCGTCCCAGTGAGACATGTTCAACTGCTTGGGTGTCGTCATGGTGTTAATCCTCCTCGTACCGGTTGCTCAACCCGGCTGTTTCCAGAACCAGCCGGTAACATTTCATGTTTGGATCAAAGGGGTACCGGAAAAACTCCTGGTCTGACTGCCCCAGGACAACGGCACAGGCCGCAGCGACATCAGCGGACCTGGAAATCCCAGCTTCGCAATGGACCACCAGGACATCGCGATCCTGAAGCGTCTTGAGAAAATCCACCACCTTGGCGGCCTGGCTGGGCTGCATTGCACGGTGGACTCCCAGGCGAACCGATTCCTCATGGCCTTCGACGTCGTGGAACTCCAGACGAAGGATCGGCATTTCGGGCCAAGGGTTGCGGAAAATATTGGCTGGTCGCGCTCCTGGCTCGGTGATCGAGATCACCGCAATCCTGATCCCTCGGGTTGCGTCCTGCCAACCCATGATGACGCCCTGCTCGACGTCCAGACGAGACAGCACTCTGATCAGCATGGTGTCCTCTAAAGTGCCAGGTTGCCGAGCAACTGCTTGGTCGGGCGCTTCCGCTCGCCTTTCCAGTGGCGCCAGCAGAAGTCCTTGACGATGCCCCACATGGCCGTGCAGCACCCATGGGCATCCCGGCAGTACAGGCCCCCTGGAACCATCGGGACCCCCGAGACCGTCACGACCAGGACCCAGCAGTCCACGTGACTATTTCCCCGACTTACGTCGAGGACTTGCAGGCCCAAGGGCCAGAGACTGTAGCCCCAGTCTCAAGATATTGATGGCTGCATTATGGTCCCGATGAAGCACCAGACCACAGGCAGGACAA
>Ga0265297_10000637_pt1 | contig 99310 bp, 63 predicted proteins | sample Munlanlwell13791_FD_192502 | JGI IMG/M metagenome (GOLD analysis project Ga0265297, IMG submission 192502) | Leachate microbial communities from a municipal landfill in Southern Ontario, Canada - Leachate well 137-91 | ecosystem: Engineered > Solid waste > Landfill > Unclassified | place...
GCGCCGATGAGCACCCCGGCGACCGCAAAGAGATTCCTTATCCTGTCCATCTCTTCAATACATCCTGTCCATCCTGTCAAAAACACTCTTCTGGCGGAGGCGAATGGGAATCGAACCCACCCAGGACCCTTGCGGACCCCACACTGGTTTTGAAGACCAGGAGCGCCACCAGACGCCAGTCACCTCCATGCGGGCAAATGACAAATATCAAAGCCCAAAGGACAATTCAAGCTCAAATGACCAAATGACACAATGTCCAACCCAGTCCGCGCCGTCCTTTCTACGCTGTCAAAGGCCGCTTTTCAACCCCTTTCATCCCGTCCATCTCTTCCCTTATCCTGATCCTGTCCATCCTGTCAGAAATCTTCAGTCTTCCTTCTTCATTACTGACGTGTAAAACATCATCGTCGGCGAGCCGCCGAACGAGACGGCCATCCACGCGGCTTCGTCGATCTCCGCCTGCGAGAAGCCCATCGAGCGGGCCTTCTTTATGTGCGCCTTCAGGCACGGCTCGCAGCGCGCCAGCACGCAAAGCGCCAGAGCGATTGCCTCCTTCGTATGAACATCGAGCGCTCCGGGCGCCGTCGCGCTCTGCATGAATGCCTGAAACTTCGCCTGAGCATCCGTCCCTGCCGCCGTTTCCACCCGTTGTCCCTCCATCTTGCCCGGCTCACAGCAATCGCTCGTCGGGTCGTAATCCGCACAGCAGCGGCCTGCATCAGTGGCACGGGCATCTTGCCCGTGTGCCTGACCGAGCGGAGACACGGGCGGGACGCCCGTGATACGATCAGAAATCCGCCGCTTGCCGGTCGTCTCCACGTTCACCCGTCCCGTCCCCTCGCCCAGCACTTTTCCGATGACCGCCGCGCCGGAAACCCCCGCCTCGCGCAGCCGCTCTATCAGCCGCCGCGCCTTGTCCGGCGGCAGTGCGATCAGCAGCCCGCCCGAAGTCTGCGGATCGAAGCACACCTCCAGCATCAGCGGCGTCACGCCCTGCCCCGCCACCGCCCGCCCACCGGACGACTCTCGGTTCCGCTCAGTCGCGCCGGGGATGACCCCCTCTGCCAGGCACTCCAGCACGCCGGGGAACAGCGGGATGTCGTCCCACGTGATCTCGACGTCGACCCCGCTCGACGCCGCCATCTCGCCGAGATGTCCCATCAGGCCGAAGCCGGTGATGTCCGTGCAGGCGTGTGCGCCGCACTCGATCATCAACTCGGAGGACGTCTTGTTGAGCGCGGCCATCGACTTCGCCGCGGCCGCCATCGCTTCTGCGGGCGAGCGGTCGATCTGCGCGGCGAACGCGATCATCCCCGTCCCGATCGGCTTCGTCAGCACGAGAGCATCGCCAGGCCGCGCGCCGGAGTTCGCCACAATCCGCTCCGGCTCGGCCAGCCCCGTCACCGCGAAGCCGGCCTTGATCTGCCTGCCGTTGATGCTGTGCCCGCCGATAACCGGCACGGCCGCCTCGCTCATCTTGTCGATCCCGCCGCGGAGAATCTCCCGCAACACGCGGTCGGGCAGTTCGCGGATCGGGAACTCGATGACGGACAGTGCGGAGATCGGCCGCGATCCCATCGCGTAGATGTCGCTCAGCGAGTTCGCCGCCGCGATCTGCCCGAACGTGTACGGATCGTCGACCGACGGCGCGAAGACGTCGACCGTCTGCACCAGCGCCGTCCGCTCGTCGAGCTGGTACACCCCCGCGTCGTCGCCTGCGGGCATGCCGATCAGCACGTGCGGATCGCGGAACTCCGGCAGGTTCGCCAGCGCCTTCTTGAGCGACGCCTGGTCGATCTTCGACGCGCAGCCTGGACTCTCGACCAGCCGCGTCAACCGCACGGGCACATCGGAAACCGGCAGCCGCTCTCCCGCGCACAAACAGACGTCGAGTTCGCGGACGAGGTCGCACGGGCACGGCTTCCGCGCGTCGCAGATGCAGTGCCCCAGCCGCATCGACCGCTGCATGACGCGCTTGCGCTTTTCGATGTCCTTTGCCACCCGCACACCCTCACCAGTGTAACCGCTGCCGAATGTCAACCCCTTGCCGGATTATACACCCGCCCGTCTTTGCCGCAACAATCAGACCTGTCCAACCCGTCAGACTTGTCTGACTCGGCCGACAGGTCCGACGCGCCCCCGCAGTTGCTCCTCAATCGCCTCGAACAGCGCCTCGACCCGCACGGCGATCCGCGCGGAATCCGACGGCGAGTAATCCGTCTCGATCCGAAGATACGGCAGCGCAAGCTCCTTCTCCGTGAACCGCTTGATCCGCCGCGACTCGACGTCGTACGTCAGGCACGCCTGCCAGACCAGCTCGATCACGCACTGCGGCCGGTACTCCGCCGCCAACCGCCGGAGCGACTCGATCCGCGCCTCGTTCTTCGTTTTCACCGAGCACGGAATGCGGAAGTACTTTTCCGCCAGCGCACGGACCGGGTCCTTCGCCAACTCGTCCACGTCGTCGAGGATCGGCTTCAGGCCCGTGCAGCTCTCCTGGCAGACGACCAGTCCGCCGTGTCCCTCGATCAACTCGATCACACGCTCCGCGCCGTGAACCACCGGCACGCCTGTCATCAGGACGCGGACGCGGGACGCGAGCGAGCGGTCCGGCTCCGCGCTCTTCAGCACTCGGATCGCCGCCTCGTACTGCGCGAGGTCCTCCGGAATGCCGGAGATGCTGCTCTTCAGGTCGAGCAACTGCCGCCCGGTCAGCGGCGGGCAGTCCGCCTTCATCAGCGCCGCCAGCTCGCGCCGCAGCGCCCGCTCGCGGTTCATCAGCTCGATCGCCTTCCGCAGCTTTGTGCCCGTTATGCTGACTCCGAACCGCTCCTCCAGCACGTCCTTGAATTTGCGAATCTCCCGTTCCCAGTGATCCAGCGCGTCGGGATCGTTCTCCTTCTGCGGCAGCTCCAGCACGTACGTCGGCCGCGACTCCGCCATCCACTCGAACATCTTTTTCTTTCCGTCGCACGTCGTCTCGCCGACGACGAGCGACGCCATCTCCAGGAACGGGTTCGTTCGCAGCGCGTGATATCCATACGTCGACTTTATGAGCGGGCAGAGAGTCGAGGGCAGGTCCTGCTCCGCCGCGGCGATAGTGTCCTGCGAGCCGCCGCACAAGCAGACCGGAATGCCGCCCGCCGCAAGGATCAGCTCCCGCGGCGCATACTCGCACAGGATGCCGACGATCGGCACGCCGCGCTCGTGCTTCTCGGCCGCATACGCCAGGCAGTTCTCGATCATGTTCCCGAACCACGCGAGCGGGCCGATGTTCCCTGCGTCGGCGCGAGGCTTGCCCGCGCGGCGCGGCTCCCGCGTCCGGCACGGGTCGGTCTGCGTCACACAGCGTTTCGCTCCACCGCAACACTTACTCATAAATCACAAACTCCAACGCGCAAATTCCAGAGAAATCCCAACATCCAAATCCCAAACCGGGGTGCCCGGGTCCGATTGATGCTTGAGAGTTGAGACTTGTCTGGCATTTGTGGTTTGGCGCTTCAATGTCTAGCCGCTCCGTCCTCAAGAACAACGGGGCAGGAAGGACGGCCCTTCCTGCCCCGCTTGTAACTCGCGCCTCGGAGGCGTCACTTGGTCGTGTGCCACACCTCCTCTGGCTTGCTCGGGAAGGGACCCGTAACGGCCTCGATCTCAATCCGGTAATCGCCCTTGACTTCCTTGGGTACGCGCCACGCGTACGAGCAGGTGCCGCCTCATCCATACTGGAAGGCGCCGCTCGCAAGCACCTTCCCGGCGCGGTTCACGATCCTGAACTTCGGAGCCGCCTGCCGCTGATTGTTCCGAGCCGCAGCCGGCGTCGCGTACACTTCGCCACTCTGCCCTACGAGCGCCGGAGTGAATGCGACCACGCCCGGCCCCTCGGTTACCTGCGCCCGCGTCATCAGCGGCGCCCCTGCCTTCAGCTCCGTCGTCCCGCCCGCCTTGACCTCGATGTTCCTGAACTTGTCCTCCGGCAACCGTGCCGCCGCCAGCGTCCACGTCGCCCCCTTCTCATCGGTCTTCTTGAGCGTGACGGCGGTCACCGTGTATGTGCCGGCCGGCACCTGCCACTTTCCGTCCGACCCGGAGAGCCGCAGATAGCAGTCCTTGCTGGCCACCAGCAGCGTCACGTCCGGCGAAGTGGCGGTAAGCGTCCCCAGTGCCGGCTTCGCATCCTTCAGCACAAGGCTCTTCCCGTCCGCACTCGCCTCAACGCTGAAGTACGCCCCGCGGACCTCGACGATCTTGCTGAGCGGCAGAACCTCCTCCTGACTGACCGCACCGTTGCCGTCCAGGTCGCACGCAAATGCATCGAACCTCCGCGGCGCCGCAGTGTTGAAGAACCCGTCGTACCGCCCGTCTCTGCTCTGATCCAGCACGTAGACCGTGTACGTCTTCTCTCCGGACGGCACCTGCCCCGTCAGGTATCCCGTCTTCGGGTCCCGCGTGAGCGATACATCGCCGCGGGCCGCACTCACGATCAGGGGAACCATCAGGAGGGAAAGCGCCACGCCGAAGGCCAAGGCTCTCTTCATCGCCGATCCTCCAACAGAGCCGACGCGAGTCTCCAACCTCTGTACCCTACACCCGAAGCGGGTCGCAATCAAGCAGAAAACACACGGACAGGTCTTGAGCGTGCAAAGGATCGAAAATCCACGCGCAACCAACCCATTACGACAGATTCGTAACAGGTCCGGATTGGATCAGAACTGGATCAGGTGAAGCAATGGACGGCGTTGCGGAAGATTTGCATACCGTCGCCTTCGGCTCGCAGGCCTTCGCGGGTCCACCGGGGATGTTGGACGGAGAGAGCGTGGCGCTCGGGGTGGGGCATCAGGCCGAGGACGCGACCGGTCGGGTCGCAGATTCCGGCGATGTCGTCGGCGGAACCGTTGGGATTGACCGGATACGGCTGGCCGGTGCGGCCCTCGGAATCGACGTAGCGGAAGACGATCTGGTCGTTCTGGCGGAGGGCATCGAGGGTGGCGGGGCTGTCGGGGATGAACTTGCCTTCGCCGTGGGCGATGGGGAGCTGGATGATCTGGCCCTTCTGGATGAAGGGTGTGCGGGATGAGTCGCTGCGGAGGTGGATCCAGCGGTCTTCGAATTTGTTCGAGTCGTTAAAGGCGAGTGTGACGGTCTGGCGTGTGGCGGGGGTGAAGGGTCCGGGGAGGAGTCCGGTCTTGACGAGGACCTGGAATCCGTTGCAGATGCCGATGATGAGCTTGCCGTCGTCGACGAATTTGCGGAGGTGGTCGGCGAGGGCGGTGCGAAGTTCGTTGGCGAGGATTTTGCCGGCGGCGAGGTCGTCGCCGTAGCTGAAGCCGCCGGGGAGCGCGAGGATCTGGTGCTGGTGGAGGAGGTCGGGGTTTTCGGTGAGGCGGTTGACGTGAAGGAGCGTGGTCTGGGCGCCGGCTTGCTGGAAGGCGAAGAGTGTTTCCTGGTCGCAGTTGGTGCCGGCGGTGCGGAGGACGAGGGTTCTGGGGGTCATCGGCGATCCTTTTTCACCACGAAGGGCGCGTTGTGCCCGTCGTGTCATAGTGGTGAAAGAAAGCATTTCTAACCACAACGACACAACGAGCACTACGCCGATCTTTTGAACTTTGAACTTTGAACATTGAACTCTCTTATTGCGGACGGGATCGGAGGGCTTTGAGGACGGCGGAGATGTCGTTCGAGTTGGTCGGCGCCTTGATGCTGAGCTTCGACTTGAAGGGCCGGCCGCCCAGAAGCTTTTTGTCGACGCCGCCGCCCTTGGGCATGGCGCGGCGGATGCCTTGGAAATCAGAGGTTCGGCGGGTGTTGTTCTTGTTTGCGAGCATTTGATCTTTCCTCAGAAAGTGTTGAGCAGTCGGATGTCGCCGAGCGATGCGGCGGCCTTGGCAAACCGTACGTCCGCCGTCACCAGAGGACAGGCCAGATCGTTCGCAAGTGCAAGGTACGCCGTGTCGTAAGCCTTGGCGTTCGTCCGGGTAGCGATCTGAACCGCTTCCATAAGCAGGTCAACTTCCGGGACCACAACTGCAATGTTGGCGTGACGGATCAGGTCGAGCGCTTCCCTGACCTCAGGCACGGAGAAAAGCTTCTTGCGCAGTAGCACATTCGCCGTCTCATAGAGAAGGATGTCTGGAGCGACCAGTTCGATGTCACCAGCAACCGATAGCTGCTGCAACGCTCTTGCAGGGACATCATCATCGCCTTCGTCCGCGAACCACTTCATGACTACAGAAGCGTCGATAACGTACGTCAACGGTCCCTTTCCTCCCTATCCTCCCTGAGCAGAGTCACGATGTCCTTCTCGCCTGGCCGTCTAGGGTGACGTTTACGGATCTCTTCCATGCGTTCGAAAGCCTCTTTCATGGCTCTGCGGTCCTTCACGGTCCGAAGGACGCGATAAACGACGCGGGGTTCATTCACGCGGTCAGGTAGTTTCTTCTCCTTGCTCATTCCAGACACCTCCGGCGGGACGTAATGTCCGTGTTCCCGATCTTCGCGAACCAGCTCAACCACGGACTTGCCGAGAGCCTTGTGCGCAGCGGCGTAGCGTTTCCGGAATCGGTCCATCCACTTGATGATGCCCGTGTCTGGTTTCGGCGCGTGGATCCACTTTGAGGGATCCAATTTCGCTGGCGATTGCTTCGCCCGGCGAGGCTGTTTCTGCGGCTTGCTCATAGGTCGCACCTCCGACTCCATCATATCATAGCGGGCGGCCTACTACCAGCGGAGCGGGGCTTGCCAGGACTCCTTGAGCGTGGCCAGGGCCTCGTCGAGGATCGTCTTGCCGCGAAGGCCGGTGATCTTGAGCGAGGGGGCGCGGGTGACTTTGCCGATGCGGGCGCACGGGACTTTGCCGATCGCGGTCTTGAATGCTTTGACGTTCGCAGGCTCGACTTCGATGAGGAAGCGGGTGTTGGATTCGGAGAAGAGGAGCGCGGCGTCGACGTGGGCGTCGTCGGTGCAGGGAACTTTGGTGAGGTCGAGGGTGAGGCCGAGTCCGCCTGCGAAGGCGGTTTCTGCGGCGGCGACGGCGAGTCCGCCCTCGCTCAAGTCGTGGCAGGCGCGGACGAGTCCGGCGGCGGTCGCGCGTGCGAGGGCGTTGAAGACCTGGAGCCCGAGCGCGGTGTCGACGGCGGGGACGTTGCGGCCGAGTCGACCGTTGATGTGGTAGTAGTGCGAGCCGCCGAGTTCGTTCTTCGTCAGGCCGAGGAGGAAGATGGCGTTGCCGGGGGCTTTCGCGTCCATCGTCACGGCCTTCGTGATGTCGGGCATCACGGCGACGGCGGAGATGAGGAGCGAGGGCGGGATGGCGATGGTGCCGCCCTTCGACACACTCAGGGCGGCATGAGCCTGTCGAATGCCGCCGCCGGGGGTCTGGTATTCGTTGTTGAGCGAGTCTTTGCCGGAGATGAACGGTGTGCCGTAGGCGATGGCGACGTCGTAGCAGGCTTGTGCGGCGCGGACGAGTCCGCCGAGCCGGTCGGGCTTGTCGGGATTGCCCCAGGAGAAATTATCGAGGAGTGCGACGCGGTCGAGCGAGCCGCCGACGGCGTGGATGTTTCGGAGTGCTTCGTCGATGGCGGACGCGGCCATGTGGTAGGGGTCGATGAGGCCGTACATGGGGTTCATGCCGTTGGCGATGATGAGTCCGCGTTTGGAGCCGAGGACGGGCGCGATGACGGCGGCGTCGCCGGGTCCGTCGTTGGTGATGCCGACGAGGGGCTTGATAACGCTTGCGCCCTGGACTTCGTGGTCGTACTGGCGGATGATCCACTCTTTGCTGCAGACGTTCCAGGAGGCGAGGATTTTGTGGAGGTCGGGACCGTAGTCGCTCTTGCGCGGCAGCTTCGGCTCGCGGGTGCGGGGCGTCTTCCAGGTGGCTTTGCGTTCGAGGCGGGGGACGCCTTCGTGGAGAAAGTGCATGTCGAGATCGGCGACCTGCTGGCCCTGGTAGCGGAGGACGAGGCGGCGGGTGTTGGTGAAGCGGCCGAGCGTGGTGGACTCGACGTTCTCGGAGGCGCAGAGCTGATGGACGGCGGCTTCGTTTTCGGGCGGGACGGCGATGACCATGCGCTCCTGCGCTTCGGAAATCCAGATTTCGGTGTAGGTGAGGCCCTGGTACTTGAGCGGCACCTTTTCGAGATCGACTTCCGCGCCGAGTTCTGCGCCCATCTCGCCGACCGCCGATGAAAGCCCGCCCGCTCCGCAGTCGGTGACGCAGGTGTAGAGTCCGCCGTCGCGTGCCTGGAGAAGGACGTCGAGCATCTTCTTTTCGGTGATGGCGTTTCCGATCTGGACGTGGGAGCTGGAGGTTTCTTCGTGGAGCTCGACGGAGGAGAAGGTTGCGCCGTGGATGCCGTCGCGGCCGGTGCGCCCGCCGAGGACGATGATGATGTCGCCGGGGTGTGCGGCTTTGCGGCATTTGTCGCGCGGGATGAGTGCGACGTCGCCGCAATAGACGAGGGGGTTGCCGACGTAGCGTTCGTCAAAAAAGACGGCGCCGTTTTCGGTGGGGATGCCCATTCGGTTGCCGTAGTCGCGGACGCCTGCGACGACGCCGCGCATGATGCGGCGGGGATGCAGCACGCCGGGCGGGAGCTTGTCGTGCGGGTAGTCGGGCGGGCCGAAGCAGAAGATGTCGGTGTTGAGGATGGGTTTTGCGCCGAGTCCGGTGCCCATCGGGTCGCGGATGACGCCGCCGATGCCCGTGCCCGCGCCGCCGTAGGGTTCGATGGCGGAGGGGTGGTTGTGCGTCTCGACTTTGAAGGCAACGCCGAACTTGTCGTCGAACTCGATGACGCCGGAGTTGTCTTCGAAGACGGAGAGGCACCAGGGCTTGTTGAGTTCGCGGGTGACGCGGGCGATGGTCTGCTTGAGGAGGTTGTCGATGCGCTGGCCGTCGAGATTAATGATGCCGCGGAAGGTCTTGTGGACGCAGTGCTCGGACCAAGTTTGTGCGAGGGTTTCGAGTTCGACGTCGGTCGGGTTGCGGTCGAGCGTGTGGAAGTGGGCCTGGATGGTTTTCATCTCGGCGAGATTGAGCGAGAGGACGCCTTCGCGGCTGATGCGGAGGAGTTCGCCGTCGGACGCTTCGAGAATGGGGACTGTGACAAGCTTGAACGGCGTGGGCGAGACGTGGGGGATTTCGATCTTCTCCGGGCCGAGGACGACGTGCTCGATGATGTCGTTGGCGAGGACTTCCTGGCCGAGGCGGCGGGCGTCGTCGCGGGAAAGCGAGCCGTAGAGGTAATATTTGCGTGCCGTGCGGACGGCGCTGGCGCGGAGTCCGATGTCGGCGATGCCTTTGAGGGTGCTGGCTTCGACGGGGTCCATGACGCCGGGCTTGCGGACGATCTGGATGATCTGGAGGTTCTTGGCGGCTTCGTCGAGCACCGGGCGGTTGACGGCATAGGTGTCGATGACGGGGTCGGTGAGGAGTTCGGCGGCGATGCGGCCGATGTCGGGTGCGGAGAGGTCGGCGTCGATGACGAAGACGCGGACGTATCGAACGGACGTGACGCCGGAGATGCCGAGTGCGTGGGCTTCGGCGAGGACGGCCTGGCCTTCGGGGTCGGTGAGTTGGGGCTTGAGGGCGACGTCGATTTGCGAGAGCATTTTTTGGTCGGTCTCCGTTCGTGTCGGCGGTCCGGTCGGATGAGCGGATTTTACGGGCGCGGGCGAGGGAAGTCAACGGCAAGAAGGGCGAGACGGTAGAGGTGTAAGATAGGAAGAAGGGGAAAAGGGCAAAAGGGAAAAGAGAGAGGAAGAATCCTGTTGTCACGGTGACTTGTCGAGAGAGAGACGGCGCTTCTGGGCGCGGCGGAGCCAGCGGGCTAGTGCGGGGCGGTCGCGGCGCTCGATGTGGCGGCGGGCGGTGTCGAGCTGGCGGGTGAAGCGGCGGAGGGCGCGGAGGAGGTTGACGCGGTTGTCCTGGAAAATGTCGAGCCAGAGTTCGGGATCGGATGCGGCGATGCGGGTGGCGTCCTTGAACCCGGACGCGGCCAGCGGGAGCGCGGCGTCGCTGGTGGCGTTGACGAGTGCGGGCGCGACAAGGTGGGGCAGACGGCTGATCTGCGCGGCGAGGCGGTCGTGTGCGGCGGGGGTGAGTATGCAGACGGTCGCGCCGAGGGATTGCCAGAATCGGCGGACGGTGGCGACGGCGTCGACAGGCGTGCCGGGGAGCGGAGTGATGATGCAGGTCGCTCCGTCAAAGAGGCCGGCGTGCGCGTTTGCGATGCCTGATTTCTCGGAGCCGGCGAGTGGATGCGCGGGGCCGAAGAACACGCGGCAGGCCGTAGACTGTAGGCTGTAGGCTTTACCCTCCAGGCTGTGGGCTACAGGCGCTCGAGTGATAGCTGCTTGAATCTCTCTGACGATGCGGGCTTTCGCGCCGGCGACGTCGGTGAGGATGGAGCCGGGTTTCATTGCGGGGAGTACCTGGCGTGCGACGGCGACAATTTGGCCCGGCGGGGTGCAGATGATGACGAGGTCGGCATCGGCGACGGCAGCACGGGATCGGGACGGATCATGATTACGATCGCGAGCAAGAGTAAGAGCGGGGGTGAGTGTGATAGATGTGCGCAGAGACTGCTCACTGCTGACTGTTCACTGACCTCTGGCCACTGTTCACTCGTTCAGGGCTTGATTCCGGCGAGTGCGGTTTCGGGATCGCCGTAGAGGGTGTAGGGTCCGCTGACGTTCTCGTTGTAGACTTCGTCGCTGGGGTTGGTGGATGCGGGCGCGCGTGGAAACTGCTCGCTTCGGAGGGACTCGACGTGTCCGTCGGCGAAGGCGACGTTGGCGTGTCCGTCGTGGCGGTATCCGATGCGGAGGTCTTTGACGCCGAGCCGGACGGAGCCTTGCTTGCCAGCATAGACGCCATCGGCGAGTGCGATGAGAGCGGAGGGCCGCTTGAAGACGCCGGCGCGGGTGTTGCGGACGACGGCGCCGTCGGCGGCGGTGTAGCCGACGGAGGCGGTGTAGTGCTGGTCGTTGACGGCGGTGGCGGTCTGGGTGTGTCCGATGGGATTGTAGCTGTTGATCCAGTAGCTGCAGCGGATGATCTTGTTGAAGCCGCGGTCGAGGATGGTCATTCCGACCTGGTCGGCGGCGCTGGAGACTCGGCCGCAGGGCCACTCCTGGTAGCCCTTGGGCTTGTTGGGATCGGTTCCGGTCTGTCCGCCGGCCATTCCCTGGAGGTCAAGGGTTTCGGGGCACCAGAAGACGTTTCGGGTCTGGCTTTTTTCGGTGACGTCGGTGGTGGCGATGCAGCCGTCGCGGTCGAGGATGGCGGCCCAGCCGTCGAGGGGGTTGTCGACGGTGCCGTCCCAGGTTCCGGGCTTCATGTTGTAGGAGGGGACGACGCAGTCGTCGTTGCGGGTCTGGTAGATTCCGCAGGCGATCATGATCTGTTTGAGGTTGGAGAGGCACTTGGTCTGGCGGCTCATGGCGCGTGTTCTGCCGACGGCGGGGAGGAGGACGCCGGCGAGGATGGCGATGATGGCGATGACGACGAGGAGTTCGATGACGGTGAAGGCAGCATACCGCAGACTTGCCGATGGGTTCGAGCGCATGGAAGCATTATAGCACAGCCGTCTCGGGGGACAACGGCACTTGTTCGCGAGGAGCTCGCTACTGCACTGCGATGGTGGGGAAGTCTCCGGTGGCGGTCCAGCCGCCGGGTGCCTGGCCGGGGGCGAAGGGGTAGTAGCACTTGTAGAGTGCTCCGCCGCCGGCGGGTCCCCAGGAGGCTCCGGGGGCGAGGTCGTGGCCGTGGTTGATGGTTTCAATGAGGGGGGTCAGCGTGCCGACGTGTCCGTCGAGGAAGGCGGCGTTGCAGTGGCCCTGGTGCCGGAAGCAGAGTGTGCCCATCTTGGCGGTGCCGCCGGGTTTGACGATGGGTGCGGTGATGGCGCCCGCCGAGTCTTTTTGCCAGTCGGCCCAGATGATCGTCTTGGCCGGATTGGCAGGGCCGTTCGAGGGACGGATCTGGTCTTCGCGGACCCAGAAGGCTTTGGGGCCGCCGGAGGTGGGGCGCGCGCTGGCGGAGAGGGCGTTCTCGTTGGCGCCGATGCTGACGGAAAGTGTGACGGTGTTTCCGTCCTTGTCTTTGGCCTCGATGGTTCCCATCCTGCTGAGGCTTTCGGTGACGCCGCTGCCGGGGCAGCGGGTGAATCCCGTCATGCTGACCTGCATCATGTACTGGGGAAGAGAGCCGTAGTCGGCCCAACGATAGGAGTCGGGCATGACGCCGTCGTGGCGGGTGGAGTACATTTTGGTGGCGAAGGCGTACTGGCGGAGGAGGGACTTGCAGGAGGTGTCGCGGGCGGTTTCGCGCGCGTTGCTGAGCGTGGGCAAAAGCATTCCTGCGAGGATACAGAGGATGGCGACGACTACGAGCAGTTCAATGATGGTAAAGGCGTTCTTGGATCGAAGCATTGTGCGACTCCCTGCGCTCGAACCAAACCCGAGATCGGAAACACGAGATGGCAGAACTTTCCACGGACAAACGCTGATCAACGCATTCAACATTCAACATCCAACGCTCAACATCCAACACTCAACGAACACCTGCGCTGCGCGTATCCGCCATTGGATGTTGGATGTTGAGTGTTGCGCGTTGGACGTTGAATCTTTATGCATGCTCATACGTGGCGAATGCCTCAGTCATACGGCGAGCCGTCCTTTCTGGATGAATGTGAGGGGTTCGCGTGCGGCGACGAGTGCGGCGGGGATGAGTCCTGCGATTCCGCAGAGTGCGAAGGCGATGCCGAAGCCGAGTGCGAGTGTGCCCCAGGGCAGGACGATGGGGGGCGTCCGGCCTGCGAAGAAGAAGAAGTAGGTGCAGATGTTGGTGCCGCACCAGGCGAGGAGGACGCCGGAGATGAGACTGAGTGTTCCGGCGGCTCCGAAGATCATGAGGGATTCGCTGAGGATCATGCGGAAGAGCTGGCTTCGGGTGAGTCCGACGCCTCGGAGGATGCCGATCTGCCAGAATCGTGCGCGTACGGAGGCGAGGACGGTGTTGAAGACGGCGAGGGAGGTGATGACGAGTGCGATGAGGGGGAACCAGGTGATGGACCAGATGATGCTGTTGGCGCGGCCCATGAGGCGTTTGGTGAGATCGAAGCGGTCGGTGATCATGATGTATTGTTTGGCGACGTAGGTTTCGCCGACGCTGGGGACGTTGACGCGGACGCCGGCGTTGCGGTCGGCAATGGGGAGGATGCGGTCTTTCATGTCCTGGGGGGTGACGGCGTCGTCGGTGTTCATCCAGAAGTAGCTGATGCGGCTGATGCCGTAGTCGGCCTTGGTCTGGTTGTAGTCGGTGAAGATGAGGGCGAGTGCGCGGCCGCTGCGCTGGCGGATTTCGGCGAACTTGGTGAACCAGTTCCAGCCGGGAATGGCGACGACGCCTGCGATGGTGTATTCGACGCTCTGGCCGGGTTTGTCGGGGACGGCGACGCTGAACTTGTCGCCGACGCCGAGGCCGGTTTGTGTGTGGAAGTTGTCGGGGACGATGCAGTAGCGTCCTTCGGGGAGTTTGCGGGCGGCGTCCTTGATGTTGCCTTGGATAAATGAAGCGGGGACGACGGGGTCGGAGCCGCCGAAGGCTTGCTGGGGGTCAACGCCGATGATGAGGACGTGCTGCTGCTGGGGGTCGACGGTGGCGAAGGGTTTTGAGGCGAGCATTTCATCGGTGAGTTTGGGTTGTTCGACGGCCATGGCAAGGCACTGGCCCGGACGGACGCCAGGGATGTTCCTGACTTCGTTGACGGCGCTTTCGGGCAGGCCGGCGGGGTGGATGGTGACGAGCATCCGCGGGAGGGTCTTGTCCGGGGTGAAGGGGACGAGCATGGAGTAGCCCCAGACCTGGACGGTGACGAAGAGGGCGAGGCCGGTGGAGAGGGCGATGGTGGTTCCGACGGTGCGGCGCATGTTGCCGGAGAGCTGCTGGCGGAGGAAACGGCGGTCGATGCCGAGTATCCGGGCAAGGACGGGGCCGAAGAGGGCCTCGGTGAGGCGAACGACGAGGGGGGTGATCATGGCGAAGCCGATGATCATGGCGACGCATCCGATGAGGGGCGGGCTGAACCCGGTGCGTCCGATGATGTGGGAGAGGAGGTCGCGGACGAACTCAAAGCGGGCAAGGTAGACGATGAGGGGGTTGACGGCGATGAGGACGAGTCCGATGGTGACGACGAGCCAGGGGAACCGGCGCTGGGCGGGCTGTTCCTGGCGGCTGAGGATGTCGATGGGTTTGACCTTGAGGGCTTGCCAGGCGGGTAGGATGGCGGCGGCGAGTGCGGCGCCAAGTGCGGCAATGCCGGAGAAGAGGACGGCGTTTGCGCCGAGGGTGTGGCTGGCGAATACTGGGGCTCGGAAGGCGGGGAACCAGGCTCCGAGGGAATTGCCGGCGTTGAGGAAGACGACGGCGAAGAGGAGTCCGAGCGCCCATCCTGCGGCGGCGAGGAGGATGGCTTCGAGTGCGATCATGAAGACGAGTTGTGTGCGGGAGAGTGCGACGGCGCGGAGGATGGCGTGCTGGCGGGTGCGTTCGCGGACGGTGGCGTTGAGGGTGGTGAAGATGATGAAGGCGGCGGCGAGGAAGGCGAGGAAGGAGGCGTTCATTTCCTGGACGCGGATCATTCCGGTCATCTGTCCGCCCATCATGGGGTCGTCGCTGTCGGTTCGGCGGAGCGAGCGGACGGCGGCGGGGGGTGTGGCGTCGACGCCTTTTTCGGCCCATGTCTTGACGAATCCGGCGATGGCGGCCTTGTCCTTGAGCACGATGCTGACGAGGTTCGGCCGGTCGGTGTACCCGTTGACTCGTCCGGCGATTCCTGGGCGAACGCAAATGTCTGCGGTTCGGGATGGTCCCATGGGTGCGCGTCCCATCGCGGGGCCTCCGCCGCTGGTCTGGACAGTGCCGACGACGGTGAGTGTGACTTCGCCGCCGTTGCCGCCGATGGTGATTTCGTCGCCGATCCACAGTTGCTGGCGCTGCTGGAAGGAACTGGAGAGCACGGCTTCTTCCACGTCGGGGTCTTCGGAGAGCCAGTAGCCATCGGTGAGTTCGCCGGGGGCTTCTTTGGCGGCGGTGCCGAGGAGCGAGGCGCCGCCGAAGGGGCCGAGGGTTTGAATCGGGGGGTCGATGCCCCGGATGCGGGAGGTTACGGCTTCGTCGATTTCAGCGACGAGCGGGTCCTTGCGAATCTGTGCGAGGAAGGCGGGGTCGATGAATTGTTTCGTTCTGTCTTTGGGTGAGACGATGACGTCATAGCGTTCTGGTTGCTCAGAGGCGGCCTGCCGGGCCTGTTGGGTGCTTGCGGCGGTCGCCTCGTATCCGCGGATGACCCAGACAACGAGGCAGACGGAGACGGCGATTCCGAGGAGTGCGAGGAGGGTGCGGGCGCGATTCCTGAGGTTCTCGATCAGGATAAGCTTGATGAGTACGATGATGCCCTTCAATTGACGTCCTCCGCGTTCGCCTTGGTGCGGTCGACGCAGTCGCAGGTGAAGTCCTGAATGGAGCGATAGTCTTTGGTGCAGCATTTGTGAACGAGGCGGCCGTCGTGGAGGACGAGGACGCGCTCGGCGTAGAAGGCGACGACGGGGTTGTGGGTGACCATAAGGACGGCGGCGCCATCTTCGTGGCAGAGGCGGCTGAAGTTGTCGCACAGTTTGCGTCCGTTGATGGAATCCAGGCTGCCGGTCGGTTCGTCGGCGAGGATGAGGGCGGGGTTGGCGACGAGTGCTCGGCCGATGGCGACGCGCTGCTGTTCGCCGCCGCTCATGGAATCGGGGCGGCGGTGCCGGATGCGCTCAATTCCGAGCCGTTCGATGAGGCTTCCGACGCGGTCGGCCTCGTGGTTGCCGCTGCCGAGGAGGATGGGGACGGCGATGTTTTCCTCGCCGGTGAGGGAGGGGATGAGGTTGAACGCCTGGAAGATGAGGCCGATCTCGCGGCGGCGAAAGAGTGTGCGCTGGCGGTCGGACATTGCGAAGACATCGGAGCCGGCGATCCAGACGCTGCCCTCGTCGGGCTGGGTGAGTCCGGCGATCATGTGGAGGAGTGTGCTTTTGCCGGAGCCGCTGGCGCCCATGACGGCGACGAAGTCGCCTTTCTCAAGGCGGATGGAGACGTCCTTGACGGCTTCGACGACCTCTTCGCCGCGGCCGAACCGCTTGGTCAGAAGCGTTGTCTCCAGGGCGGGGAATGCCTGTGTTGGTGTGCTCATGTGTTCTGCTCCTGAACGGGCCGTGCCGGCTTTAGCGTGTCAGCATTGAGCGGCAGGTGTCGAGTGTGAAGAGACCGTAGGCGGTGACGAGGCTGGCGTCGCCTTCCCACCAGCGGTCCTGGGCGTTGACCCAAGAGCCGTTGTCTTTCTGCTGGGAAATGAGTTCGAGGGCGAGTTCTTTCGCCCAGTTGTGCTCGGTGTCACCCTGCTTGACAGTCGGGGAGCCCCAGAGTTCAAGGGTCCGGACCATCGTATAGTAATAGTAATACAGTCCGCTACGGCCCAGCTCGGGGTGTTCTTTGACGGTGTAGTGGTCGCAGACCCACTTGTAGGCGGCCTGGACGCGGGGGTTGTCTTTCTTCATTCCGCAGAAGAGCTGGCTCATGAGGAGTGCGTAGGTGGCGCCGCCGTAGGACTTCATGACGAGGGTTCCGTCGGGGAGCTTGATGGTGGGCTGGTGCGACTTCTCGTCGGCGGCGTGGTTGGTGGTGTAGATTCCGCCGCCGGAGTTGTCGGTCTTGACGCCGGGCTCGGCGAACTCGTCGGAGGACTGCACGCGGCCGAGAAAGACCATGGCGCGCTTGTAGACGGGGTCGTCTTCCGGGACACCGGCCTGCTTGAGCATCTCAATGGCTTCGGCGGTGTTGGTGGTGTCTGCTCGTCCTCCTTCGCTGCCGTAGCCCATGCCGCCGAAGCTGCCTTTGTCGTCGGAGTCTGTGCCCTGGCAGCTTTTGACGAATTTGGCGGCGGCGGCGATGGCGTCCTTGTACTTGTCCTTGTCGATGAGGATGAGTGTGCGTGCGGCGATGGAGGTGCGGTAGTTGGCGACGCGGCCGTCTTTGTTGACGAGTGCTCCGTCGGGGCGCTGGTTGGCGAGGATGTACTTGACGCCGTCGTCGATGAGGTCCTGGTTGGCCTTGCGGATAGACTCGGGGGCGCGGGCGAGTGCGTCGACGACGAGGCCGGTAATGCCGACGTCGCTGCCTCGTGCGCCCCAGCCGTTGTCCTTGTTGCGGGACTGACGGAGGAAGGCGGCGGCCTTCTGGGCGGAGGCGTCGATCTTTGCGAGGGTCTCCTGTTCGGTGGCGGCTGCGGCTGGCTTTTCGTCGGCGGCCTGGGCGCGGTGGCTGACGAGAAGGCTTCCGAGGGCGAGGACTACGGACACGCCGCACACGAGTCTTCGGCTCGAGAGATTTCTTCGCCGCTCGCTCGACATTCTGAACATGTGTCTCACTCCTTTTCTCTGGCCGGGCTTTTCGCGTCGGCCGGGTATCGATCCTTCAACGCCTGATATTCCTTTTCCAGCAGGGCGAGTTGTTCGTGGAGTTCGTGGCTTGTGGTGGCGAGGCTCGGGTTCTTGAGCTTGATCTCCTGGATGTAGAGGCCGATTTCGGGGAGGGCTTCGCGGAGGCCGGTGTCTTCGGGGTCGGTGCAAGGGAGTTGAAGTGCGTGGATGGCTTTGCGGAGGCTGGCGACTTCGACGGCTTGCTCGTGCTGGGCGCGGGGGGCCGCCGCCTGCGGGCCGGCCGTCTGGACGCGGGCCTGCTGGCGGAGGCCGTGCGAGGCGGCAAGTTCGGTGCGGGCGGGAAGTTGTGCGAGGACGACGACGGCGGCTAGTGTGAAGAGGACAATGAGAAGGGCAGTGGCGGCGTAGGGGACGGCCGGTTTGCGGCTGGGCCTTGTCTTCCCGGCGGGCCGCTTCGGCACGTTCTGGGACCGCCGCCGCCACTGCCAGACGAGTCGGACGGCTGCCTGCTCTTCGTCGGAGAGTCTCTCCCGGCTGTACCTGGCGATGAGTGCGGGCTGATCGAGGACCTGGCGGACGGGTTCGGGAACGGTTGAGAAGAGCGAGCCGGCCTCGGCCAGGTCTTCGGGCAGGACATATCGGGAGGCGAGGTAGTGCCGGAGTGCGTCGCCGCTCTTGTCGAGTCCGTACTCCCTCGCATACCAGGCGGCGTCGCGGTCGAGTTTGCGGCGCAGGAAGAGGATGTTGATGAGGGCGATGCCGTCTGCCTGGGTTTTCGTGCTGAGAGTGCTGTCGCTCACCTTCGAGACCTTTCGTGCGGCTTTGATGGCCGCGTGGCCGGAGACGCGAGAGGCGCTTGCGTTTGCGCGTACAGCAAACGCTGTGCCATGCTTGCGGCGGAGTTGCATTGAGGTCGTAACGTGGCTCAGACGAAGAGGTAACGACTGAGACGTGACGTGCAAGGGGCGTTTCGACGCTGGCAGGTTGCACAAGATCAAGGCGCGGGCTGCACAAGGCTTGGACATAGCGGTCGGCCGCTGGCACCGGCTCGGACTTACGGGGTAGACGACGAGGGAGAAGAGGAGGATGATGATTACGAGTAAGAGAAAGAGTAAGGAGTCGTCAGTAAATAAAGCTTACAGCACGTCTCTGAAATCTGTATCATGAGGCCATGGATGTTGAACAGGCGCTTCGCCAGAAATTCGCTGTTCTCTTGCCGGCGCTGGATGAGCGATCTCGGCGTCTGGTGGTCGCTGCCGAGGCTCGGGCGCTGGATCACGGGGGCGTGTCGCTCGTGGCCCGCGCCAGTGCGATGTCGCGGCCAACGATCTACGCCGGACTGCGCGAGCTCCAATCGGAGCGGACACTTCCCGAAGGACGAATCCGAAGGCCTGGCGGCGGAAGAAAGAGTCTCGTCGTTCACGATCCGGAGCTTCCGAAGAAACTGGAGGGGTTGGTGGAGCCGTTGTCGCGGGGCGACCCGGAGTCGCCGCTGCGCTGGACGTGCAAGAGCACGCGCCAACTGGCACACGAGCTTTCGGCGATGGGAACGAAGATCAGTCACACGGTCGTGGCGGAACAGCTGCACGCCCTGGGATAGACCTCGGGCACCAGTGCGAGCACTGAAGCGCGGTTCCCAACATCGAGGTCGGGTGTTCCTCGCGAGGGAAGTCCACTACGAACCGCCTCGGTCACCTCGAACTTGCCCAAGTAGAACGGCTTCGAAAGCGTCACTCTATGACGAGGCATATTATCCGACATTCCTGCGTCCGAGCCCATGATGAATGTGCCCGGATGCACCCCGTGATGGAAAATCGAGTACGAAAACGACGACGACGATCAGACCCGCTCCCGAGGGGGACATTGATTGCCCCGCGTTCAGCGAATCGACTCCGCCAGTCGTTCAGTACTGGCCAAAACAGCCGATTGCGTGGTAGGGTGCGAGGATGTTCTCTGTGGGCGAATTGTCCTGGAGCATATGGGTTGGGGCGAGGCAGTATCCGCCGCCGGGCATCATGATCTCAAGGGTTTCGCGGACGTTTCGGACAACGTCGTCGACGGTCCCGTAGGCGACGGGGCCGGCGGTGGAGATGCAGCCGTGGAAGGCGAGCCGGTCGCCGAACGTCCGCTTAAGGTACGCGGGAGACATGTTGGCGGCTTCGGGCTGGAGTGTGTCTACAACGGTGACGCCCATCGCGATGAAGTCGTTGTACGCCCAGCTGCTGGAGCCGCAGGTGTGAACCATGATGGGGAGGTTGTACGCTCTGGCAAGGTCACAGAGCCGCTGGTGCCGGGGGCGGATGTGCCGGCGGAAGAGTTCCATGCTGATGGACGGCGAATTCTGCGTGCCGAGGTCTTCGCCGGTCCAGAGGAAGTCGATGCCGCCCCGTGCGGCCTCGATGGTGCGGCGGAGGACTTCGAGTTGGACGGCCAGGCGGCGGTCGGCAAGGAGGAGTCCGGCGGGGTCGTCGGTGATGAGGTCGATGAACGCCTGTTCGGTTCCGCGGAGGAAGCCGTTGCTGTTGATGATGTCGCCGAAGCCGGGACTGCCGACGCCGACGGCGTAGTCCTTGTAGCGGCGTGCGGCGTCGAGTGCAGCGGAGTAATCGTACTGATCGGGCGAGGGGAGCAGCCAGTTGGCGACGGTCTCGACGTCGGCGTCCTTGAGCGGGAAGTCGCAGTAGTCCCAGTATCCGCCGGATTCGTGCTCGACCCAGCGTGCGCGCACGCCCCACTCGTTCACCTGTCGGCCGGGGATATCGGGATGGAGCTTGGGGCCGATGTAGTTGGGAGTCGCGTCGCGGAAATCGACTCCGAGCTTCGGGCGGAGACCTTCGTCATCGGCGGCGGCGAGTCCGAAGTGCTGCTTGAGCCGGGCGTCGATGCCGGGGTTGGCCATGTAGTTGATGGGGACGCGGTCGGGCTGCTGGCGGGCGAAGGCAGTGAGGACACGTTCCTTCGAGGTCATGGGCGGGTCTCCTTGTGCGTCGGCGCTGGCATATCGCAGCCAAGCTGACGTGAGAACGAAAGGGGGATGCGGTGGCCTGGCTGCAATACGATGAGAACGACAGCACAGACTGGGCGAAAGATCCGCATCATTCCCCAAGACTCACACATCTTCGATCCTCCGCGCCTGAATCATCACTTCCCCTTCGGCGTCACGGCCTGCAAAGAGTGCTTCACGCGGTACAGGTTGCGTCCCTTGACCGACAGGTACTCGACCGTCGCATCCGACCGGAAGGTCGGCCCCGAGATGATGTGGCCGTACTCAGGCCCCGGCCGCCCATCGAGAACAACATACTCAGAGGGCGGCTCACCGCTCTTTGACCCGACATAGGCCACGTGCCTGTTGTCGGGGCTGAAGACAACGTTCCTAGCGGCATCGGTTCCCTGGTATGAAACTCCGTCGACCACGACGACCCAGTTGCTGCCCCTCGCGGCAACATAAGCCATACGGCTGCCGTCCGGACTGAAACATACGGAGACAATTCTGTTGAACTCCGGACCCATTTGACCGTCCGTGACAACACCCCACCGTTCGGTGCCCCTTTGAGCCGCGTACACGAAGCCCTTGCCGCTCGGGTTCATGGTCAAGAGATCGAAGTCCGCGCACTCCGGGCCTGCCTGGCCGTCGGTGATGACGGTCCACGTCTCGTTCCGCAACCCGGCATACACCACGTGCTTGCTGTCTCCGGTGAAACGGAGCGTATCTGCCCTGATCCAGTCGTACCTCGGCCCCGGGTGGCCATCGGTGACAGCCACCCACCCATCTGCCTTCGCCCCGGCGTACGCCACGCGCGTTCCGTCAGGACTCACGATGAACGGCCCGATGCGGTCGAACTCTGGTCCCGCCTGCCCGTTGGTGACGACCACCCATTTCCCGGCTTTCTGCGTGCTGTACGTCACCAGTTTCCCGTCGGGGCTCATGACGAGAGTGCCGATGCCGTCGTATCCGGGACTGCGCTGCCCGTCCCGGACGACGACCCACTTGTTGCCCACGTTCCCGCAATACGCCACGTGCTGGCCGTCAAAGCTCATGACCACCGACTGGACCGCGCTGAATTCCGCCGGTCCCGCCTGCCCGTCGACCACCACGCACCACTTGCCCGCCAGTTGTGGGTGCGGGATTGTTTGCACGGCATACGCCACGTGTCTTCCGTCCGAGCTCAGGGCGATGGGACCGATGCCCAGAGCCGCGTCCAGCGCCGGCCACGCTTGCACGTCCGTGGCGACCAGAGCACTTCCCGTGCGCCACAGAGCACACGCCACGTGCTTTCCGCCTGGACAGAACAGGAGCTTCTGCCCCGCTCTCAGCGATCCCACGGTGCTGGTTCCGAACCTGCCCGCGACATCGTCCAACTCAAACAGAGCCTGCCCGTCGACCTCCACGGTCCACCCGGAGCCCTTCAGCGTCGCGCTCGCGAAGTGCTCGTCGTCGGGACTGAAGGCGCTCGGCTGGCGCAGCGGCTCCTTGTCTACGAAGAGATTCCCCCCGATCGAGTATGCCAGGTGATCCCCGTGAAACACGAGTCCCTGCACGGGATGATCGAGCCGCTGAGAGGGAATAATCTGCTGTCCGTCGAGCAGCACGACCTGTTTGGTGCCTTCCATCCCTTCGCGACGAATCACGATCTCGGCGGCGTGGCGCCCGTCCCTGCTGACCGCCGCCTCACGAATCTCGAGAATCGTGCGATCCAGAGCCTCTTCCTGCACCTGAGCCGCACCGGTCTCGGCCCCGTTCGCAGTCGTGTTGCCCAGCATCGCCAACGTCATCCCTATGACGGCCCCCACCCCTATCATCCGCACGTTCACACGTACTCCGTTCCGGCCCAAGTTGCCCCGGGCCTGCTCTGGATGTCCGCTCGTTCCCCGCGTTCCGCACAGGGGCCGCCTATCTGCCGCCGGGCGCGAGGCCACGAATCTCGATACCCTTGATCGCCGGGCCGGTCGGGTCGGCCGTCAACCCGACCGTGATCTCGCGCCCGGCCACGCCGATGATCTTGCGGAATTGCCACGGGGTCATCGGCCCGCCCGCCTCGCTGAACACGTCCACCTTCGTCGCCACCGTCTCGCCGTTGATGACAATGTCGAACGTCCGCTTGCCCTTGCCGGACAAGCTTGCCGTCGTCTCGGCGAAATACAGCACGACCTCGTAGCGGCCGGGCTCCATGTCGAAGGCGTACCCAATGCTCTGGTTCGCCCAGCGTTCGCTCTGATAGATGTCCTTGAGCGGGCCGGTGTCCTTGACGGGATCGGGCACCGTCCACACCTTGGTGCCGTCGCTCTGGAGTGCGGAATTCGGCTTGACCTTGTCCGCCTCCCACGGTACGCCGTCCTCGGACGGGACTTCCGGCCCGCCGCAGTTGATGCGCCGCAGGTACCGGAGCGGCGAAGCCGTCACAGTCTGGCTGTACTCGCCGGCCAGCCCCGTGCGGCTGCGTGGCCGCACGGTGTACCGGTACTCGGTTCCGGGATGCGTCGCCTGGTCCACGAACCGCGTAATCTTCAGGTCGGTGATTTCCCCGATCTTCTTGAGTGCGCTGTCCTTGCCCTCGCCGCGGTAGATTTCCACGGCGGCGACGTTGGGTTCGAGTTCGGCTGGCCATGAGAGCACGATGGCCTTCGAGCCGGGCGTGACCGTGAGCTTGAGCGCGTCCGGAGGCTGCTCGCCGGGCACATCGACCTTGAGGTAGCGAAGTTCGCCCTCGCGCCCGACGGCGTCAATGGCACGCACCGCATACCACGCGGACCGCTTCGGCGTTGGCGCATTGTCGGCGTACTCGACGGCACCTGCGGCCGCCTTGCCGATGAGCGTCTTCGCGTCCGGTGCGAACTTGTCCGCCGCGCCGCGGTAGACTTGGTACCCGGCCACCTTGCGGTCATCGGTCGCCGGCGTCCAGCGCAGCGCGACGCGATAGCTCTTCGCCGTGGCGGTCAGGTCCGGCACGGCGGTCGGCGGCGTGAGGTCCGGCGTCACGGCGAACGGACCGTTCGCGCCGGCGTCCGGCTCGCACACGGGATTCCCGCCCGCTTCCTGCATCGAAAGGTAATACTCAAACGCCTCCTGCGTCGCCTCTGCGGGGAGGGTCGCTTTGTAACCGTTCCTGCCGGCTGGCTCGACCGTGACGCTCTCGAACTCTGTCCCGCCCTTCCGGCGCCAGAAGAGCGTGCCGGTCACCTTGTCTTCCGGCTTGACCGCCTTGAACGTGATGCCGGTCAACTCCAGCGCCTTGCCGCCGAACACCTCGGCGGGCGGCTTGAACGCGAGCGGCTTGAGCGGGCCGGGCACGAACTGCGGCACGGACTTGATCTTCTCGTCCAGCCACGCGATCCAGTCGGCCTGCACGGCGTCGACCGGCTTGCCGAAAACGGACTCGACGGCGGCTTTCGCGGCGTCCGGCTTCCCCGCCTTCAGGTTGTCCGCGTAGGTGTCATAGAACTTCTTCAGCACGCCCTTCTCGTACATGTAAAACATCATGAACCGGCTCTGCCCGTAGGAGCTTTGCACGTCCTGGGCGGAGCCGTTTCCGATGAACGCCCGCGGATCGGCCATGAACTGCGTCCAGGCGACGATCCTGCGGTTCGGGATGCGCAGCCAGTTCAGCCGGACGCCGTTGAGGCGCGGAACATACTCGTCCCCGACGCGGTCCGACGCCTCGAACAGCGAGGCGAGTCCTTCGGTGAACCAGAGCGGCGGCGCGCCCAGCCCGCGCGCACGGAAGTCGAACGTGTTGAGCGCGTGCGTGAACTCGTGCACCCCGAGGTTGATCTGGAACGGCACGACCGACGGGTCGTCCCCGACGTACAGCATGTTCGTGTTCGGAGCGAAGCACGCGGAGCCGCCCGTGCGCCCGAACAGGCCCGCCCGATTCGCCTTGCCCAGGTCTTCCGTCGTCAGGAGCACGATGCAGAGCAGCTCGCCTGGGTTCTTCTTGAACAGTACTCTCCACTGGTACTCGGCGAATCCTTCGAGTTCGGCGCGGACCGCTGCAAGTTCCGCGTCCGACTTGGCGCTGAAGAAAATCATATTGTGCGTGGGATCGAGTACGACCTTGTACTTCGTCGAATCGATTCCGCCCGGGAAGCCGTTCTTGCGTGCCCAGTCCACCCTCGCCTGAGCCTTCGTCTTGAAGTCGGCGGCGGGCGCGGCTTCGGCCCCCATCGCAGTTCGAAGGCTGCATGACAAAGCAAGAATCACAAGCGCGAGAGAGACATTCCGCATTTGATGTATCCTCATATCATGGCCGGTTCACTCGCCGCCGCATCACCGTGGCGACGTTACCGCTGTCCCATCGTCACCTTCAAGGTCAGCTTCTGTCCGCCGCGCAGGACGTCAATCGTGATTTCCTCGCCGACCTTCGTCTTCGCGACGGCTGCGTTCTCTTCCGCCGTAGTATGAACCGCCGTGCCGTTGATGGCCGTGATCACGTCGCCCGCCTGCATCCCGGCCTTCGCCGCCGCGGAGTTAGGGGCGACCGCCCTGACGACGACTTGCCCGTTCTGGTTGGCGGGGGAAACGCCCAGGAACGGCAGCTTCGGTTCCGGCACGGGTGTGACGAGGATCGGCGTCTGTGCGCCCTGCTCCGGCTCGCACAACGGCTTCTCGCCCGCCTCCTGCATCTCGACGTAATACTCGAACGGCTCCTTCGTGACCGAGCCGGGCAGAGCCGCCTTGTACCTTTCCTTGCCCGCAGGCTCGACAGGCAGCGCCTCGAACTTCGTTTCGCCCTTTTTCCGCCAGAAGAGCGTGCCGGTCACCTTGCCGTCCGGCTTCGCCGCCGCGAAGTGAATGTTCGGCAGCCGGAACTCCTTGCCAATGAAGATCGTCGCCGGCTTCCGAAACGCAAGACGCTTGTCGGGGGGAAACGGGACCGGGTTCATGACCCACGTCCGCCAGTCACCTTCGACGTCGGCGAGCGGCTGGCCGAACGCCGCCTCGACCGCGTTCTTGCCCGCGTCGGGCTTGCCGGCGCGGAGGTTGTCCATGTACCGGCCGTAGAAATCCTTCAGCACGCCGTTCTGGTACATGTAAAACATCATGTACCCGCCCTGCGAGTAAACAAGTTGCACGTTGAACAGGTAAGCCGTGATGCTTTTCGTCATAATCTGCTCCCAGGGGAGCGTCTGGCCGGTTACCAGATACTTGCGGCGGACCATGTTGTCCTGCGGGACCCACTCGTCGCCGACGCGCTTGGAGGACTCGAACAGCACGGCCAGCCCTTCCGAGAACCAGGGAGCCGGGCCGGATCCCGCGCCGCGGACACGCATGTCCATGCCCTGCAGGATATGCGTGAACTCATGGATCGCGACGTTGATGTGCGCCGCCGCAGCGTTCGGGTCATCCCCCGCGTACAAGTCGTCGCCCGCCGCCCACCCCGAGTAGCCATGCCACATCCTTTTCAAGTCTTCGTTCGACAGCAGCACGATGCCGATCACGCTCGCCGGGTCCCTCTTGAACAGTGTCTTCCACTGGAAATCCGCGTAGCCCTCCAGCTCCGCGCGAATCGCGACGAAATCAGCGTCCGACCTCGCGCTGACATAGACGAAGCCGTGCTTCTCGTCGAGGACGGTCTTGTACTTGCTCGTGTCCACTCCAGCCTTGGCAAGGGACTTGGTAATTGCATCCGCTCTCGCCTTTGCCGTGGCGGGGAAGTCGGCGGGAGCTTTCGCGGCGGCGGGCACGGCTGGAGCCGGCCTCTGTTCAACCTGGGCAGCCGGCGGGGCGGGTATCCCCTCGCCCCCGGCCGCGGCCCGAAAACCGCATGAGAAGACAAGAACGGAAAGGATAAAGAGGAGATTCTTCACTGCACAAGCCTCCACCATTGCCAACGCCATGGAACTCGTGTGCCAGAAGCGCCGCCGGGAACAACTCCTCTTGCCGCCCAGCAGGTTCAGGCCGCACAACCCGCAACTGACCGGAGTATCCCCGGAAACGCGGCTGCATGACTCAACAGCCCGTGAGGAGTCTCTTCTGATCCCTCACATCATGGCCGACTTACTGGGTACCCCAGTATCATGACATCAACGCTGTCCGAGCGTCACCTTGATCGTCTGCTTTTGGCCGGCGCGCTGAATCTCCACCGCGACCTCGTCACCGGCCTTCTTCTTAGCGAGAAGGTTCACAACATCGGTCGTTCTCACCACCACGGCTCCGTCGAAAGTAAGGATCAGGTCATCGACCTGGAACCCGGCCTTATCCGCAGGCGAATCCTTCGTCACTCCCAGCACCACCAACTGTCCCAGGCCCATCCCCACATAAGGCGTGGCATTCTCACCCTGCGGAGCCTCCGGCCGCTCGCCGAGCGTGACTTTGATCGTCTGATTCTGGCCGGCGCGCTTAACATCCACTGCGACCACGTCCCCGACCTTCTTTGCCGCGAAAATGTTCGCAACCTCCGTCGTCGTCCCGACGCCGGTGCCGTCGAGAGCAACGATCAGGTCATGGACCTTGAACCCGGCCTTGTCCGCCGGGGCACCCTCCGTCACGCCCGTCACCACCACCTGCCCAAGACCCATCCCCAGATAAGGCGCGCCTTGCGGAGGCTCGCCCGCCGTCACCACAGACACCGCCAACACCAACACAGCCGCCACCAGCCACAACGTCCTACCCATGACACGCTTCCTCCAACCACGCACCCAGTCGACCAGCCGTGACCGGGCCGGCAACACGGTCCGCCGAAACGGCTGGCGACATCGCTCGCAAGGATACCTTGCCTGCACGCAGCGTCAAGCAAAACCTCTCTGCCCGGACAACCCGATGTGCGGGCATCGCCACCATGGATTCCAACCCTGCGGACGTCACGGCTGCCTGGAGAGCGTGACCTTCACGACCTGCTTCTGATTGCCGCGCAGGATCTCGATCGTCATCGTATCGCCAATGGACTTGCTTTGAATCACAGCGTTCACGTCGCCCCGCCTTTGGACCTGTGTGCCATCGACGGCGGTTATAATGTCGCCGACCTTGAGTCCGGCCTTCTCAGCGGGGGAACCGGGGAGGACCAGCGATACGGGGACCGGGACGGCCTGCGGCGCGGTCTGTCCTGTCTTCGAGACCGAGGGGGGCATTTCGATCCCGAGGAAGGCGAGTTCGGAGATGGCTTGGGCCGGGGGCAGTGTCTCGGCTTTGCAGGGCCGCTTGCCAACTGTCATCGTGATCCGCTGGGGCTGGCCTCCGCGAAGGATGTCGAGGGCGAGTTCGTCGCCGGGTCTCTTGGCCAGGGTGGCGTTGACGACGTCGATCGGGGCCTGGGGCTGCTTGCCATCGACGGCCACGATCACGTCGCCGGGCTTGAGTCCGGCTTTCTCGGCAGGGGAGCCGGCGGTCATGTTCCGGACGAAAACCGGCTTGCCGTTGACACTTTCGTACGTGGCGCCGAGCCAGGCCTGTGCCTCGACCGTCAATTCCGCCGTCTGGGGCTTCCCATCGCGGCTGAATTCGATTGTGACGTGTTCGCCGGGTTTGCGCTCGGAGAGTTGGAGGTAGTAATGCACGCCGTCGCTGATGCGGAAGCTGGCAACGCGGGTCAGAATGTCGCCGGGCAGGAGGCCGGCCCTCTCGGCGGGGGAACCGGGCCGGATCCGGGTGACTTTCGGCTCGCCCATGGGGTTGACGGTCAAGCCCAGGCGAACGCCGCACTCCGGCTCGGAGAGCACCTGGGAGATGATCTGGCGAACTGCGTTGATGTCCAGGGCGGCGCCGCTGGCCCCGCTCGCGTCCATCGCCCTGACGACACCGACCTGGCGGCCGGCGGAATCGATCAGGGGGCCGCCGGAATTGCCGAAACTGACCATGTCAGGCAGCATGAGCAGCGTCCCGAACCGCCATGCAAGGGGGCCGGTGGAGACTGTGAAGACGAGGCGCTCGCCGGGGCCGCCGATGGCGATGAGGGGGTCGCCAGACTTGAGCGTTTCGCTGCGTCCGAGGGGGAGCCAGGGGAGCGGCGCATCCGCGTCGATCTTGCCGATGGCGAGGTCCGAACCGGGCACGCTGGCGATCACGCGGGACCGGTATCGCTTGCCGTTACAGGGCGTGATGACGGCGCCGTCCATCGGGACGTGATTGACGGAGAGGATGTACCCCGTCTCGTGAATGAGCGAGCCGGATCCGGTGATGGCGTTCACGTGGTCGGGGTTCAACCGAATGATATCGACGGCGGCGGGAAGGCACTTCTCGAGTTCGAGGACGAGGGGCGAGCGGCGGGTGGCGCGCTCGGCCGTCCTTTCGGCGGCCCTGGCGGCGGCGTCCGGGTCGGGCGATTCAGGCGCCGTGCGGGCCGCCAGTGGAGCAGTTGTGTGCGGGGCCGGTGCGGCACACGATGCCGCCAGCAGCAGCCAGAAGATTCGAGCGGTGGCTGTTCGGAATGGTCTCGTCACTTCGTTGCTGCTCCGCATGCCGAAATCTGTTGGCGTCGCGCCGTGTGTCATGCCTTGCCGAGTGTGACCGTCAGGATCTGCTTCTGGCCGCCGCGCAGGATTTCGATGGTGATCTTGTCGCCGGCCGCTCTGCTCTGAACCGCACTGATGAGGTCGGACACTGTCTTGACCGGTTTGCCGCTGATGGCGGTGATGACATCGCCGACCTTGACTCCGGCCCTGTCTGCCGGCGATCCCGGGGCCACGAGCGAGACGGAGACCTGCTGCTTCTCAAGTCCCGGGGTAAGCCCCAGGTACGGGGAGTCTGCGACAACCCCGGCTCGTGGCGCGTCCCCCTTGCAGGGCCGTTTGCCAAGCGTGGCCTTGAGCAGTTGCTTCTGACCGTCGCGGACGATTTCGATTGCGATCTCGTCGCCCGGATTCCGGACCTGGACGGCGGCGACGACGTCGGCCAAGGTCGTGGGCTTCTTGCCGTCGATCGTCTCGATCACGTCGCCGGACTTGAACCCGGCCTTCACGGCGGGAGAGCCGGCGCCCAGATCGCCGACGGTCAACGGGTCCTTGCCGCCCCCCTTCACGGAGATGCCCAGGGACGGCATGGCTTCGACGGTCAACTGCGCGGTGCGTGTTTCCGTGCCGCGCCGGAAGACAACTGTGACGTTTTCGCCGGGCTTTCGCTCGGCAAGCTGGAGGTAGTAATGCGCTCCGTCGCCGATGCGGAAGCTGGCGATGCGGGTCAGGACATCGCCGGGCAGAAGGCCAGCCTTCTCGGCGGGAGAGCCGGGCCGAACCCCCGTGATCTTCGGCTCGCTCATGGGGTCTACCGTCAAGCCCAGACGAACCCCGCACTCCGCCTCCGAGAGGCCCTGTGCGATGAGTTGGCGGACCGAATCGATCTCCAGGGCGTGCCCGACGGCCGCGTTGGGGGTCATGGACTGGACAATGCCGACCTGGCGGCCGGCGGAGTCCAGGACGGGTCCGCCGGAGTTGCCGAAGCTGACCATGCGAGGCAACTCGAGATTGGCCCCTGCCCGCGCGATGAGGGTACCGGTGGAGATGGTGAAGACGAGGTGGTTGCCGGGGCTGCCGATGGTGAAGAGGGGTTCGCCGGGCGTGAGGCTTGCGCTCTCGCCGAGTGGCAGGTATGGAAGCGGGACCTCCGCGTCGACCTTGCCGATGGCAAGGTCCGAGCCGGGCACGCTGGCAATCACTCGCGACCGGTACCGCTTGCCGTTGTAGGGAACGATGATCGAACCGTCCAGCGGCACGTGGTTGACGGTAAGGATATATCCGGCCTCGTGAATGAGCGAGCCGGACCCGTTCTCAAACGTGGGACTGCCGGGGACGATGTGGGCGATGTCGACGGCGGCGGGGAGGCACGTCTCGAGTTCCTGGACAAGGGGGGACCGGCGGATGGCTCGCTCGGCTGCTTTCTCGGCCGCCCTGTCGGCGATGTCCGGGTCGGGGGATCCAGGCGACGTGCCGGCTGCCGGCGGAGCGGGTGTCTGCGGGGTCGGTGCGGCACACGACGCGGCCAGCAGCAGCCAGAAGAGGTACGCGGCGGTTCGGAGTTGTCTTGTCATTTTGTGTTGCTCTCCACTTGCTTGGGGGTGCTTTCGGGCGTGATGCTGGTACGAAGCGTCTGGCCGCTGCGCCGGAACTCGACGGGGGCCTTCGAGCCGGGTTTCAGACTGGCCAGAGCAAGGTGGTAGTGAACGGCGTCGCCGACGCGGAAATCGCCGATCCGGGTGAGGACGTCTCCGGCGCGAAGGCCGGCCTTCTCGCCGGGGGAGCCGGGTTCGACGGCTGTGATTTTCGCCGCGTCATTCGGATCGATCGTCAGTCCCAGCAGGAGTTCGAAGTGCTTTTCGGACAGGGCTTGGGGGATGGCCTGGCGGACCTGGTTGATCGGGACGGCGAGCGAGACGTTTACAGCGCTATGCTCGGTGTGCCTGGACTGGATGAGTCCGACGAGGCGGCCGACGGAGTTGATGAGCGGCCCGCCGAGGCTGCCCTTGCCGATGACCACGTTGGTCTGGATCATCGGGCAGGGGAGGCCGGGCAGGACGCGGATCGGACCGCTGATGATTCCGCTCATGGCAGGGCCGGGCAGATCGATCGGGTTGCTGATGGCAAAGACCAACTCGCCGATCATCAGATCGTCGCTCCAGCCGAGTGGGACAGCGGTGAGGGGCGCGTCGGCGGTGATCTTGAGGATGGCCGCGCCGGCCTGCGGCACGCGGGCGATCACCTGGTACGGGTATTTCTTCATGGGAGGCGTCGGTGGCGCGGGAGGCGCGGCTGGCTGGCCGGGCTTATGCGGTACGGGCGGCGATGTCTTTGGAGGAATGGAATTCGCCGATCCGCCGTCGGGCACCACGCTGTTGACAGTGAGGATGTACCCGGCTTCGTGGATGATGACGCCTGTGCCGACGGGTGCGCCGTCAGGTCCAGCGAGAACGACGGCAGCCGGGAGGCAGCGTTGGGCGACTTCGCTCAGGGGCGAGGCGCGGCCAGCCTGCGGCGCCGCGTTGCTCTCCTTCTGTCTGGAAACGGCGGCGGGGGCCGCGGTGCTGGAATCCTCAGCGACCCGCTTGCCGAGCGTCGCCGTAATCCGCTGGGGCTGGCCGTTGCGGACAATCTCGATGGCGAGTTCATCGCCGGGTTTTCTGGCACGGATGGCGGCCACCGCATCCGCTGGCGTCTGCGGCTGCTTTCCGTCGACGGCTGTGACGACATCGCCGACCTGAAGTCCTGCCTTCTCGGCGGGAGAACCGGCGGTGACGTTCCGTACAATGATCGGCGGTTTGTTGTACGCCGCCTCGAAGGTGGCCCCCAGCCAGCCCTCTCCCTCGGCGTCTCGCTTCGGCGCCCGAGGATCGGCTTCTGCGGCTGCGGCCGCGGGCTGATCCTCGATGGGCGCCAGGAGGACTCGAGCTCCGACATAATGTATCTTTATGCCTGTGCAATTCATTTGAGGGAGCCCCGGCCTGTGCCTGGTGATGGAGGACGCGGCCGCCGCCGAATCATACCAACTGCCTCCGCGAATGACGTTGACTTTGCCGCCCGCCGGCCCCGTCGGGTCCGTCCGGTCTTCAGACGAAAGCTCCGGCAACCACCAGTCCTGGCAGTACTCACCGACGCCGCCGTAAATGTCGTACAGTCCCCAGGGGCTGGGCTTCTTCTGGCCGATGGGATGCGGCATGGTCCCCTGCCGCTCGCCGTACCACGCATAGTCCGCCAGCTTCGCCGCGTCGTCGCCGAAGAAATACTTCGTCGAGGCACCGGCCCGGGAGGCGTATTCCCACTCCGCCTCCGTCGGCAGCCGGAACGCAACGGCTCCGCCGTATCTCTCGTTCAGAATCTGCGCAAACATCCGCCACTCGTTCCACGACACGTGCTCGATGGGGCGGCGCTCGTCGGTCAGGCGCTTGATCGTCTCCAGCGAAACGTCCTTGAAGTCGGTCGGGGTCGGGCAGCCGGGAAAGAGGAACGCCCCGATGGTGGCCGTCAGCCGCCCGGTCACCGCCCACCATTGCTTCTGCGTCACCTCGTACTTGCCCAGGTAGAAGGGCTTCGTGATCTTGACCTTCGCCTTCCCCATCGTGAACTCGCCCGGCGTCGGAATGCGGACCAGTTCGAGCGTGACTCCCTTTCCGAGATAGACGGGCAGGCTCCCGCCGAGCGCCTTCAGGTCCGCGTCGGACAACTCAAACGCGAGCGCGACGGCCAGCCGGCTGACGCGGGAGAGTTCGCCGTTAACGCGGTCGGAGGCCGCCTGTACCTTCGGATCGGTCTCGGCCACTTTCTGGTCGACGAGCGCCTTGAGGTCCGCCTCGCCCTTGCGCAGGGCGGGCAGCCGTTCCTTCAGCAGAGCGTCCTTCGCCTCCTGGACCGTCTTCGCATACTCGGCCTGAGCCCTCTGAACGGCGGGGCTGTCCGGCGCGTTCCCCTTCTTCGCGTCGGCCAGGACCTTCGCCGCGTCGTTCAGCTTGCCGACGTCAACCTTGGCAACGGTTTCCTCGGCGTCCTCGGCCGCAACGGCAACGGCCGCACGACCATTACAGAGTGCGAGGCCCAACACCAGAACAGCCAACCTAGAACACGTCCGCGTCCGCATCCGGGGATCCCTCCCTTCAGTCAGGTTTCGGCAAGACAAGTACGTTGTCGTCCAGGTGGCGTCAGACTGTGCCAGGCGCCACCCTGGTGGACACCGAAACAGGTTTCAGATGAGCTACCGGCTCCTTCTCTTCCTGAGTGCCAGCAGCGCCAGTCCGATCAGTCCGAGCGCGGCGGGCTCGGGGATTGCGCTGGGGCCGCCGACACCGCCGGTCACGGTGAACCGGGTGACGCGGCCGTTCACGGTGTTCACGCCGTCGAATATGGCGGACTCGGACACGGTCGAGACGGCGATCGACACACCGCTCAGGCCGGGGAGCGCCTTGTACTCGTCCAATGTGTAGTAAAGCACCTCGTTGAAGAGGTGTGTGCCGCCACCGCCGCCGAAGACGTAATAGTGATATGCGGCGTTCTGGATGCTGGCGATGAAGTCGCTGCTCTCGTCGGTGAACCAGGCGCCCTTGTACGTGCCGTTGTTGAGATTGGCGAGGTCAAAGTAGATGTTCACGTCGTTCAGCAGGCTGGTCATGCTGCCGGTGAACGGAGTGGTTCCGTCGGTGATGCGCAGCACGTCGTTCAAGCTCGCCGTGGCGTGGGTGTAGTCGGGCGCGGACGCGGTGAACTCGAAGGCGAAGTCGAGTCCGCTGCTCGGGTCGATTTGCGTGCTGGTGAGGATTCCGGGGCTGGAGCCGGGCGAGACGAGTCCGGAGCCGCTGATCTTGGAGACGGCGCCGCTCCCGGTCAGCAGGGTGCTGGCGTCGTTCAGGATGACGCCGCTACTGGTTGCGATGGAGCCGCTGACCTTGAGCGTGCCGGCGTTGACGGTGGTGGAGCCGGTGTAGCTGTTGGCTGCGGAAAGTTCGAGGAGGCCGGCGCCGGTCTTCGTCAGGCTGCCGTTAGAAAGCGCGTAGGAGATGCGAGCGAAGTCGTCGGGACTGTTGGCGTTGTCGTCAACCTGGATGGTGCGGTTGCCGCTGTAGAGGTCGATGGGGTTCTGGAAGTCGACCATGTGGTCGGCGGAGGCGGAGCCGAGGATGAGGGGCTGGTTGTCGGCGACGAAGCCGTACTGCGTCCAGTAGACCGTGTTGTTCGCGTTGCCCAGCTTTACCGCGAGGTTGTCGCCCTGTGCGTCGAATCCGCCGCCCGCCGTCCATCGGACCGTGCTGGCGCTGGGGCTCGTGGCGAGAGCGCGCGTAAAGCTGCCGGAGGACTGGAAGACGCCGCCGTTCAGAACGAGCTGGCCGCTGGGGAGACTCGTGCCATCGGTCGCCTGGAGGAGACCGGCGGAGATGGTGGTGGTGCCGGCATAGCCGTTCGTTGCGGTGAGCTTGAGGAGGCCGGTGCCGGTCTTGGTGATGTTGTAGGCGCCGCCGATCGCGCCGTCTACGGTCAGGCTGCCGGCGGCGACTTCGATGGTGCTGTTGGCGCCGAGGGTTACGGCGCCGCTAATAGTGTTTGCGTCGCTCGCGTTGCGCAGCAGCGCGCCGGTGCCGGAGAGGTTGATCGGCTTGGCGACGTTGATGGTGCCCGCGAGTTCGAGGGCGGCGCCGCTGGCGATGTTCAGGTAGGCAACATCATTTGCAGAGGAGGTGTAGAACCGAATCTGGTTAAGCTGCGATGTCTGGGAGCCGTAAGAGGAGTTGATCTTCAGTGCGACCCACTGTGCGGAGACATTGAGAGCTATCTGGTCTGAAAACGTGCTGTTATCGGTTCCTGCCGTGAGAGTCTGCGTCCCCGCCACACCGATAAGGTTCCAGCCGTGAGCAGAATCGAACGTGGTGCCGGGATCGTGGCCGGTGTCGTTCGTCGAGTAGTAGAGGTCGACCTGCCCCAGGCCGCCGTACGAGCCGCTGGTGGAGCCGTTCCAGACTTTCATCATCGATAGAGAATACAGAGCGCCCAGATTAACCAGGATGTAGCCGGTCGGGGCGTTCGTGGCGGATATCCATTGGTGGATTCCGCAGAGGTCGCCTGACATCCCGGAACCGTTGAATGCCTTGATCGCAGTGAAGCTGCTGTATGTAGAGCTTGCAGCGGCGCTGGTCGGGTTAGTAATGTAGGTGGTGGGCATGCCTGCGATGGCATCGCCGTTCGTGATGCGAAGAACGCCGTTGCTCACGGTGGTGCCGGTGGAGAAGGAACTGGTTCCATTGAGAATCAGTGTGCCGTTACCGGTCTTGGTCAGGGTAGCGCCGCCAATGGTTCCGTTCACGGTCACGCTTCCGGAGTCGACCTTGATCGCGGCGTCGCTGCTCACCGTCAGAACGTTGTTGAGGACGACGGAGCCGCCAGTGCTGTGGAAGGCGCCGGCATTGCTGACCCCGGTTCCGGCGATGGTCAAGGCATTGCCGATGGTGGGAGTGTACGTGCCCGAAGTCTCCAGAGTGGCGCCGCCGATAACGGTAACAGCCCCGCTGCCTGGGAGAGCGCTGGCGCCCGCGATCCGAAGAGTGCCCGCAGTGACGTTCGTGCCGCCGCTGTAGGTGTTCGTTCCGCTCAGAACCAGCGTGCCAGCGCCGGCCTTGGTCAGTGCGCCCGTCGTGCCGGTGGCACCGCCGCTCATCGTCAGGGTCTTTCCGCTTGTGGATACGCTGACCGTGCTGGTGGTGCCGCTCGTCAGTGTGAAGTTGCGGTCGATGGAGACGTCGTTGCCGCTGTACTGCAGCGTTCCGCCGCCAAGCACCAGGTTGGCCGCGTCGCTGGTTGACGCGCCGATGCCGCTGTTGCTTCCTCCGTTGGCGAGAGTGCTCACGCCCAGCACGCCGGCGTTGATGGTGGTGGCGCCGGTGTAGGTGTTGGCGGCGCTCAGCGTAACGGTCCCGGCGGTGGTCTTGGTCAACGTGCTGGTTCCATTGTCACCGAGTGTCGCGCTGATCGCGCCGGCGCTCACGGCGTAGCTGGTGCCGTAAAGTGTGCCGCCGCCGGTGCCGATGATGTTGCCCGTGGTCAGTGTCACGGCGCCGACGGTCTCGCTGTTCCCGTTGAGATCGAACGTGGCTGCGGCGTCGGTGTTCACGGTGAGTACTCCGGTGTCGGCGAGGACTCCCGCGGCTCCGAGCTTGAGTGTGCCGCCCTGGACTATGGTGCCGCCGGTGTAGGCGTTGGCGCCGCTCAGTATGACGGTCCCGGTGGTGGTCTTGGTCAACGTGCTGGTTCCGTTGTTGCCGAGGTTGGCGCTGATCGTGCCGGCGCTGACGGTGTAGCTGGTGCCGTAAAGGTTGCCGTTGGCGATGGTGCCGGCGGTGAGGGTGACGGCCCCGACCGTCTCGTTGTACCCGCCCAGGTCGAAGGAGCCGGTGCTGTTGACGGCGATGGGGGTGGTGTCGCTGATGCGGTCGGAGGCTCCGAGCTTGATGGCGCCCGCCCCGCCGATGCTGAGAAGGTTGGTGCCGGCGCTGACGGCCCCGCCAAGGGTCAGTGTCTTGCCGACGGCGGCTGTCAGTGTCTCCGGCGAACTGGCGGAAATCGGGCAGTTGATCGTTGCGGTCTCGTTGGCGGTGATGCCGTTGGTGCCGAGGGTCAGCGTGTCGGACCCGGCGAGGGTGTAGAGAGCGCCCGTGTTGAACGTCAGGCCCTTGGTGGTGATGCCGCCGTCGAGGGTGACGGTGTACGAGTTGGTGCTCGTTCCACCGGCGCCGAAGGTGGCGGTGGCGGCGGTGTTGGAGTTATCCCAGTTGCCATTGGCCGAGCCGTTCCACCAGTTGTTGTAGGTCCCGTCGTTGTTCTTCCACGTGCCGGCTCCTTCGTCGGCAGAGCCGCTCGCCGGGGTCGCGTCCCAAAGGAGATCACTAACCACATTGTTCGTGAAGCGGATTTCGGAAAGCCCCACATACGCGTCGCCGCCGTTATTGCTCGTGATACGGAACGCGATGTATCGCGTGGTGAAAGGCGTTGTGAACGTGTAGTCGGTGCCCGCGTAGGTCGGCGAGGCCGGAGACGGAGCCGCCGCGAACTGGTACGAGTCCCCCGTGGCCGTTCCCCAAGAGGCGTTCCAAGCAGTGTTGATCGTCGGCATCGTCGTGCAGGCATATACAGTGGTGTCCTTCGCACCGCGGGTGGTGAGGCTTGTGCCGGCCATTTCATTGTAGTTCCAGAGATGGAACCCGGTGACCGTGTAGGATTGCCCGAGGTCAAATGCAATCCAGGCCGTCGAGACGCCGTTAGCGGCCGACAACCACATGGCGGCGGCGTCCGTGCCACACGTGGAGGACGTAGTCACGGGGGTGGACATGCCCGAACTGTTGATCACATAATTCGGGGTGCGAGTCCCGAAGGAGCTACTGGCGGTCGCCGCTGTTGGTGTAACCAAATCGCCGAGCGCCTGGCCACCGAAGAGAAGCAGAACTACCAGGATCGACGAACCGACGGACATCATTCTCGCGGTCTTCATGACAAGTCTCCTTCTAGAAAGAACCGTTGCGATGGTCGAACCCACAATCCGACTTTGCCACGAACATGCTGTCTGACTTCGCTACAACTTTGAAGGATAATTCATCCTCCTTCCCGGGCCGTGCGGTCCCTCTTCACCACGAAGGACAGGACGCACACGACGACGAAGCTCCATCTTTACATCGCCTCGACAGGAACGGTCAACTCCTCCTCAAAGAGGGGTTTGACAACCACATCTTTCTGAACCGTGTGCGTGCGTGCGGTCCGGTCGATGACGTCGACAAAGGCCCGCAGAAGCTCACGGACGTCTTCGCCGATGCGGGTCACGGGCACAAGGGACTTCAACGACGATGGCATATAGGAGTAGGCGACCGTGTCGATGTCCCGCTTGACATCGACGCCGCTCTCCAGCAGTCCGGCCGACACCTCGTTCATCATGTTCTCGTCCCCCACGAGCAATCCGTCCGGCCGCTCGCCGGGCGGCAGTGACATCAGGAGGCCGACCACCCTGCGCACGGCATCTCTCGGCAACACGTGCACCCAAGTCGGCCTCATAGTCATTCCCCGCTTCTCGACGCCGTTCGCCAAGTAGTGCATTCGCTCGGTGGAGAGAGCAAAATCGGACAGGAAAGCAATCCGGCGTCGGCCGCGGCTCGCAAACCGATCGAGCACCTTGTCGCACAGCATGGCGCCGTCGGCGACAACGTAGGTGACGCCTGGAACGGCGGGCAGGCCGGAGACGGCCACGCGCGGGAGGCCGGGCGTCGTGACGAACGGGGTCTTATCCAGATCGAGCAGCCGCACGTTTCCACGGAAGATGAGTCCGGCAAGACGGCGCGCTTCGATGTCCTGCAAAAGTTGCTGATATCCCAACGTGTCTGTGTGACGGGTGATGTCCTGGTAGAACACGAACCGGCAGGAGCGTTCCTGCTCAACGCCGCCGACCGCTCGCTGGATTGCATTCGTGAACGCAAGCCACATGCCGCCCGGATCGGGAGCGAATACGAATCCGTAGCGGGAGAGGTGCGGCGGACGCTCCGCGACGAACGTGCCCTTGTTGCCTTGGCTTATCACGAATCCCTCCTCCATGAGCACATCGAGTGCCTCCTGGAGTGTCTTCGAGCTTGCGTCGAAATCCCGCACCAAATCCACCCTGGGCGGGAGTTGCTGGCCGAGATGCACCTCTCCCTCTACGATCCGGCGCTTCAACTCATTTACGATGTAGGTGCGCTTCGGCGCTTCGCGGGCAGTGGCGGGGGCAACCCAGGTCATTCCAAGTCCTCCAGCCGAACACATCGTTTCAGTGCACACCCCGCGTTGCCACAGGATCCATCACTTCGAGAGCGAAGGCACCGCGTAGTGAGCGGTGCACATGGAGTACCTTCTGCTTGGCCGACGGTACATTGTACACCCGACAAAAAAAAGAACAAGAAAGAAACTTCTTTCGAGCTCTTACGCAATGCAGCGCCAAGTCAAAACAACGCAACCAAGCGATACAGTACGCCACCTAGTTTATCTGCCGATGCGCAAATTGTGTGCCAATTGCGCTGGAATCTCTTTTGGCTCCATATCATCTTGATCAGACAGCAGTTAGACACTGGCCGATGCGGGCAGCCTCTCTGACGCCAGTCCTAAAAATCAGACTGATCAGTCCAACACACAAGCAAATATCGCGTAATACCATGTGCGATAAAGGGGTACGTCACGTTGCAAATTCTGAACACGGAGGGGTACATTTGGGGACATGTGGCAACAGAATGCCACGGTCGCGTGAGTCAAGCCCCGAATGTTCTGTAAATTGGCATCTCCGTCCTCTCTGACGTAGGTGTCCTCCTCTTCGATGTGCGGGGCGAGCGCAGCGTGGCCAACATCAGCACGTGGAACGAGACGATCACTCTCGGTTCGGCGAGTACGATGGGCGTTGACGCCGACCCCCACAATCCGGTCGGCCGCAAGATCTCCGACAGGGAGTGGGCGAAGATACGCCTGATTCGGGACGACTTTCACGGGGACTGGAACTACACCATCCGGCCACAGTCAGACACCTGAATTGCTATAGTTATTTCATCGCAACCCCCTACGTTGATCCGACAGCCGAACGCCGCGCGGTGATGATATGGCTGCCTCACGCGATAGCTCCGGTTGATAGCTTCTCGTCCATCTTCGGGCTAAACGGGACCGCGCCCTTGGCGGTGATCTCATACCCGGTCTCGATGCGGACGCCGTTCCACTTCGGGTGGCCGAAGAAGCTGACGTCGACGCAGACGGACATGCCCGGGCGCAGCTCGTCGTCGCTGTTCGGGCCGAAGAAGGGCGACTCCGCTTCGTGCAGGCCGATCGTGTGAGCGAACGGGCAGACGAGGTACTTCGAGAGCTTCTGCTTCGCGAAGAAGGCCCGCGCGGGCGCGTCGATCTCGCGGCCACGCTTGCCCGGCCGGAGTTGATCCCTCGTCAGCACGAGAGCCTCCTTCAGGATCTTCACGCACTCCTCCTGATCCGGCGTGTACTTGCCCGAGACCGGCAGGACGTCGCCGACGACGCCGGCGTACCCGTTCACCTTCGGAGCGATGCCGATCATGACCAGTTCGCCCGGCTCGAGCCGCTTCGAGCTGGCGGTTGGCACGACGGCGTTGGAGCGCGGGCCGCTGCCGACGATGACGCTGAACCCGAACCCGCTCGCGCCGCAGCTCCGCGCCGCATACTCGCCCGCCGCGGCGACCTCGATCTCCGAGACGCCCGGGGCGACCGCCTTCGCCATCGCGTCGTAGCTGCCGTCCGCCAACTGAAACGCCGCGCGGATCTGCTCGAGCTCCCAGGGCGACTTGACGAACCGCAGGCGGACGAACTTGTCCGTCAGGTCCGTGAGTTCGACGCCCTTGAACCCCGCCTGGATCTGCAGGTACGCGGCGGCGGGCATCCGGCCGGCTCCGACCAGCCCGACCCGCTTGACCGCGCCGAGAGTCCGCTTCAACTCGGCAAACAGCTTCGGAAAGTCCAGGATCGTCGCGTTCGGATACTCCTCGTCCGGGACCATGAAGACGCTGAAGTTGCGGGTCTCCGTGACCGTGCTGTCGAGCTTGGCGAACGGTTCGCTCTCCGGGCCGCCGAGGATGAGGCAAGGGCCTTGCCGCGGAACCAGTACGGCGCCCGACTCGAACTGCGGGCACCAGCCGGTGAGATACCAGCCGTTGCCGACGTTGAACTCGTCGTAGTACACGAGCGCGGCGTCGAGGTTATCCTCGGCGAGGAGCTTCTGCACGTCCGCGATCCGGCGGTCCGACTCGGTCTTCGTCAGGTAACCCATCTCTGTTTCTCCTTGTCCTCAGCAGAAGTCGGTAATCTGTCTTGCCTCGAAGAACTCCGCGCCGCGTTCGAGCAGCAGCCCGAGCAGCCGGTCGAGTTCCTTCACGGCGCGTGGGCCGGTGTTCTTGACGATGAACGGGTCGGGGTGCACCGCCCCCTCACCGTAATGAATCTCGCCGTTCGGCATCTCGTGGAACTCCCACGGATGAAAGTAAAAGCAGAGGAACGGCGGCACGCCGCGCCTGCGGCAGTACGCGCAGAAGCTGTCAATGTGCTTGATGAGCGCCGCCGCGCCCTTCGTCCGATACAGCGGCCACTGATCCCGGTCCCGTCCGAACGGATCGGACGATCTCATTCCGAGGTCGGCGAAGTTCGGCAGCTCGACGATGCGGAGCCGCCCCGGCCGGGTCCAGTCCGCGCGGCTCGGATGATACGGGCCGAGCCGCTTCTTGAAGTAATACATCGGGTACGAGGCGTCGGTCGCGTAGCCCAGCGATTCGAGCGCGTTCACCATCGCTGTCGAGCCGAAGAGCCGCGGTGCGCGGAACGACACGGGCCGGACGCCAGCGACGCCCTCGACCCACTCGGTGGCGAGCCGCAGCCGGTGCTCCACCTCCTCGGGCAGCACGGGCATCATGCCTGGAATCTCGAAAAGCGGATCGCCCACCGTCTCGTGAAAGAGCGTGTGGCATCCGATCTCGTGGCCGGCGGAGCGGACGCGGCGGACGACCTTCGGGTTCTTGCGGGCCGCGTCGCCGGTGAAGTAAAACGTCGCGGGGAGCCGGTGCTTGCGGAGAACGCCGATAATGGCGGCGGTGCCTGGCTCGATGCCGTGATAGAACGGCGTCCAACTCCCGACGTCCGTTTCCATGTCAAATCCCAACACGACACGGATGGATTGCATACCCGATTCTCCACGCTCCGAGCCTGGTTTCAAGAGCCGGCATTTGCCGCGCATTCGGTCAGCGTGAAGACCACGCTCGACCTGCCCATCGTCACGATCTTCACCAGACGGGCGATCTCATTTCCCGGCCTTGCTGGGCGGGACACACGTGCCGCGGACATCGAGTTTGGGCGCCAGCAGCACGTGCTCGGCAGGCTGGTTGGGCGAATTCATGAGGCCCATCAGCCTCGACACGGCGCGCTCGCTCAAGAGCTGCCGGTCCAGCACGACGGTGGACAGCGGCGGAAGCAGTTCCTTGCCCAGTTCCAGGCCGTCGCATCCCATCACCTTCACGTCATCGGGAATCCGCAGGCCCTTCTCCTGTATGGCCCGGATCGCCCCGAAGGCCATCTCATCGGTGGTGAAGAGCCCGTCAAACGGCGAGCCCGAGCCCATGACGGCCTTGAGGGCGCGGTAGCCGCCGCTGGCCGTGAAGTCCGTCGTCACCAGACAGCCCTCGGGGAAATCGGACCGGTCCAGCGCGCTCAGGTATCCCTCGCGCATGGCGCGCGAGAAATGGTTGGAGGGCACACCCTGCATGCACAGGATCCGCTCGCATCCGCACACGACCAGTTGTGCGACGGCCATCCGGGCCGCGGCGATGTTGTCGTACGAAACCACGTTGATGGGCAGGGAGAGCGTGGGGCTGGGCGTGAAGTCCACGAAGACACAGACCGGGTTCGCGTTCAGGACGTTCCGGATTTCGCTGTCAGAGAACTGGCCGATCGCCAGGCAGGCCTTCGCGATGCCGGGACCGATCCCGCCAAGCGCCCGGACGAAGTCTGACCGCTCCTCGGTAAAGCTCTGAACAAGGCAGTCAAAGCCGTGATCGGCGAGGGACCGCTGAATCGCCACCACGAGGTCCGACAGGAAGAAGCTGGATATGTCTACGTCGATGAGAAGCGCGACCCGCTGGCGGGTCCTGGCCTCTTCGGCGTTTCGGGCGGAACGCCGCCCTCGGTTCTGCGGAAACACCCCCAGCTCGCGGCTTACAGCCAGCACCTTCTCGCGGGTCTTGCTCGAAACGTATCCCTTGCAGTTCAGCACGCGGCTGACCGTCATCAGGCTGACGTTCGCCTTCTCCGCAACACTCTTCAGACTCATGGAATCCCCTTCCGTACATCACCTGCAACTCAGTTACAAGCATACGCTCCCGCCGCGGTCGTGTCAACACTATTAACCTTGGTGTGTGATGATGGGTACATGTCAATTTGAGGGACATTTGCTACGCTGTGATCCCGTGCTCGCCCAAAGTCTTCCCCTGGATGTCCCTCTATTTGACATGCACCCGTGATGATCGATATCGCCACTTCCGGCCAGGCATTGCCGCATGACAGAGGCCAAGTGACGCACGGCTCTTCCGAGAAGATTTCGGTTGCCTTTACCCCATCTTTGTGGTATTAGGACAGAGCGTCGTCAACATATTCTCGCGGTGGACTGGTATGGGTCACGTCTTCGACGAACTGGTTCGGCGTACGCGCGGCACAGCGATCGTGCTCGAAGTGCCGGACGCCCGACTTGCGCTATGCCCCACCTTGGGCGGCCGGCTCTTCGCGGAGCTGGCCGGGCAGTTCCTGCACCGCGTGGACCTCGCCGCCGTCGCGCATCCAAACAACCCGTTCAATAACTTTGGGGGGAACAACTTCTGGCCGGCGCCGGAGGGCGGGAAGTTCGGCTTCAACTACCGGGGCGACGAGTGGTACGTCCAGCCTTGCATCAACTCGCAGCCGTTTGAGAAGCTCTGGGCGGAGATGTCCGCCGCCGCCGTTCAGAAGCAGGTGACCCTGACGAACCGTGCGGGCGTCACGGTGACGGCGGCCATGAGACGGGAGCTTCGGCTCGGGCCGCTGCCGCCCTGGCTGTCGCAAGCTGGTGCGGAGCAGGCGTTCTCCTATGTGACGCGCGATTCCTTCACAGTGCTCGGCAGCACGCCCGTGGAAGAAGCCCTGATCGCCGCGTGGTCGCTGGAGCAGTTCCGCGCGACGGCCGGTACGACGGCGTTCTGCCTGGTCGAGCAGCCCGAGGCCGCTATCAACTTCGACTACTATGAGCACCCGGCGGAGCGGATCACGTATCACCAGCACGGGCTCACCTATCGCACCGATGGCCAGCGGCGCGGGCAGATCGGAATCCGGGCGGGGGCGGGAGCACGCTGCATCGGGTTCTACGACGTGCCGGCCCGGCTGCTGTGCGTACGGGATAACCGCTGTGCGGTCGGCGGCATTTACTTCAACGTCGCCGACAACGATCAGCCACAGGGGCCGTATTCGGCGGCCGACTCGTACAGCATCTTCAACTCGAATCCCGATATGGGGGCGTTCGAGCTGGAGACCGTCGGCGCGGCGCAAGTGGAGCAAGGCATACTCAAGGGGTCCGAACTGAGCTCCGCAACCTCGTTCCTGGCGTTTCCAGATTCGTCGGCCTTGGAGCGGTTCCTCGAAGAGCAACTCGGCCCCAAAGAAGCGTAGCACACGGTGCATCTGGGGCGCTGGGCCGGGAAAGACGGGTACACGAGGCAACGTGACGTAACACCTTCGTTGAAAAGCGATTGCAGAGTTTCTCGGCACCGGAGCCGGTCGGGTGGCGTATTTTTCGGACATGGCGGACAGGAGCTATTTTGTGTTAACACCTTTAACATATTACACATGTGACTGGCCTCAAAATAGTTCAGCCGTTTCGTGTATTTCCAGTCGGTTTGTGGCACAGAAGTTGCTATGTACCGTGTGGGACGGGTTTGACAGGCGGCATGGTCGGACGTGCAAATCACAGGCTGAGAGCCTGTGCCACGCGAACCCACGGGCAAGCCCGCCCTGAGCGAAGCCGAAGGGATGCCCGTGATACTGTGGGGGGCGGAGTAAAAGTGCGGCGCGCGGCGGAGTAAAAACGCAGCGCCCCGCCCATAGGCTGATCCCGTTATAGCCCGTCCCGTGACGGGTGTCAATCCTCCTGATCTGAATTGGGTTCCGGTGCCGTCGGCGTACGGCGTCGCAGGCGGCCCTTGGACTGCTTGAGGCGATAGCTCTCGCCGTTGGCTTCCAGGATGTGGATGTGGTGCGTCAGGCGGTCCAGAAGAGCGCCGGTGAGCCGCTCGCTGCCCATCACTTCGGTCCACTGCTCGAACGGCAGGTTCGTCGTGACGAGGAGACTGGTGCGTTCGTAGGCACGGCTGACGACCTCGAAAAACAGTTCCGCTCCGTCCTTCTGGCACGCGACGTACCCCAGTTCATCGAGCACGAGGAGATAGAGCCGATCCAGTCGCTTGTAGAAGCGTTCGAGCTCTCGGTTTTCCCGGCATTCGAGAAGCCGGGTGATGATCCCCGTGACGGTAAAGAACCGGACATTCCGTCCCTGCTGGCAGGCGGCGAAGGCGAGCGCGGTCGCCAGATGCGTCTTGCCCGTGCCCGAGGTGCCGATCAGGAGCACGTTCTCACGGCGGTCGATATATTCGCCGCGCACGAGTTCCCGCACCAGTTCCTGGTTGATCGACGGCTGGGCGTGGAAGTCAAACGAGTCGAGCGTCTTCACGACCGGGAATCGGGCCGCCTTGACTCGCCGTTCGGCGGCACGGCGTTCGCGATCCAGGAGTTCTCTCTCCAGCAACCGCAGCAGGTAGGTCGGATAATCGGCTCGATCCTTCGTGCAGACCGCCGCCAGTGGGGCGTACTCCCGCAACACGCTTGGGAGCTTGAGCAGCTTGAGGTGATGTTCGAGTAGAACGGTGGACTTGGAAGTGTTCATGGTTCAACTCCCACGGCCAGGAGCGTGCCGTACTGGGCGACGTTGGTCCGGGCCACGCGGACGTGACGGAGGTGCTCCCGTCCGTCCAGCCGGAAGGTTGTTTGTCGCCAGTCTTCCTGCGGCAGGAGGAACTGGGCGATGGCGTCGCGAGTCAGTGCGTTCACATCGAGCCCCTTCCGGACGGCACGGGCCAGAGCCGGAAGGGAGTGCTTCTCCAACAGCCGCAGCACGCTGATATATTCGCGTGTCCCGTGGCCTTCTCGTTCTTCCTCGTCTTCGAGTCGGACGCCGAACACGACGACGCGGCTCGCCTGGCGAAGCGTTGGCACAAGGTCGTCTGTGTTGCAGCCAAGTCGCTCGGCTGGTCGCTCGAGAACCTGGGCGACCTCGCACGCGTGCTGCGGCTGCCGGGCACACTAAACCATTTCAACGGCACCGCCGAAGAGGTGCGCGTCCTTGAGAGCGACTTTGACCGCCGCTACAACCCGGACGACTTCGAGCAGTACCTCGCCGCTGGCACAGGATTCCGGCGGAACGAGATTCGAAGCATGACGCGGGAGTCGTTCGACTTGGACGCTAATCCGCCGACGATCACGGTCGAGGCGGCGTATTCGAAGCACCGCCGGCGTGACGTGCAGCCGATCCGCCGCGACTTGGCCGACCTGCTGCGACCGTGGCTCGCGTGGAAGAAACCGGGGCGGCCTGTGATCGAAACCTCGATATGGAACTGGGACGACTCGTCCAGGATGATTCAGGCCGACCTCAAGGTCGCAGAGGTGCCGTTCAAGGACGACCGTAACCGGTTCGCAGATTTTCACTCCCTTCGCCACACGTACATCACCAACATCGGTCGCCTGCCGGTGAGTCTCAAGACACACCAGGAACTCGCCCGCCACAGCCAGCCCGGTCTCACGATGCGCTACACCCACACGCAGCTCGAGGACAAGGTTCGAGCTCTTGAGGCGTTGCCTGCCGTGAACACAATGGTGGGCGCGAGCGAAAGAGGTGTGGCATAGCCACAAATGTCAGCGCGGCAATGAAAATTCCAAGGAGTTGACACTTGTGCTGATACGTCCTATAAGAGACGTATTCGAAGCGGGCTCTATCGCGGAATCATGGCTCGCGCGGAAGTCGCGTCTCTGCAATTGGATAAGAAATGCTCCTCACAATAACGACGACTTATAGGCCGGCGACCGACTTGGGTTACTTGCTGCACAAGAACCCGGCCAGATTCCAGACGTTCAACCTGAGCTTTGGCCAGGTGCATGTGTTCTATCCAGAGGCCTGCGACGAGCGCTGCACGGCGGCGCTCCTGCTGGATGTCGATCCCGTCGGCATGGTGCGCGGCAAGGCGCGGTTCCGGAGCGGCCTGCTCGATCAGTACGTGAACGACCGGCCCTACGCCGCGTCGTCATTCATGAGCGTGGCCATCTCGCAGGTGTTCGGTTCCGCGCTTGGCGGCCGCTGCAGCGAGCGGCCCGAACTCGCCGCGACACCGATCCCGCTCGTTGCACGTATCTCGGTGCTGCCTTGCCGGGGCGGTGAAGATTTCCTCGAACGGATATTCGTTCCGCTCGGCTATGCGGTTGACGCGGTCCGGCACCCGCTCGACGAGAAGTTCCCCGAGTGGGGCGAAAGCCCGTATTTCACCGTGACGCTGACGAAGATGGCCACGCTGGCCGAGCTCCTCACGCACCTCTACGTGCTGATCCCGGTCTTCGACAATGCGAAGCATTACTACGTTGGCGACGATGAGATGGAGAAGCTGCTGGCCCGCGGCGCCGGCTGGCTGGCGACGCATCCCGAGCGCGAGGCGATCGCGTACCGCTATCTGAAGCACCAGCCGAGCCTGGCCCGCGAGGCGCTTGCGCAGTTGGAGCAGGAGGAGGAGCCGGCCGAGGCGGAGATCGGTCAGCCGCCCGAACAATTGCTCGATCAGGCCGCGGCCAACGGCGAGCAGGAGCTTGAACGGCGTGTGAGTCTCAACGAAGAGCGCTTGGGCACGGTGCTGGCGGCGCTGCGGTCGTCCGGCGCGCGGAGCGTCCTCGACCTCGGCTGTGGCGAGGGCAACCTGCTCCGGGAACTGATGAAGGACGGGCAGTTCGAGCGGATCGTCGGCGTCGACGTGTCGATCCGGTCGCTGGAGATTGCGACGGAGCGGCTGCGGCTCGACCGGCTGCCCGCGCACCAGAAGGATCGCGTCCGGCTTATGCACGGCTCGCTGATGTACCGCGACAAGCGGCTCGAAGGCTTTGACGCCGCCGCCGTGGTCGAGGTGATCGAGCATCTTGATCCGCCGCGGCTTGCGGCATTCGAGCGAGTGCTGTTTGAGTGCGGCAGGCCGGGAACCGTCGTGCTCACGACCCCGAACCGCGAGTACAACGTCCTGTTTGAGCGTGGTACGGGCGTCCCGCCTGGAGGTCCACGGTCCGCGTCGCCGACTGGGGCAGTTCTTCGCCACAAGGACCACCGCTTCGAGTGGACCCGCACCGAGTTCCGCGCTTGGGCCGAGCGGGTGGCCAGCCGCTTCGGGTACACCGTCCGGTTCCTGCCCGTCGGCCCCGAAGACGCCGCGCTCGGCCCGCCCACGCAGATGGCGGTGTTTGTGTCTGGCGGAGCGTGAACCATGAGCGCTGATCACATAGTTAAGAGCGAAATGAGCAAGCTTCTGCGGGTGCTTTGGCAGCCGGTTCGCTTCTGGACCAGAAGCGCCAGGATTTCGCGGAAGGTGTCTGCTCTGCGCGAAATCGCGCGCATCGGCACCCCGTATGATGCTGCCCCCATCCTTCATTTCGCGCTGGAAAACGACGAGACAATCGCCGCGGAAGCAGCGGAGACCATCCGGCAACTCATGCTGAAGACGAAACGGGACGAATGGACCCGTTTGCAGCCTTCTGCCGCGTTCCGCACCGACAGCACCGTTGAACCGGGCCAAATAGCACGCTTGTCGAGGCTTGATCCGGCAACGCTGGTCCACGTTCTGGGTGTCGCCTCCATGAACGGCAATGGCTATGTCCGCGAGGCCGCGCTCAAAGTGCTCGCCCAACTGGACGATTCTGACATTCTGCCCTATGTCCTGTTGAGGGCGGCGGATTGGGTTGAGCCGATCCGCGAGTTGGCTCGTCACATCCTGAGACAGGCATTGCGCAACTTCCGCGTCCGCGACATTGCGAAATACCACCCGCTTGTTGACCGGTTCGAGCGAGTAGAGCGGTGCGACCTGTCGGCGGTGCGCGAAGAGATTCTTCAGCAACTTCGCTGTCCCGCAAAGAGGGACGAGTTGATCAGTTGCCTACATGATCGCGACATGAAGGTTCGCCTCTTCTGCTTTCAGGTTCTGGAGTCCGAGACGTTCACGGGCTCTCGGTTCATCGAGCAGGCCCTGTCTGACAGAGCGGTCGATGTACGGTTCTGGGCACTGAAATACCTGGTTCGCACGGGCCAAGTCGGCGAGTACCTCGACCGTCTCTTGATTGACAAGTCGGCGCGAATCCGGCTCCACGTCCTGCAGGGCCTGCTCGATACGTCGTGGGAACAAATTGGCGGGGTGGTGAGCCGGCGGATCATGGACGACGTGCCAGCGGTCCGAACCCTGGCTCAGTTCATCATGAGAAGGAACGGACAGGACCCCGCCGTGCAGTACCGTGAGCGGCTTTCGAGCGCAGCCGACGTTGGAGCGGGCACCGTTGCCGGACTCGGCGAGACGGGCCAGACATCCGATTCCGACGTGATTCTGCCCTTCCTTACTGACGCGAGGTCCAGGGTTCGCGCAGCGGCGATTGCTGCACTGCATCGTCTTTGCCCGCGGGAGTCGGTGGATTGCGTTGTCGGCGGGCTGGCCGACCCGAGCGGTCGAGTTCGGAAGACGTGCGTTCGGCTTCTCATCGGCAACCGCGATCCCGGCCTGCCGCCCAGAGTGCGCGCCATCTGCGAACAAGGCAACGACATGGCGCGCGAAGCAGCCCTGGACTTTCTGGCTTGGCGGGGTGGTTTCGAGGCGCTGTCGGACATCCTGCAGGGCATGCTGGATGAGGACGAAGCTGTCAAGTGCTCCGCCCAGAAGCATTTGTCTTCGTGGAATGCTCATTACCTGGTCTCACCGTGGTCTCTGGAGTCCTCCCGTGACTGGATTCCGAAGATCAGAGAACTTGTCCGACGGCATAAGGAGAAGGGAACTCGGCAAGACTGGCAGGAACTCGAACGCGTGATTTCTAACATCGAGAAACAGAGGTAAATGAACGTTCAGATCCCCAACCTGTCGCTTGTCGTCCTCATCGGCCCTTCCGGGTCGGGGAAGAGTACGTTCGCGCGGAAACACTTCCTGCCGACGGAGGTGCTGTCGTCCGACGCCTGCCGCGCGCTGGTCTCGGACGACGAGAACAGCCAGGCGGCGACGAACCCGGCGTTCGAGGTGCTGCACTTCATCGGGGCCAAGCGGCTGGCCGCCGGGCGGCTGACCGTCGTCGACGCCACGAACGTGCAGCCGGAGGCGCGCAAGCCGCTGGTCGCTCTCGCCCGCGAATATCACTGCCTGCCCGTCGCCATCGTGTTCGACCTGCCGGAGAAGGTCTGCCAAGAACGCAACCGGACGCGCTCCGACCGGGACTTCGGCCCGCACGTGATCCGGCAGCAGCGGTCGCAGCTTCGCCGGTCGCTGCGCTCGCTCAAGCGGGAAGGATTCCGCCACATCTTCGTGCTGAACTCCGAGGAAGAGGTCAACGCGGCAACCGTCACGCGCGTCCCGCTCTGGAACGACAAACGCGACGAGCACGGCCCGTTTGATATCATCGGCGACGTGCACGGCTGCTGCACGGAGCTTGAGGCTCTGCTCAAGGAACTCGGTTACGAGCCGGCGGAACTGCCCGATGACGATCCCGTCTGGGGGCGGACGATCTACCGGCATCCGCAGGGCCGGAAAGCCGTGTTTCTGGGCGACCTCGCCGACCGCGGCCCGCGCGTGCTCGACACGTTGCGGCTCGTGCGGAACATGGTCGCGGCTGGCGCCGCGCTGTGCGTGCCGGGCAATCATGACATGAAGTTGATGCGGAAACTGAACGGCAAGGACGTTCAGATCACGCACGGCCTGGCGGCGTCGCTCGCCGAGATCGAGGCGCTTCCGCCGGAGCTTCGCACCGCGTTCATCGGCCAGGCGAGGGAGTTCCTCGACAGCCTCGTCAGTCACTACGTTCTCGATGACGGCAGGCTCGTGGTCGCGCACGCGGGCATGCGGCAGGAGATGCAGGGCCGCGGGTCGGGCCGGGTCCGCGATTTCGCTCTGTACGGCGAGACGACCGGCGAGACCGACGAGTTCGGCCTGCCTGTCCGGTACAACTGGGCGGCGGAATATCGCGGCCCGGCGGCGGTCGTCTACGGCCACACGCCCGTGCCAGAGCCGGAGTGGCTGAACCGCACGGTCAACATCGACACCGGCTGCGTCTTCGGCGGCAGCCTGACGGCGCTTCGCTACCCGGAGAGGGAGTTCGTCTCGATCCCGGCCGAGCAGACGTATTGCGAGCCGGCCAAGCCGTTCCTGCCGGAGGAGCAACAGGCTCCCGCCTTGTCGGCCCAGCAACTGCACGACGACCTGCTGGACGCCGACGACGTGATCGGCAAGCGGATCATCACGACGCGGCTGCGCGGCACGGTCATCGTCCGAGAGGAGAACGCGACGGCTGCGCTGGAGGTGATGAGCCGGTTCGCGGCGAACCCGAAGTGGCTGATCTACCTGCCGCCGACGATGTCGCCGTGCGAGACGAGCCGGGCGGAGGGCTTCCTCGAGCATCCGGCCGAGGCGTTCGCGTACTTCCGGTCGAGCGGCGTGCCGAAGGTCTTGTGCGAAGAGAAGCACATGGGCTCGCGGGCCGTCGTCATCGTGTGCAGGGACGGCGACGCGGCGCGGGAGCGGTTCGGCATCGTCGGCGAGTCCGGCATCGTGTACACTCGGACCGGGCGGCGGTTCTTTGACGATGCGGCGCTGGAGACCGAGTTCCTCGCGCGAGTTCGCGCGGCGATGGATGCGTGCGACTTCTGGGCGAAGTTCGACACCGGCTGGGCGTGCCTCGATTGCGAGCTGATGCCGTGGTCGGCGAAGGCGCAGGCTTTGCTGCGAACGCAGTACGCCGCGGTCGGCGCGGCCGGCCGAGCGTCCTTGCCGGACGCGATCTCCGCCCTGCGGGCGGCCGCGGCTCGGACGGACCCGAGCGACCCAAGCAACGCGGCGGACCCGGGCGGAGCGGACAACGCGGCCGACTCGCGCGGCATGAGGGATATCCTGGCTCGATACACGCGCCGCGGCCAGGCCGTCGAGCAGTTCGTCGCCGCGTACCGCCAGTACTGCTGGCCGGTGAGCGGCCTGAACGCTCTGAAGCTCGCGCCTTTTCACCTGATGGCGACCGAAGGCCGCGTCCATGCGGACAAGGACCACGTCTGGCACATGTCCACGCTGGCCGATCTGTGCGGGCGCGATGCGGAATTGCTTCTGGCCACGCCGTCCAAGCTCATCGACGTGACCGACGCGGCGAGCGAGGCGGAAGGCGTCGGCTGGTGGACTGAGCTCACGTCACGCGGCGGCGAGGGCATGGTCGTGAAGCCGCTTCCGTTCATCACGAGGGGCAAGCGCGGGCTGGTTCAGCCGGCGGTGAAGTGCCGCGGGCGCGAGTACCTCCGCATCATCTACGGGCCGGAGTATGCCACGCCCGAGAACCTCAGCCGCTTGCGGTCGCGGAGCCTGGCGGCGAAGCGGTCGCTGGCGCTGCGCGAATTCGCGCTCGGCATCGAGTCACTGGAACGGTTCGTGCACAACGAGCCGCTGCGCCGAGTGCACGAGTGCGTATTTGGCGTGCTCGCAATGGAAAGCGAGCCAGTCGATCCGAGGCTCTGACATGTCGTTCTTTCAGCACCCTTTACAGCACACAGGTGGCACCGTATGGCAATACCTGGCACCATCTGGCAACAACTAATCCGACGGACGGAGCCGCAACGGAACGACGCAACTCTTTGGGGGGTGTAGCTCTTGGCACGTTATGGCAAGACCTGGCAACGTGCGGCAACTGGCGCGCCGGGAGGGACTCGAACCCCCGACCGTCGGATTAGAAATCCGATGCTCTATCCAACTGAGCTACCGGCGCTAACATCCTGTGCTGCAATTACTTCCTGACCGTGCTCTATTATGCGAGGTACTGCTACTGATACCCGACCTAACAACTGCTGGCTTGGCAGTTGACGGGGCGATCAGGGGCAAGAAGTGTTCGTTTCGAGGAATGTACAACACGCCAACCCCTCTGGAGCAAGCTTATGGCACACAGGGTAGCACGCCAACATCAGAGTGTCAAGCCGGACGACGACGACACTTGACCTGACACCTGAAGCGACGCCAAAACCAACACAACCCGAACAAACCGTATCCAGACTTTCCCCTGTTTCCGCATCTGACTCAACGGTGGGCGAAGAGGATTCGGGGCAGGATACGTCACTTCGGTTCGTGGGCGGATGGCCCGGAGGCGGCACTCAAGGAGTGTCTCGAACAGCGTGATGCTCTTCAAGCAGGTCACACTCCGCAGCCCGTCGGGGCTGATCGCGACGCTCTCGAACGCCACGCTCTCCCATGGCACCGAACGACGCCAGTTGCCACCGATGCTCTCTTGGCCGCCGGCTGGAAAGGCCGCTGGCCGGTGGCGGACGCGGCAGTCGAGGCGCTCGACCGGCTGTGGAAGGACTGAACCGAACGTCCAACCGCAGAGGTCGCAGAGGACGCCGAGGGAAAACTCCTGGCCCGCGGCTTCACTTCAGCGTCACGTGATCCAGCGTGTACTTGCGGAGTTTGTCCTCGTCGACCGCGACGCCCAGGCCGTGCGCGGACGGGACCGTGATGGTGGCCCCGGAGATGTTGCGGGCGAAGTCTGTGACGTCGTCCGACATTCTCAACACCGAGAAGTATGAATGCCCCATGTCCGCGAGGTTGCACAACGTGCATCCGAGCTGGAGAAGGGCGGCCTGGGTGATGCCGAACTCGAACATGCTGTTCATGATGCACTGGAGTCCGAAGGCGTCGGCGAGCGTGGCGATCTGCCGGGACTTGTCCAGACCGCCGTTCTTCGAGACCTTGATGCTGAAGGCGTCGACTGCCCTCTCGCGTATGAGCGTGGCCGCGTCGTGCACGGTCGAAAGGCTCTCGTCACAACTCAACATGCACGGCGCCATGTCGTGAATCTTCTTGAGGCTGTCGATGTCCCAGCGCGGAACGGGCTGTTCCATGAGGTCGGGCGGGAAGTCTCGGACGCCGTTGATGAACTCGCGGGTCTGGGCAAAGTCCCAGCCCTGGTTGACGTCGACCAGGAGCGTGATGGTGTCGCCGAACTGCTTCCGGACGGCGGCCACGCGCTTGATCTCCGCGGAGATGGGCAGCACGCCCATCTTGAGCATGAACGTCTTGTACCCCTGCGCCATCTTCCGCTCGATGATCGCACGGTCTTCTTCCGGCGTGCCGCTTCCGAGCGCTTCCCAGATTTCGAGCGTGCGATGCCTCAGTCCTCCGAGCAGCACGTGAACGGGCACGTGGCTGGCCTTGCCGACGAGGTCGTACAGGGCCATGTTCACGGCCGCGCGGGCGTTCAGATGGCCCAGAACGCATTGGTCGAAGGCGGATTCCAGCGTGCGAATCTGCATGGGGTCCTGGCCGAGCAGCCGAGGGATGAGCATTTCCTGGGCAACCGCAATGACGGACCCGGGGGTGTCCTCGCAGAAGGGATTCATGGGATCGGCCTCGCCGAATCCGACGAGTCCTTCGTCGGTGTGCACCTTGAAGATGATCGCGTGGGCGATGTCAAGTGTGCCGTACGCTTTGGAGAGCTTGTACGGGGTGGCGAAGGGGATGGCGATGTGGAACAGTTCGACCTGCGTGATCTTCATCTCATGCTCCTTTCGGGGGTTAGCGTTCGCCGTGCTCGACGAATCGCAGAATGGCTTGTGCGTTCATTCCGGCTAGTCCGAGTCTCTCGACGGTTCTTCCCGTCGTTGTCAGGTCTTTTCCAACCAGAAACTCCGCGAGTGCGGCAATCGTCTGCATCATCGGCGTGGGCAGGCCGAGCAGCTTGCCCAGGGAGATCACGGGCGTCAAGGCCATGGGCACGTCTTCCAGGATGTAGCGCGTGTGCAGGGTGTGCTGGCCCTTGACCTTGTCGTACGCCTTGTTTCGCCTGACCGCTTCCGACAGAGTCGCACCGTCGGTGTCGTACGTCTTCCTGTACCACTCCAGGATAGTGGGCAGTTGCAGCCCGAGTGCTCTTCCGACGGCCAGCCGTTCGAGGTCCATCTTCTCGACGAAGGCGCCGACCGAGGGCGTGATGCCGTCGGGGTAGTAGAGCCAGTCTCTGTCGGATTCCACCAAGGCGGTGCTCAGGACCGTCGGGGCCGGATGCACCATGATGTTGGGGTTCTCGAAGCTCGTCTGAAAGACGTTGGGGGCGGGCTGCATCTGGGGGAATGCGGTCTGGAGCGTCGCCAGCACACCCGCGGTGTCGCGGGCCGGGAGTGCGGCCACCGGCAGAACCTTCTTGATGCCCAGGATGGATGCGTGGCCGGGGCTGGAACTGCGGCAGGTGTAGAGGAGCGAACTGGCTTCGGCGATGCGGACCGCCGCCTTGCATCGCTCGTCATCGAGCGCTTTACGGAACTCCAGCGCTCCGCACGTGGCGCCCGGATGGAGGAAGACGATCTGGCCGTCAGCCAGGTGAGGGGAGCACTGCTTTGCGATGGCGCGATGTGCGATCGCGGGGGCGACAACCATGACCACGTCCGCTCCATCGAGGATCTCCTCGATGCGCGTGGTGGCGAAGTCGATGGCTCCGAAGCCGTTGACGGCACCGTCAACCTCGACGCCTTTGTTCTTTGCGATCGCCTCGATGGTGGCGGGGACAATGTCGTACAGTCGGACAGAAAAGCCCAGGATGGCCAGGTGGCCGGCCAGCGACTGTCCGCCGTTTCCTGCTCCCAGGACTGCCCACCGGGGTGTTCGGCTCTGAGGATTGCGTGATTGCATTAGTGCGGCGTCCATCTTCATCCTTCCGTTAGCTCTAGTGTTTTCTGAACGAGGAGGCGTCCGCTGGCGGGGGTGAAGAGTCCGTTCGATGCCTCGTAGCCGCCCTCCGCTGCCGCCTCCTCAGTGACAATGTATCCCTGCAACTCGCCGTTCGCGAGAGCGATTACGTACGTGCCGGGCCGCCGTGCCTTCACGTCAAGCGCGTACTCGATGAACATTTCCCCGGGCCACCCGGCGAACCGCCAGGGGCCGACGGAAATGACCTGCACCTCGGACGGCATGCACGCGCTCTGAGCGGCCGCGACCCGTCCCTCCGCACCGGCGTGTGCGAATGTGAGCGTCTCCTCCGCGCCGAACCAGTCGCACTCGGCCGTCCGCACATCGGCGCGATCCGCGCCGCGCGCACGCAGTTCCGCGAGCCGCTTCACGGCACGGTCCAGCTTCGCCTGCGCGTCGGCGACCGCCGGGAACGTCCGCCTCGGCAGCTCGACGAACCCGCGGACGCACTTGATGGTAAGGTCGGAGCGGCACTCGATCGCGGGGACGACCTTCTCGATGGCGCGGCCCAGAATCCCGCCGAGCCGATCCGCCTCCTCGAACGTGTTGCCGCGCGTCACGTGCCGCGGGCTCTGGTTGCCCTCCGGCCCCGTGTGATATACGACGACGCAGTCGCGGCCGAGCACTCGCTCGCGCAGATACCGCTTGGCCGCGCCGGGAAAATCCGCGGAAACGAGCTTCGAGTCCTCGTGCAGGACGGTCGGATGCATCGAGCAGACGAGCATGCAGGCGATGTTCCGGCGGCCGTCCGCCGATTTCACGAGCAGGACCGGCACCTCGCGGTCGGCGGGGCCCGACGGATCGCGGCGGTTAGTTCCGACGCCCGTCCCATCTGCGACGGCCATCCCTGCGGCGGCCGGCTCCGCGTTCCGGTACGCGGCGAGTGCCGCCTCGACGATGCCGTCCTCCATTCGGCGGACGTATTTCGGATCAGCGGGCGGCACGACCTTGTCCGCCTCGCAACTCAGGCAGTCGAGCGTGATCGGGCCGGAGTGAGTATGCGTGGCCGTGACCATGATGTTCGCCGCCGGGACCGGCACCGCTTCGGCGATGCGCCGCCGCACCCGCTCGGCACTCGCCTTGCCGACGTAGACGATGTCGTTCGCGACGAACATCGCGGCCGTCCGCCCGTCCGACAAGTACAGCGCGGAACTGACCAGCGGATCGTGCACACCCGCGCTGTACCGCTCGACGTGCGGATATCCGAAGAGGAACTGCGAATCGACGGGGGTGATTTCGACGGACGCGGCGCCAGCAGCGAGCGTTCCCATACTCGTATCGACTCCTCAACAAGAGAGATCGCCTTGTCGGACGCGGCTGCCCTTGTCCAGCCGGACAGGCGACAAGCCATGAGGGACCGCCAAGTGAGCAGGCGCCGCCCAGAAGAGCGTGCCCGCGCGAAGCGAAATTCCCGCGCTTCAGCCGTTCCCGTCGGCGAATGAGCCGGCTCTAGTATTCCATATCCCAGACCGGCTCGATGTCTTGTGCGGACGACTCGGAGACGTACACGTCGGTCGGCAGCAACTGAAGGAGCGAGGTCGGGAGCTTCGGGGTGACGGGGCCGTGCAGGCAGAGGCGCGTAACCATACGCTGCCAGGAAACGTTTGTCCCGGCGGTCTTGAGCCGGTGAAAGTCCATCCGGTTCTTCGCTGCGATGACTTCCGCCGGGCCGATCGTCGCGGCCTTCGGCGGAACGAATGCGAGGTCGCCGCACATCCCGAAGCTGCCGTGCAGCGAGTTCTGTGCGATGGTGAACGGGCTGAGTGTGACGACCCGCGCGCCCATCTTCTTCCACGCTTCCAGGCTTCCGGCGAACTCAGGTGCGTCCGGCTCGATGAACGCGAGGTGCCCTGTCCAGCCCGGCCCGCTGTAGCAGGCGTCCGCGCCGCCCACGTCCTCGATCATCTTCCCGTAGTGCGCGATGTTCTTGTTGGTGAAGCCGACAATGTGATCTTCCGGCGGCCGCAGAGCACGGTCGATCTCGGCGTAGAGGTACGTCTTGGTCGCGCGAAGGAACCCCTGCGGGTAGTTTTCCGGTGCAATGTTTCCATGTTCGTCGGCGTATTCATCCATGCAAAAGGTGTACAGGTTGCGGCAGTCTACGCGGAACTTGTTGATGAGATAGGCCACTTTCCTGTATGTGCGTGCGGGGTTCGGCAGGATAAGCACGACGCGCCGCCCCTCGTCCGACGCGGTCTTGATGCGGTGGAACATGTCCGCGATCCAGATGATGGCGATGTCCTCATCCGGGACGATGCGGATTCTGTAATCCGGGTTCGGGTGTTTCGCCATGTCCGCCCGCTTGATCCGCCTGACTCGATCGATCACCGCCTTGTCACGGAACGGCACCCACTTCGACGGTTCGTACTCAAACTTCGAGCTCTTCTTCACAGCCATCATCATCCTCCTTAGTGTGTTCCAGCTTGCCCGGCCAACGTGACTTGTCCGACCGCGGCTACGAGCTCTTCTTGCGCCGTGTCACCGATGAGCACCGCGCCTTGTCGCACTGGGACCTGTCGACCGGATGCTCGTATCCGAGCCGGTCGAATATCCGCCGGTACAGCACGTCGCAGTGCCCGCAGTAATCATGGTACGGCGTGATGTGCTTCGTCTTGAGCAGCAGCCCCTTCGACGGGCAGTGGTGCATGGTGATCCGGAACTCGGTCTCATCCTCATTAAGTTCCATCGTGAAGTCCGCCGCCTCTTCGTTCAGCGCTCGGCTCCAGTACATCCAGCACCCGCGCAGGCCGTGCTGCTTGATGAGTTCTTCGAGGTTGCCCAGGAAGTTGTCGGACAGGTAGTTCCAGAAGTCGAGCACGGCTGGCCGGCCGCCTTTCGCTTCGAGAAACTTGAACAGCTCGCTGTACGCGGGAATGAATTCGGTGCAGGGTATCATGCAGCCCTCCTGTAGAACCTGACGCGGCTCCGGCCGGTCGCGTCGTCGTACTCCAGCACTTCGACGGCAAACGGCGTTCCCGCGCAGATCGTCTCGTACACCGTCCGTGACGTTTCGCCCCAGAGTCTTGCGACGGCGTACCCGTGTGACCGCATGTGCGCGATGGCGGGACACGCGGGCACCTCGACGAGCAGTTCGTCCGGCGAGAGTCGGGTCGTCACGAGCGCCTGTTCGGTGCGATATGCGTGTTCGATCCGCTCCTTGATCGCGGCCAGCCCGCGGCGGTTGATCTCCGCCGTCAGCGGCGCATAGAACGCCGAAGCGAACTGTCGAAGGTATTCGCGCACGGCCTCCGGGCCGTAATGCTGGTCGATGTACTCGATCCCCCTGCTCAGCGCTCCGTGAAAATCCTTGTGCAGGTACACGTTGTCCGACGCCTTCCGCCGCATCACCTCGCGAGTCATACAAAGCCTCCGTTACGGGAAAAAGAAAGTCTCTTGACCGCGCTCCTCTCTTATATCGCGCTCACCTTCGGAATGCAAAACTGTACAACTCCGCGCTCTTCATGTGGAATCGAAGCACGACGGGCTTGCCTTGCAGCGCGGACACGTCTTTCTTTCCGCCGAACGTGACCACGTGCCGGAGGTCGTCGCCGCGGAACGGGTCGGATTTCCCGAACGCATCGAGCGGCCGCCCGGCGCCGTCGCACAATTCCACGACGACCTCGCCGCGCTCACGCGTCGCGGCGTTGATCTCCAGCCGGTTCCCCTCGAAGACCACCGGGATCGTCGTCAGCACGCCGCCCTCCGTAGGCGCGTCCGCCGAAACGAACCGATCCAGCTTCCACGTCACCAGCCCGATGCTGGCCGTGTACTTCGTCTTCCGGCCCGTCGGTGTGCCGTCTTCAAACTTCTCCCGGTAGAGAGCCGGAGTACCGTGGGTAACGTTGGAGCCAGTGTAGTAAAGCCGGATTTCGTCGCCGACGCGGAGCGTCTGGGCGGCTGTCTTGCCCTGTGTCGAATCCCACGTGCCGAGTTCACCGGGCTTGATCACGGGCGTGCGGAACGGCCGCTCCCAGTGATAGAGGTCGCGGGATACGGCAAGCTGGATTTCCATCGGCCCTTCCTGGTTGCCCCATCGTGCGTTGTTGTTGACGGTGAAGATCCACGGGAATCCGACCGTGCAACTCTCGGCGAGGTAGAATCCGGCGCCGTAGTATTCCGTCCGCATCAGCTTCGGATCGTCGGGCCGGTCGAGGTTCGGGCGAGCCCGCTCGATGCGGGCGAAGGAGCCTGCGTCGTCGCGCTCGTCCGTCGTCCAGGAAAGAACCGGCTCCGTCCAGTGCACGAAGTCTTCGCTCGTGATCGTGTAAAAGAGCCGCCGCTTGTGTCCACGCCACGGTGCCACATGGTTCTTCGGAAACGCCACGTAGCGGTTCTGACGCGGGTCCCAGAACCCCGTGATCACGTCGCCCCAGGGCGCGATCGGCTGCTCGCTGAGCCGCGTCCAGTTCAGGCCATCCGGCGATACCGCCGTGTGATACCCGTACGGGCGGGCTTGCTGCCAGCAGATCATTTTGTACCGCTTCGCCGGGTCCGGCTCGTTCTTGTCCTTGTGGATGCTCGGCAGCCAGAAGTAGGTGACCGCGTTGTGCGGCTTGCCGCTCTTGCTGGGCAGCGTCCCGACCAGCGGCTTTTCCCAGTGAATCCCGTCCGTGCTCGTCGCGTAGCACGTCAGGCTCTCGTCCTCCGTCTCGCCGAAGTAGCGGTTCCCCACGTCCGGCACGAAGAGGTACCACATCTTGAAGAGCTTCTCGTCGTCGTCGTAGATGACGGAGCCGAAGAGCGACAGCCGCCAGCCCTCCCAGGGCTGATCGGCGACGAGGAGCGGGTTGTCCGGATGCTTCTTCCCCTCGTGCTGCGTGAACCAGACGCGGTCGGCACGGGACACGATCAACTGGTCGACGAGAAGTTGAGCCTTCGATCCCACTTCGTAGGGCGAAGACACGTGCTGCGTATCAACACCGACATTGCTCGACATTCAGCAGTACCTCCTTATCGCTGCCATTGTGAACGGGATGTGTGCACACATCCGCCTTATCATCGGAGCCACAGTCCATGCGTTACCTCTGATAGATCGGCAACTGCCGGTAGGAGACCGTCATCGCGAGGACTGCCATCGCCGTCGAGCACGCCTGCCCCGCCGAGACCACGTCCGCCGGCCACGCTCCGTCCGCATGCTGCGACTTCATCAATGTCTCGTACATCACCGGCGCCCACGTTTCCCAGTACCTGCCGCCAAGCTGAAACATCGCCTGCGAGCAGTAATACATCCCGTACGAGTAGTAGCCTGTGCTGTCGCCTTTCTGAATCGCGCCGGGCATGAGCCGAAGAAGGTAGTCGCCGCCCGCCGTCGTGGCCGGATCACCGTGCCGCCCGCACAGCTCAAGGCACAGCACCCCGACGCCCGTCAGCCCGACACAATTCCCCCGGATGTTCGTATAACGGAACCCGCCACTCGGAATGCGGCAGTTCATGATGAAGAGCACCGCCTTGTCAATGCACTCCTTCGGAACCGCCGCCCCGTTCAGCCGCCCCGCACGCAGCGCCATCACCGCCCAGCCGGTCAGCGACAAGTCGCTGTCCCGGCTGTTTGGATAGTACCGCCACCCGCCCGCGTCCCTCGATCCTTTCCGCACCCGCTGTGCCGAGACGATCACGTTCAGCGCCTTCGGCAGCACCGCGTCGATCTTCCGCTGCCGTTCCGGATCCACCATGCCCGACACCTCCGCCAGCATCAGCGTCCCAATGCAGTGCGAGTACATGGTCTCCTCGGGTGGTTTGCGGTTTGGCCTCATCAGCAGACTATCGCTGGCGTTGTACGTCGTCAGCACGTAGTCAATACCGCGATTGATGACCTCGCCATAAGTCCCCGTTCCCGGAGTGTGCCCCTTCGATAGAAACGCCATGACGCAAAGCGAGGTGACCCCGGGACTGCCGGGAAGACCCGGAGACTCGAACGCCCCCGCAAGCGGCTGGCCCGGCGGAATCTGAGCCGTCGCAAGGTACGCCAGCGCCCTGTCGACCGACGCCTCAAGCGGCTTCTTGTACTTCGCCAGTTCCGGCGACTCCACATCCGACGCCGCCGGCCCGACCGCACACAGCAATACCGCTCCCAACAGCACGAACCTGCACACCTGCTTCGTGTTCACGTGTCACCTCTGGTAGATCGGGAGTTGCCGGTAGGAGACCGTCAGCGCCAGCACGGCCATCGCCGTCGAGTAACAAGACCCAATGACTCCAACCGAACCGCCCTCGTTCCGATTCACCGGCCAGGCTCCGTCCGCGAGTTGCGCCTTGAGTAGGGTATTATACATCACCGATGCCCACGTTTCCCAGTACTTGCCGCCAAGCTGGAACATCGCCTGCGAGCCGTAATAGATCCCGTACGAATAGAAGTCCATTCTGTCGCTCTCTTCAACCGCCCGCGGTATCTGCCGCAGGATGTATTCGCCGCCTGCGATGCTCTGCGGAGAGCCGTGATCCCCGCAGAGTTCGAGCACCAGAACACCGAGCCCCGTCCGAGCCAGCCCGCTGCCGCTTCCCGGCCGGTACGCGAACCCGCCGTCGGCCATCTGGCACTTCATGATGTATTGCTTCGCCTTGTCGATGCACTCCTTCGGGATGGCCGCGCCGTTCAACCGGCCTGAGCGCAGCGCCATTATCGCCCAGCCCGTCAGCGACAGGTCGCTGTCCCTGCTGTCCGGATAGTACCGCCACCCGCCCGTGTCCTTCGGGGCCTTCCGCACCCGCTGTGTCAAGACGATCAGTTTCAGCGCCTTCGGCAGCGCCGCGTCGATCTTTCGCTGCCGCTCCCGATCCACCATCCCCGACACTTCCGCCAGCATCAGTGTCCCGATGCAATGCGAATACATGAGCTCTTCGCCTTTAGCTCGGTTTGGCCTCATCAGAAGAGCGGTCCTGGCGTCGTACGTCGCCAGCACGAAGTCAATGCCGCGATTGATGACCTCGCCGTACGTCCCCGTCCCCGGAGTGTGTCCATTCGAGAGAAACGCCATGACGCAAAGCGAGGTGATCGCGGGACTGCCTGGACGCCCCGGACTCTCGAACGACCCTGCGAGGGGCTGGCCCGGAGGAACCTGAGTTTTCGCCAGGTAGGCCAGCGCCTTGTCCACGCATTGCTCGACCGGCTTCCTGTACTTTGTCAGCGTGGGCGACTCCGTGTCGGCCGTGGCGCGCAGGGCGGTGGCCAGCAGGATTGCTCCCAGTGCGGCGAGACGGCACAAATGTTTCCCGCTCATTGTGACTTCCTACCAGGGTATTTCGACGCGTTCGGCGGTGCCGCCGCGGACTCCGGCAAAGACAAGACGAGATCCGTCGGGGCTGTTTGCGATGTTGGAGATGCGGTCGTAGACTCGATGGTCGCGGATGCCGTTCTTGACCAGGAACCACTGGTTGCCGGCTACGGCGACAAAGACGAGCGAACGGCTGTCCGGGCTGAAGAGCGGGTCACCGGCCCAGTCATACTCGCCCCCGACGCGGGTGCTGTCCCGGACGACGATCCACCGTCGTCCGGCCATGGCGGCGAAGGCGACGGCGGTGCCGTCCGGGCTGAAGATGGCGCGGCGGATCAGGTCGTAGGAGCCGGGGAGCGGTGCGGGGCCGAGGACGAGAATCCACTTCTCGTCAGTCTTCGCGCCGAAGGCGAGAGTTCGGCCATCGGGGCTGAAGGCCGGATCGGTGACGAAGTCGTACTCTGCGCTCGCGCGGGTCCCGTTGTTGGCGATGTACCAGCGGCCGTCGGTGAATGCGGCGAAGGCGACGGACTGGCCGTCGGGGCTGAAGACCGGCTTCCCGACCGCTTCCATCAAAGCCGGATTATATTCGGTGCCGATCATCCGGCCGTCTCGGAACACCGCCGCCCTGGAGCCCGTCTGGGCGATGTAGGCGAGCGCCCGGCCGTGCGGCTCGAAGACGAGGTCCCGCACCTGATCGCATGTTTCGCGGCACGGCACACCGTTCTTGACGATAAAGGACTTCCCGTCCGCCATGGCGACAAAGGCGACGGAACTGCCGTCCGGGGAGACGATGGCCGAGGCGATGTGGGCGTATTCCTGGCCGACCTGTACGCCGTCTCGGACGACAGTCCACTTGTCTCCCTTGCGGGCGGCGAAGACGGTGGATCGGCCATCCGGGCTCACGGCGAGATCCGAGACCTGGTCGTATCGGTCGCCGAGTTGCTCGCCGTTGCGGAGAACGGACTCGGTGTTACCCGACCGGACGACGCAGACAATGGCGGCACCGTTGGTAGAAACGATCGGCCGGCCTGCGGATTCGACCTTTCTTTTGCCGCATCCGGTAGAAACGGGAAGGGCTGCGATCAGCAGCACGAACCCCAGAAGCGCGGGGCTGTCCAAGACCAATTTCCTCTTTTTCTCCTTTTCCTTCTGGCTCACCCTTGCACAACTCCGGCTGTGTGGGAATCCGGCCGGTCAGTCGCCGGGTACGGGGGTGAGCAGACCTGTTAGGATCGTCGCGCCGCCGCTCGTAAGGTCCGAGGTTGTCAAGGCGCGTACCCGGCCGTCGACGAAGATGACGTTGGCCTTGCCGCCGTGCCGCGGGGCGATGTAGGCGGCTGGGTCGGTGGAGACGATCACGGAGCGCGTGTAATCCATGAGGGCGATCGTGTCCGGCGTCGGCTGGCGCCGGTCCTGCCCGAGTTGCTGGTTGTACCCGTAGCTGAGCTGTCCGCCGACATAGAAACGGGAGCCGGGGGTGTACTGTGTGACGGCGATTTCGAGTGACATACATGCCAGAGCCGTGGTGTAGATCGTGCCGCCGGAGATGCTGTAATATGAGTCGGTCGCGAGCGGCCAGTAGGCCTTCTTGCTATCCCCTTCTCCTTCCGTAACCATGACATCGAGGAGCTTGGGGACATAGACGGCCTCCCAGTCGGACCAGTAGTGCTGGGAGGGGGTGTCTCCCATGAGGTACATGGCCACCGTAGTATACCAGGTGTAATAGATTTGGCGGTGCCCCGGGTTCGGCGAGTACCAGTCCTGTACGGTGATATGGTTGAGGTGATCATGGCTGACGAGCCAGTTGGCCTGTGTCAGGACGTCGGTGTCGGTGGGTTTCTGTCCGAAGAGGAGGCGGCAGGTGAGCGTGGCGGCAGTCTGGCGCCAGAAGTTGTTGACGAGGTTCCAGTGGTTGCGCTTATAGGGGGTGGCGCCGAGGTACGTGGAGAGCGTCCCGTACGAGTCTCTGCCGCCGTTGTCCGTCCCCCCCACTCCCGTCAGGCGGGCTTCGTCTGCGGCGCGGCCGGGCTTGTAGAAGGCGCGGTCGAGCCGGTTCAGGACGTTGGCGACATCGGCGGAGGTGACGGTCAACCCGGCGTGGAGTCCTGCGGCGAGGGCCTGTTCGCAGAAGCTGGTGATGGAGTTGTCCGTACCGTCGTCGTTGCAGCTTGTGTATGTCACGTATCCGCCGACAAAGGGCGGGGCGTGACCGAGCGGGGGGTTCCTGAGGTAGCCGAGTCCAAGCTCGGCTGCGTCGTGCGCCGTCTGCTTGAGACCGGGGTCCTGCATGAGACGGTAGGCTTCGCAGAGCGCCATGGTGGCGATTCCCTGTGTGTAGAATCCGCAGGGGAAGGCTCCGGTCTGCTTGTTCTGCACGGCCGAGGAAGCGAGGAACTCGACTCCTCTCTTGACGGTATCTCCGAATTCGGGGTGCGCGTCGGTAATTCCAGCACCGAAGTAGGCGAGCAGGGCAAAGCCGGTGTGCGAGGCGGAGTTGTGAGAGCCGTCGGGGCAGGTGTACGTCGGTGTTTCGGGCGGCGGCCACCAGCTTCCGTTTGACAAGTTCTGCTTGCTCTTGAACCAGCGGAGGACGTCGAGAATCACGGTGTTGACGCCGGTAGTCACGGGGCTGGTGACGGTCGCCGTCCCGGCGGTTTTGATCATCTCGGTGGCGGGACAGCCGATGACCGCGTCGCTATCCAGGTATCGGGCCGACACCAATTGCTCGTTCCACGCCTTCCCGGTCTCGTAGTTCCAGGACTGCGGATACATCCCCTGATTGCTGGAGGCGTACATCAGGCATGCGTTCCAGATCTGCTCGAGGTGGTGCTGGCACTTGGCCTGGATGGCGTAGGAGTATAGCCCGTCGATACAGACGAGGAGAAGGGATATTAGGATGATGATAACGGCGCAGACGACAAGGAGCTCGGTCAAGGTGAACCCTGCCGTTGCTGGCCTCCTGTTACGCCGGTTCGCACCAGAAAGAAACACCAACAGCCGCGCCACCAGGCCGGTGGCTAGATCATTCAAGGTCGCCCCTCCCGATTTCACTCATCAAAAGAAGAAGTGCCGGTCGCGCACACAAGTAAGGCATCGCCCACTGTGACATCTATGGGACCCTACGCCCGCAACGATGCCTTCCGCCGGCGGATCGCCAGCAGCACCAGCCCGATCAGGCCGAGCGCGGCCGGCTCGGGGACAGCGCCGCCGCCGCCCGCCGCCGTGTACTTCAGGTAGAGCTCCGTGTTGTCGCCGCCCACGCTGGAGCCCACCACCACCGAGAAGCTTCCCGTGAACCCGTTGGAGAACGCCGCCGTGTTCACGTTGAACTGGTCGGAGCCGGTGAATCCGCTGATCGCGCTTGCCGCGTCCAGGATCATCCAGGCGTAGCTGGCGCTGCTCGAGAAGTCGTGGACATGGCCGGCCGTATCGTCCAACTTCAGACTTGTCAGCAGGATGTTGAACTTGCTGGACGGCGTCGCGCCGATGGTCATCGCGCCGCCGCTGACGGTGATGAGGTCCCAGCCGGGGTTGAAACCAGCGCCGGCGTCGACGTCGTTGATCTCGAACAACTCGCTGCCGCCGCCGTTCCAGGTGAGGCCGGCGGAGTAGTCCTGGGTGCCGGGGCTTAAGCCCGGGCTCAGGATGCCGTTGGCGCCAACGGTGACGGCCGTGCCGATGGTCCCGGTGCCGCCGAGCGTCCCGCTGGTCAGGGTGATCGGCGCGGTGATGGCGGTGGAACTGGTGGTGATGAGTTTCGCGCCAGACCCGTTGATCGTGATGCCGCTGCTGCTGTTGATGGAGCCCGATCCGGAGAGCAGGAGCGTGCCGGCCGAGACGCTGGTGGCGCCGCTGTACGTGTTGGCGTTGCTCAGGGTGACAATGCCGGCGGTGGTCTTGTTCAAGGCGATTCCGGAGCCAGCCAGGGTTGCGCCGACCGTGCCGCTCTTCATCGCGAAGCCGGCGGTGCTGGTGACGGTCCCACCGCTGCCTGTGATAGTGCCGTTGTTTGTGCCGTCGCCGAGAGCGACGGCCCCGACGGTGAGCGTCTTGCCGCTGTCAAAGGTCACGGTGCCGTTTGTCACCTCCAGTGCGTAGGCCGATACGTTGGCAGCGACCTGCACGTTGCTCGCCGCGTTGCTGATGGATGCCGTGTTGCCAAGGCCGGGTACGGTGCCGTCCACCCACGACGAGCCACTGGTCCATGTGCCCCCCGCTGTCGTGGCGGTGACAACGGTGCCCGGAAGCAGGTACTTGAAGTTGGCGCCGACGTAGCCCCCGGGAGCGGCGGGGTCGAGAGTGGTCGGATACGACCCGGAGAGGCCATAGCATGCACTCAAGTAGGTGATTTCCGAGCCACCATAGGTGTTTGTGCAGCCATAGCGTACCGGCTCCGTGGCGCTTGCGCTGCCAGATGGGTTTGCGATGCGGTAGGTTCCCACGGCGAGGTAGACCTGTTGCGGTAAGGTGATCCAGAAGAAGTGGTTGATGAGGTTAGCGGAGGTGGTGACGGTGGCCTGAGCTTTCTGGGCCCCCCCCTCTGCGAAAAGGGTAACTACAGCGTCTGCTGTCAGCGTGTCGGAGCCGTTCGCGTCGAAGAGTCCGAGGGCGCTGACGTACACTGGCGTGTTGACAGAGAACTGCCAACCCCGTGGGCGGTAATTGCTCGTGCTGTACGTGCTGCCTCCGGTGACCGACTGAATGGCAGCAGTGTCGGCCGACGCGCCGCCGGGCGCCCCCAGGGCCATCGCCAGCACAAGAACCAGCAACATCAGAACTCGAGTCTGCCGTTTCATACGAGCCTCCTTTCCTTTGAACGCACGCTGGGCATTCCGACGACGAAACGAGAGGAACACCAGCCCGATCAGACCGAGCGCGGCCGGCTCGGGGACGGCGCCGCCGCCGCTGCCGACCTGTAGGCCGGTCAGATACACGCGCTTGCCCCCGATGATTTCCTCGTACTTCACCTTTGCGTTGCCGATGTTCCAGCCCTGCCCGGCAAGCCCGGCGCCGAGAACGATGCTGACGGACGTGAGTTCGTCTCCGCTCAAGCCGGTGGTCAGGCTGCCCGTGTACGTGAAGAGGTCGAACGTGTCGGTCGAGGCAATGGATCCGCTGAAGCCCGCGTCCTTGAGGATTTCGAGCGTCCATGTGCTGTTGAGGGTGAGGTTGCCGGTGACGGCAATCGTATCGTAGTCGATGCCGGCGATGCCGGCCGCCAGGAGTTGCCACTCGTAGATGGAGCCGTTGTTCATCGTGTAATCGCCTTCGACGTTGAGCGTGCCGGGGCTGTTGCCTGGCGCGACAATGGCGCCAGGAGCGCCGCCGTCCTCGCCAACGGTGACGCTGCCGACTTGCCCGTTACCGCCGAGCTTGCCGCCAGCCTTCACAAGAACGTCGCCGATCTTCCCGGTGACTCTGAGTGTCCCGGCGCTGACGGTCGTGCCGCTGGTGTAATCGTTCATGGTGCTGGCGATTTCGAGGACTCCGGCGCCCGTCTTGTTGAGCCCGCCGTTGCAGAGCTGGCCGGACAGCCGAGCGGAGTCGCCGGTGGAGTTCGGGTTGTCGTTGACCTGGATGGTTCGCACGGCGCCGAGGAAGTCAATGGGGTTCTGAATATCGACGACGTTGTTGGCCGTCGCCGAGCCGAGGATGAGCATCTGGCCATTTGACAGGAAGTTGGCATAGGTCCACGTGAGCCAGTCGCTGTAGCCGACGACGTGGATGGCGACGTGCAGTTCTCCGTCGCGAGCGGCGAAGCCGCCGCTGGTGCTGGCGGTCCAGCAGACGTTGCCGCTGGCGGTGCCCAGCGTTCTGCCGAACGTGCCGCTTGATTCGAGGACGCCGCCCTCGAGTTTGAGCGTGCTGTTGGTGGGCAGGCCGGCGCCGTCGACGGCATAGAGCGCTCCGCTCTGGATGGTCGTCGCGCCGCTGTAGCTGTTCGTGCCGGTGAGATCGGCACTGCCTGTCCCGAACTTGGTGAGGGCGACGCCGCTGCCCGCGAGGCCCGCGCTGATCGTGCCGCCACTCACGGCATAGCTGGAGCCGGTGAGCGTTCCGTTCTTGATCTCGCCGCCGGTGACGGTCACGGCGCCGACGGTTTCGGAGTGGGTCTTGAGGTCGAACGTACCGCCGCTGACGGTCACGACGGCAGTGTCGTTGATCAGGTCTCCGGTGGTCCCGTCGAGGTTCACTTGGCCGCCGCTCTGCTGGAGGGTCGCCGTCGCCAGCTTGCCGGTCAGGTTCAGTGTTCCGTACACTGTGTCGTTGCCGCGGATGAACGTGTCGAGATTGACGCCGAGCGTCTTGCCGCTGTCAACGGTCACGGAGCCGAGCGTCACGTCCAGGGAATAGGCCAGTGCGTTGTCAGCGACTTCCACGTGGCTGGTCGCGCTGTTGAGCAATACCGCGTGGCTCCCGTCGGGGACAACCGCGTCGATCCACATTTCGGTATCGGCCCATGTGCTCGACTTATTCGATTGGGCGGTGATGGTGCCCAGGTTGAAACAGACCATGGCGACGCGAAGACTTGAGTAGTCGTACAGGTCTTCAGCCGTCGGCGCTATTCCCTCCCGGTACGTGGAGGCCAGTTTAGTGGCATAGTTCCTCATTGCCCCGCCACGCAAGGCCCGATTATCCGTAGCGACGATCCCCTCGGTCCATTCAGCGACGTTGCCGCCCTGGTCGAACGTGCCGTACGCGCCGGCTGAGTACGTGTGCGCCCCAACTTCTGTGAAGGTGTACGTCGCGTCGGTCCAATTCGGTGCAACGGTAGCGTAAAACGTCGCGTGGTTGCCGCTATGTGTGGGGTCAGCCAAGGCATTGCTCGGTGTGCTATTGCTGCATGTGGGATAGAGCCAGTAGTTGCCCGTCGCGCCGTCGTTCTTGTGGTACGCCGCCTTGTACCACTCGTTCTCGGTGGGAATGACCCACGTGGCGTCTGCTTTGCGGACGACGGCCTGAAGCGCCGCGTTCGTGTTCGCGCCGTTCAGGTAGTAGGAGCCGTCCTCGGTGGTGCTCAAATCCTGGGCGCCGGTGGGCTGGCCGTTGTAGAGCCAGTTGCAGAACCGCGCCGCGTCGCCCCACGAGATGTAGTTTACCGGCCGGTTTGCATGGTTCGCGTCGACCGAGTACGTGTAGCTGCCCGATGAGCCGCTCCGCTGAATCTGGCAGCCTTGCACGCTGTTCGGTCCGGAGTTGTTGGTCATTTTGGTGTTGTAGAGACCATATGTGTCTGTCTTCGCGACAGCGTTGAGGAACGCCACGTACTGCGCAGTGGTCAGTTCGTACTTGCCGATGGCGTACGTGTAGGCGACCGCGCCGTAGCCGGTGGCGGGATCCGCCGAGTTCCCCGGGCTGCCCACGGTCACCGTATCGATGACGATGGGGTCAGCCGACGCGCCGCCCGGCGCCCCAAGAACCACCGCCAGAACAGCCATAACACACATCATCAAAGCCAGCGTGCCCGTTCTCATAGCACACCTCCTTTTGAAAGAGCCCAGCGCACGAACAGCATGAGCGAAAACGAAATACGCAGGGATGCACGCAACACACAGCAACCCGCGACTCTTCTCAACCTTTTCCATCACAACACTCCTTTCCGCCGGGATCGCGAAACGGCCCGGACACCCAGCAGGAGTTCAATGCCACCCAACACCTTCGCATTCTGCGACATTACTTTCCTGCCACGACTTTCCTTTACGCGACCTCGGCAGAACGAGACAATTCTTCCTCGAAAACGGGCGACAGAAGAACGTGTGGCGGCACGGCCTCGTCGCGCCGCTGGCGGCCGAGCAGGTCGAGGGCGACCCGGAGGCGCCGGCGCATGTCAATACCGAGCCGCCGCATCGGAAACGGGGCGGGACCGTCGCAAGGCAGGTCGCAGTATGCGACCACGTCGAGGTCTCGCCCGGGCTCTGCACCGAAGGTCGAAATCCCCGCGCCAACCGGCTCGATGAGGGGCTCCGTCGCCAGAACCAGTCCGTCCGGCCGCTCGCCGGGCGGGAGCGAAAGCAGGAGCTCCGTGACCTGGCGTGCCTGCTTGAGGGAGAGTCCGAGAACCCACCACCGTTTGGCGGTCATTCCGCGGCGCTCGGCCCGGCTTTGGAAATCTGCGACTTCTTTTTCAGTCAACCCCGCTCCTGCCAGAAAGGCGATCCGGCGCCGGCCCCGCTCGAACAGGTAGTCGAGAGCGCGATCCGAGAACGCAGGGTCATCGCAGTAGACGCTCGTCACCCCGGCGCAAGGGGACTCCCTTTGTGGATCGCTGGAGAAGAGGACTCGCGGGATTCCCGGAACGGTCATCACCGGCGAATCGGACAGGTCGCCCTCACCAAACGCGTCGGCACGAAATATCAGCCCGGCCAGGCGGTGAGACCGGATGTCCCGAAGGAGCTCCTGGTACTCGAGCGTGTCGGTGTGGCCCGTCACGTTTTCATAAAAAACGAAGTGGCAGGACCGTGCCTTCTCAACCTTCGCGATGTGGCGGCGAAGGGCAGTGGTGAAGGCACTGAAAAGGCCGCCAGAGCCCGAGCCGAGGACGATGCCGTACCGTGACAGGTGAGGCGGATGCTCGGAGACATAGGTGCCGTGGCCTGGTTCGGTGTAAACAAACCCGTCCTCCTCCAGACGATCGAACGCCTCGTCGACCAGTCTTGACCCCGTCTTGAACTGGCTTTTGACCGTGGAGCGAGTCGGCATCCGCCGCCCGGGCTGGAGTTCGCCGGTGACGATGAGCGTACGCAGGTGTTCGAGAACGAGATCCCGTTTGAACACGGGAGCTTCGGTGCTGCTGTGAAGGTCATTGCCTATCATCTGTGAGCACGGCCTCCGTTGAACAAAGTCTCCATGCGGTGTGTAAACACCGGGTTTACACAACCTCTCCTTACAGCCGTCCTGCAAACGACGCATCCTTACATAAACCACCATGCAACACAGCGTCTGCGGCAACACAAATCCGCCGCAACACTACGCTATACCACGACCTGTCCTAATCGCCGCATGCCGGCCGAAGACCACACATGGAGGCAAATCACTACCGTTTGGAAACCCGGCCACCGCCTTTGCCGTCATGCATCACCTCTGTTTGAGACTATCTCAAAACTCGGCGGTGCTCCGTATCACGGGCGTCCCGCCCGTGATACGTTTCTGAGATAGTCCTTTGTCAAAGCTGCGACCTAACACTGTAGATGCAGCAAAAGCCGTGCCAAACGCGCAAAAAACAGTCGCTTTCCCGTGAACAAGCGCACAACTAACCACAGTCACTTGAGTTACAGCTTGGGCGCGCAACCACAGGTAGTCATGCCGCATTGTGGTTGCCCCGTCCAAAAAAATAGACTCACACAGAACAATGAGCGCAAAAAGAGGCGTAACACTCTACCATGTCGATAGATAAGTGATGTTGCCACAAAGCAACATAGAGCTACCGCAAGCAGACGAAATACAACGTCACTTGGGTGTTCTGGCCGTTGACAACACATCGGATTGTGCTCACCTTCGGCATGCAAAGCTGTACAACTCCGCGCTCTTCATGTGGAATCGAAGCACGACGGGCTTGCCCTGCAGGGCAGACACATCCCTCTTCCCGCCGAACGTGACCACGTGGCGAAGGTCATCGACGCGGAACGCATCGGACTTCCCGAACGCCTTGAGCGAACGCCCGGCGCCATCGCACAGTTCCACGACGACCTCGCCGCGCTCACGCGTCGCGGCGTTGATCTCCAACCGGTTGCCGTCGAAGACGAGCGGAATCGTCGTCAGCACGCCGCCCTCCGCCGGCGCGTCCGCCGACACGAACCGATCCAGCTTCCACGTCGCCAGCCCGATGCTGGCCGTGTACTTCGTCTTCCGGCCCGTCGGCGTGCCGTCCTCGAACTTCTCACGGTAGAGCGCCGGCGATCCATGTGAGGTATTGGCCCCCGTATAATACAGGCGGATTTCGTCTCCGACACGAATCGCCTGCGCGGGAGTGCAGAAACCGGAGACATCCCACTCCCCCTGCTCGCCGATCGCGACCACCGGCGTACGGAACGGCCGATCCCAGCTATAGAGATCGCGCGACACCGCAAGCTGAAGCTCCAGCAGCCCATCCTGATTGCCCCAGCGCGCGTTGTTGTTGACCGTGAACATCCATGGGAATGCGATGGTGCAGCTTTCGGCCAGGTAGAACCCGATGCCGTAGTATTCCGTCCGCATCAGCTTCGGATCGTCGGGCCGGTCGAGCGTTGGGCGAGCATGCTCGAGGCGGGCGAAAGAGCCGGCATCGTCCCGCTCGTCCGTCGTCCACGAAAGGACCGGTTCCGTCCAGTGCACGAAGTCTTCGCTCGTGATCGTGTAGAAGAGCCGCCGCTTGTATCCTCGCCACGGCGCGACGTGGTTCTTCGGGAACGCCACGTAGCGGTTCTGACGCGGGTCCCAGAACCCGGTGATGACATCGCCCCAGGGCGCGATCGGCTGCTCGCTCAGCCGCGTCCAGTTCAGCCCGTCGGGCGAGACGGCGGTGTGATAACCGTACGGGCGGGCTTGCTGCCAGCAGATCATCTTGTACCGCTTCGCCGGGTCCGGCTCGTTCTTGTCCTTGTGGATGCTCGGCAGCCAGAGGTTGGTGACCGCGTTGTGCGGATGGCCGCTCTTGCTGGGCAGCGTCCCGACCAGCGGCTTTTCCCAGTGAATCCCGTCCGTGCTCGTCGCATAACACGTCAGGCTCTCGTCCTCCGTCTCGCCGAAGTAGCGGTTCCCCACGTCCGGCACGAAGAGGTACCACATCTTGAAGAGCTTCTCGTCATCGTCGTAGATGACGGAGCCGAAAAGCTGCACCCGCCAGCCCTCCCAGGGCTGATCGGCGACGAGGAGCGGGTTGTCCGGATGCTTCTTCCCCTCATGCTGCGTGAAGCAGATTCGCTCGGCCTCGCGCACAAGCAGTTGATCGACGAAAAGCTGAGCCTTCGATCCCGCATCGTAGGGCGAAGACACGTGCTGCGTATCAACACCGACATTGCTCGACATTCAGCAGTACCTCCTTATCGCTGCCATTGTGGAAGGGATGTGCATGCACATCCTGCTTTATCATCAGATGGAGTTTCCGTGAGCCGCAGTCCGTGCATCACCTCTGATAGATCGGCAACTGCCGGTAGGACACCGTCATCGCCAGGACGGACATGGCGGTGGAATACGCCTGTCCGCCCGCCTTGGCCCACTCATGCATGTCCTCCGGCCAGGAACCATCGTTCTGCTGGCCCTTCATCAGCGTATCGTACATGACGGGCGCCCACGTTTCCCAGTACTTGCCGCCGAGCTGGAACATCGCCTGCGAGCAGTAATACTCGCCGTAGTAGAACATCGCCGCACCCATATCCGCCCGAACGCTCCGCGGCATGCCCCGCAACATGGATTCGCCGCCCTCGATCGTCGCCGGATGCCCGTGCTGCCCGCAGAGCTCCAACACAAGAACGCCCACGCCGGTTCGGCCCATTCCGCTGCCGTTGAGGCGCGGGTGGTTCGGTATGTACGCAAAGACGCACTGGGACCGCCCGGCCGGCAGCCGGCACTTCAGGATGTACTGCACCGCGCCGTCTATGCTCTCCTTCGGAATCGCCGCACCGTTCAGCCGCCCTGCACGAAGCGCCATCACGGCCCAGCCCGTCAGCGAGATGTCGCTGTCCGTGCTGGTCGGGTTGTATCGCCAGCCGCCCGCGTCTTCCGCATTCTTCGGCACCTTTTGAGCCGAAACAATCAGGTTCAGCGCCTTCGGCAGCACCGCGTCGATCTTTCGCTGCCGCTCCGGATCCACCATTCCCGACACCTCCGCCAGCATCAGCGTCGCGATGCAGTGCTGGTACATCGGACCGCCCGTAGTCAGCCCGCCGAACATGTTGTTCCCCGAATTGAACGTCGAAAGAACAAAGTCCACCCCCCGGTTGATCACCTCGCCGTACATCCCCGTGCCAGGAGTGTGTCCCTTCGACAGGAACGCCATGACGCATAGCGACGGGACACCGGAATTGTTCACAAGCGGACACTCGAAGGACCCCGCGTACGGCTTCCCGGGCGGAATCTGAATCTTCGCCAAGTACGCCAGCGCCTTATCGACCGACACCTCAACCGGTTTCTTGTACTTCGCCAGAGCCGGCGATTCCACGTCCGCAGCCAGCGGTCCGCCCACCGCCAGCAGAACGGCCGTGATCCCTGCGAGACACACGATGTTCTTCACTTCCGTTTCACCTCTGATAGATTGGAAGTTGCCGGTACGACACCGTCATTGCCAGAACCGCCATCGCCGTCGAGTAACAAGGCCCAGGGACGTACCCATGGGTGTCCCGATTCGCCGGCCAGGATCCGTCCGGGAGTTGCGTCTTGATCAACACGTCATACATCACCGGCGCCCACGTCTCCCAGTACTTCCCCCCAAGCTGGAACATCGCCTGCGAACAGTAATATATCCCGTACGAGAACACACCGCCGTCGCCCACCTCCACCGCCATCGGCATCTTCCGCAGTATGTACTCGCCGCCCGCGATGGTCGCCGGAGAGCCGTGCTCCCCGCAGAGCTCGAGCACCAGAACACCCAGCCCCGTCCGAGCCAGCCCGCTGCCTTGCCCCGGCCGGTATGCGAACCCACCATCTGCCGTCCGGCACTTCACGATGTACTGCTTCGCCTTGTCGATGCAGTCCTTCGGGATCATCGCACCGTTCAACCGGCCTGAGCGCAGCGCCATGATCGCCCAGCCCGTCAGCGACAGGTCGCTGTCTCTGCTGTCAGGATTGTACCGCCAGCCACCTGCGTCTTCCTGACTCTTCGGAATCCGCTGGGCCGAGACAATCACGTTGAGCGCCTTCGGCAGCACCGCGTCGATCTTCCGTTGCCGCTCCGGATCGACCATGCCCGACACCTCCGCCAGCATCAGCGTTCCGATGCAGTGCGTATACATGAGCTCGTCGGTCGTTCTGCGGTTTGGCCTCATCAGGAGATTATTGCTGGCGTTATACGTCGTCAGCACGAAGTCAATGCCGCGATTGATGACCTCGCCGTAAGGCCCCGTTCCGGGAGTGTGTCCCTTCGAAAGAAACGCCATGACGCAGAGCGAGGTGACCCCCGGGCTGCCCGGAACCCCCGGAGCCTCAAACGACCCTGCGAGCGGCTTGCCGGGAAGAATCTGCTTCTTCGCCAGGAAGGCGAGAGCCTTGTCCACGCACTGCTCGACCGGCTTCCTGTACCGCGCAAGCTCCGGCGATTCCACGTCCGGACGGGCCGCATCGGTCAGGCACAGCAACAACGTGAACAACATCACAACGCGCAAGGACATCATTCACTGCCTCCCTTCATACATCCGGAAACCAGAGACACCACATTTCGGGCTGGCAAAACCTGGAGTCTCCGCCTTTTCTTGAGCACCAACAGAGCGGGGCCGATCAGTCCGAGCGACGCGGCACCCGGCCAGCGGCTGCCCCGCTGGAATCTGCCTGGCGACGAGATACGCCAGACACTTGTCTATGGTCCGGTCTCGATCGGTTCTGCACTTGGCGAGGATCGCAGGCCCTTCCTCTGCTCGAGACGGACCGCCCACCGCCGCATGCACGGCTGTCGTCACAAACACAGCAGGAAGACGACACATCTTCATCAGGTTAAGTCCCATCTTTCCCATGTGTCGCGTAGCGAGAACAGCATCATCATACAGCGCGGCCGGGGCGTATTGAACAAGGATCGGGGTAATAAGATGTAATGGCTTCGGCGTGCAGCAGTGCTCCCGCCTGCCAGGAACTCGATCGCCGAGGCTGGAAATCAGAAGCTCCTCCTCTTCCTGAGAGCGAGGAGGACGATTCCGATCAGGCCGAGCGCGGCCGGCTCGGGGACGGCGCCGCCGCCCGCCGCCGTGTACTTCAGGTAGAGCTCCGTGTTGTCGCCGCCCAGCACGGTATTGCCCAGCACCACCGAGAAGCTTCCCGTGAAGTCGTCGGAGAACGCCGTCGTGTCCACGTCGAACTGTTCCGAGCCGGTGAAACCGCTGATCGCGCTAGCCGCGTCCAGCATCTTCCACGTGTAGCTGGTGGAGTCCGAGAAGTCGTTGACATCGCCGGCTATGTTGCCCAACGTCAGACTTGTCAGCAGGATGTTGAACGGGTTCCCTGACGACGCGCCGACGGTCATCGTGCCGCCGCTGACGGTGATGAGGTCCCAGCCGGAACCGGCGCCGGCGTCGACGTCGTTGATCTCGAACAACTCGCTGCCGCCGCCGTTCCAGGCGAGGCCGGCGGAGAAGTCCTGGGTGCCGGGGCTTGTGCCCGGGCTCAGGATGCCGTTGGCGCCGACGGCGACGGCCGTGCCGATGGTCCCGGTGCCGCCGAGCGTTCCGCTGGTCAGCGTGATCGGCGCGGTGATGGCGGCGGAACTGGTCGTGATCAGTCTCGCGCCGGTCCCGTTGATCGTGATGCCGCTGCTGGTGTTGACGGAGCCAGAGCCGGACAGGAGGAGCGTGCCGGCCGAGATGGTCGTCGCGCCGGTGTAGGCGTTCGAGGCGCCCAGGGTCAGCGTGCCGCTGCCGAGCTTGGTCAGGCCGGCCGTGTTGCTGGACGCCAGGGCAGAGGCGAAGGTGACGGAATTCGTGCCGGTGTCGATCGAGATCGCGCCGGTCGTGCTGCTGGCGATCAGAGCCGAGACGTCCTGGGTATTGCCGCTCGCGTACTGGAGCGTGCCGCCGCCGAAGTCGAGTGTGTAGCCGGCGCCGGTGCTGAAGCCATTGTTGACGAACTGGAGCGTACCGCCGTTGATGTACGTTGTTCCCGTGCGGGCGCTACTTGCGGCTGCGCCCAGGACCATCGTGCCGGTGTCCTGCTTGGTGAAGTTGTAGTTCCCGGTCATTGCTCCGAGCGTGAGGGTCGTGTTCGCAGCGGTATCAAAGATCGCTGCTCCGCTGAGGGTCGTGGCTCCGACGGTCAGGGACGCGGAGTCGGTGACGTTGCCGCCCTTCGTGATGTAGAGCGTCGATGCCTTCCATTCAAGGGCACCGAGGGTGTACGAGACTGTGGAGGCGCTGCTGGACCGGTTCAACATGATTGTCCCGCTGGTCGACGTAGAACCCTTGATCTGGTAGGCGTTCATCGTGCCGGTCGTGTACATCTCCAATGTTCCGCCGTCGGGCATCAGCTTGTGGGTGCTGTCCGCGGTGCCTATGGCCGCGCTGTTAGCCAGGGTCAGTGTTCCGCTACGTATCTCGAAGGCGTTGTTGGACCGTATGTTGTTGCTGTTGTTCGTCAGGACGAGTTTGCCGGTCCCCAGTTTCGCCAGTTCGCTGAAGGATGCGGAGTCAGATATTTGGGCGTTGATGGTCGCAGTGATACCGTTGTCGACAGTGATGTAGGACTGGTGAAAGGTCAATGCGCCGCCGCTGCCGGTGTTGAGGAACCAGTTGTTGGTCCCGTCGCTATCCCCAAAAAACACCTCGAAGCAGGTCCTGGTGCCGTCGAGGGTGACGGTCGAGTCCGTCGTGATGTTCAGCGGGTGGTTGTGAGATCCGAAGTCGGCGCTATAGAACATCGTACTACTGGGCAGGGTGTTGTTGTACCAGTTGGAGGCAGTGCCCCACTGGCCCGACCCGTCGCCGCTAACCACGTGCGTCCAGTACGTTACCGAAGACCCCGTATCCGCAGAGGCAGGCGGCGCAATCACCAGGGTCATGAAAGCCATCACGAGAATCAGCACCGGCAAGACACCAATCATCCGCTTCATACAAGTCTCCTTTCCATTGAGTACCCGCCTTGTCTTCCGACTGCGAAGCAAGAGGGGCACAAGCCCGATCAGTCCGAGCGCGGCCGGCTCGGGAACAGCCCCGCCGCCGGTGCCGACCTGAAGGCCGGTCAGGTACACGCGCCCGCCGTCCGATAGACTGCCATCGTACTTCACCATCGCGTTGTCGATGTTCCAGCCTTGTGCTCCAAGCCCGGAGCCGAGGGTTATCGCGACGGACGTGAGATCGTATCCGTTCAACGCCGTGGTCAGGCTGCCTGTGTACGTGAAGAGATTGAACGTATCGGTCGAGGCAATGGATCCACTAAAGCCCGCGTCCTTGAGGATTTCAAGCGTCCAGGTGCTGTTGAGGGTGAGGTTGCCCGTGACGGCGATCTTGTCGTAGGAACCGGTGCTGGCCAGTTGCCACTCGTAGAGGGAGCCGTCGTTCATCGTGTAGTTGCCCTGAACGTCCAGTGTGCCGGGGCTGTTGCCGGGCGCGACGATGCCGGGGTTGTTGAGGGCGCCCTTGATGAGGGTGGCGCCAACCTGCCCGTTGCCGGTCAGCTTTGCGCCGGCCTCGACGGTGACGTCTCCGATCTTGCCGGTGACCTTGAGGGTTCCGGCGGTGACGGTGGTGCCGAGGGTGTAATCGTTTGCGGTGCTGGAGATTTCGAGGAGTCCGCCGCCCGTCTTGTTGAACCCGCCGTTGGTCAGCTTGTACGAGAGCTTCGCAGAGTCGCCGGTCGAACTCAGGTTATCGTCGACTTGGACAGTCCGCACGGCACCGGCGAAGTCGATGGGGTTCTGGAGGTCGACGAGGTTGGTGGCCGTGGTCGAGCCGAGGAGAAGCGCGTTGCCAGTTGACACGAAGTTGGAGGAGTTCCACGTGAGCCAGCCGTGCGGGCCGCCGCTGTTGAGAGCGACGTCCAGTTCGGCGCCGCGAGCGGCGAAGCCGCCGTTGGTGCTGGCGGTCCAGCAGACGTTACCGCTGCCGGCGCCCAGGGTTCTGGACAGCGTGCCGCTCGATTCGAGGACCCCGCCCGCGAGGTTAAGCGTGCTGGCCGTGGGCAGGCCGGCTCCTTCGACGGCGTGGAGCGCGCCGCCCTGGATGGTGGTCGCGCCGCTGTAGCTGTTCGTGCCGGTGAGTTCGGCGCTGCCGGTCCCGGACTTGGTGAGGACAACGCCGCTGCCGGCGAGGCTCGCGCTGATCGCGCCTGCACTCACAGCATAACTTGTCCCAGTGAGCGTTCCGTTCTTCACCTCGCCGCCGCTGACGGTGACGGCGCCGACGGTCTCGGAGTGGGTCTTGAGGTCGAACGAGCCGCCGCTGACGGTCACGGCGGCCGTGTTGCTGATCAGGTCTCCGGTGGTCCCGTTGAGGTTCACGCAGCCGCCGCTCTGCTGGAGTGTCGCCGTCGCCAGTTTGCCGGTCAGGTTCAGCGTTCCGTACTCCGTGTCGTTGCCGCGGACGAACGTGTCGGAGGCGACGGTGAGCGTCTTGGTGCTGTCGACGGTCAGTGTGCCTTTTGTCACGTCGAGTTTGTAGGCCGGTGCGTCGGCAGCGACCTCGACGTTGCTCGCCATGTCGTTGAGGAATGCAGTGTCGGCAGCGCCGGGGACGGCTCCGCCGACCCACTCACCGGGAGTGGCCCATGCGCCCGTCTGCGCTTTGGCGGTAACGTTGCCGCCTGGGAGCACGTACTGGAAGTTGGGTCCAAAGTACCCGCCCGGATAAGAGCCAAAGCTAGTAATGTAATGGTCAGTACTGGAAGTATCACCCTGGCGGAGCCCGCTATCATGCACGAGATTGACGCTACCGCCCCATGTGGTCGTGCACCCTCTCCAGACGCGCTCAGTAGTGAGCCAGCCGTTGGAGGACCCCACCATAATGTCGTAATTCATTCCGGAAGAGAGCAGAACCGCCGACGCGCCCAACGAGGTCCACCAGCACTGGCCGTCTTTGGTGCCGGCGGTGATGGGGGCACTCGCGAGCAAAGTGTGGCTGCTGTCATAAAGGTATATCGACTGAGTGCCCTGAAGTGTTCCGACGCTGGTGAAGTCGAACAGCCCCAGCTTGGTGACAACCACCGTTTGATTGACACTAAACCGGTACCCGAGGGAATCGTAGAGCGTAGGACTACTGCTATGCGAACCGGCACCGTTACTGGCCTCTATGCCGTCGGTCGGTTTGCCATCGCCGCCCACGGTCACGGTTACGGCGACAGTGTCGGCCGACGCGCGGCCGGGCGCCACAAGGGCCATCGCCAGCACGGCCGCAACACACATCACTAATGCCCATGTTCCCGTTCTCATACCACACCTCCTTTTCAAGGAGCCCGGTGCTCGAACAACGCGGGCGAGAACAAAATACACCGCGATGAACGCGGCAGACAGGAACCAGCGATTCATCTTACCCTCTTCCATCCCAACACTCCTTTCCGCCGAGCCAGCGGAAGGCCCGGCCTTCGGAAAGCTCGGTATACCGAACGTCATCGCCTCTTGCAGCAACACTACAGTTCCTTCCTGTTACGGCCATCCCTTCGGGTGACTTGGGAGGACGTGACAGTTCCTCCTCGAAAACCGGCGGCAACATGACGCTCGGCGGTACGGCCTGGCCGCGGAACTGGCTCTTCAGCAGGTCAAGGGCCACGCGGAGGCGCTGGCGCATGTCGGTGCCGAGCCGCCGCATGGGAACCGGTGTGGAACCGACGCAAGGCATGTTGCAGATGGCGACCACGTCGAGGTCGCGTCCGGCCTGCACATCCGAGGCCAGAATTCCTGCTCCAACCGGCTCGATGAGGGACTCGCTGGTAAGGAGGAGCGCGTCGGGCCGCTCACCGGCCGAAAGCGACAGGAGGAGCTCCGTCACCTTGCGGGCTTGCTTGACGGACAGTTCCAGAATCCAGTGCGGCTTGACTGTCATGCCGCGACGCTCTGCCCTCAGCATGAAGTCTGAAATGTCCTCCTGAGACGACTCCCAGCCCTCCAGAAGCGCAACCCGGCGCCGCCCGCGCTGGTGCAGGTGGTCGAGCGCCCGGTCGAAGAACGCATGGTCGTCGATGCAGATGCTCACGAGCCCGGGGTGACTGATCGGCTCGATCGGAACCGCGCCGAGCACGACGCGCGGGATGCCGGAATTGGCGATGAGCGGCGTGTCGAGCAGGCCGAACTGGAGCACGTCACCATAGAACAGGAGCCCTGCGACGCGGTGAGATCGTACGTCTCGGATAAGCTCCCGATACTCGACCGTGTCGGAGTGGGCCGTGACGTTGTCGTAAAGGGCGAACTGGCAGTCCTGCTCCTTTTCGATGCCGGGGATTTCGCGGCGAAGCGCGAAGGTGAAGGGTCGCCAAACGCCCGAGGGGTCGGGGCCGAAGACCACGCCGTAACGCGACAGATGCGGCGGGTTGTCCGTGACGAACGTGCCCTCGCCCGCCCGGCTCTCGACAAATCCGTCGAGCTTCAGTTCGTCGAATGCATCCTGAAGTGTCGCTCGGCACGCACCAAACTTCCCTATCATCTCGGCGCGGGAGGGCAACTGCGCACCCGGCTGCAGTTCCCCGGCGACAATCTTCGACCGGATGTGCTCAACGAGAGCTGTCCGCCTCGGAGCGCGCTTCTGTGCACTCATCAGCCTGGTTGCCATACAAACTCAGTCTCCTGCCGAGCCGATCAACTGGTGTCCCTGGTGTCTGGCGGTCTGGATGACACGGCTCCGAGGCCAGAACGCCCAGCGCAACAAAAAATATAGGAAAGAGACATAGAACATGCCCTCCCGTCCGCGCAACACACACGCACGGTAAACACAACAAGCCAAGCTATCCTGGATCGGCAAGCCGATCCGTCAATACCACTCATTGAGGCGTAGCAAAATCTGTGCCAACGGTCCGAAAAACCGCCGCAGCGAACGGACAATGTCATAAGGCAGTCTGGCCTAACGCGATGCGAAAGCAGAACACTACGTTGATTTTAACCAAGCTAAATCAGCCACCGTCTAAAAAACCAGACACACCAGGCCAAAACACCCCGTTCACAACACGTAACTCTTTGCTGACGAGTCAGTTATCTTCACGTTGCATTCGCGCATCGCCACTGGTTGTGATGTTGACGAAGGACATCGTTTCGTGATCAAACGGCACGTTCCCCTGCCCCCGAGGCCATCCTCCTCGACGAGACGAGCGAGGCATGAACCGCCCAAATCGTCCGACTTGCCTGGCCCGTCCGACGGGGGCTATCAGCCCTTTTTGCGCCGTACGGTCCTCGATCTCTCCTCTTGTTTCGTACTCACTTTCGGAATGCGAAGCTGTACAACTCCGCGCTCTTCATGTAAAGGCGGAGCACGACCGGCTTGCCTTGCAGCGCAGATACGTCTTTCTTCCCGCCGAACGTGACCACGTGGCGAAGATCATCGCCCCGGAACGGGTCGGACTTCTCGAACGCATCGAGCGGCCGCCCGGCTCCGTCGCACAACTCGACGACGACTTCGCCGCGCTCGCCCGTCGCCGCGTTGATCTCCAGCCGGTTCCCCTCGAATACCACCGGAACTGTGGTAAGCACCCCGCCCTCCGCCGGCGCGTCAGCCGAGACGAACCGGTCCAGCTTCCACGTCACCAGTCCGATGTTGCCCTTGTATTTCGTCCCTCTGCCTGTCGACGTGCCGTCCTCAAACTTGTCCCGGTAGAGCGCGGGAGTCCCGTGGTTGTAGTTGGTGCCGGAGTAATAGAGGCGGATTTCGTCGCCGACCCGGATCGCCTGCGCGGAAGTCGTGAAGCCCGAAAAGTCCCATTCGTCCAGCCCGCTGATCCCGATAACCGGCGTGCGGAAGGGCCGCTCCCAGTGAACGAGGTCGCGCGACACCGCAAGCTGAATCTCCATAGGGCCTTCGTGATTGCTCCACCGCGCGTCGTTGTTGACTGTCAGCATCCACGGAAATCCGATGGTGCAACTCTCGGCCAAATATACCCCGATGCCGTAGAACTCCGTCCGCATCAGCTTCGGGTCGTCGGGCCGGTCGAGCGTCGGGCGGACCCGCTCGAGGCGGGCGAAGGATCCGGCGTCGTCCCGCTCGTCCGTCGTCCACGAAAGCACCGGGGCCGTCCAGTGCACGAAGTCCTCGCTCGTGATCGTGTAGAACAACCGCCGCTTGTGCCCGCGCCACGGCATGTTGTGGTTCTTCGGAAACGCCACGTAGCGGTTCTCCCGCGGGTCCCAGAACCCGGTGATGACGTCGTTCCACGGAGCGATCGGCTTCTGGCTCAGCCGCGTCCAGGTCAGCCCGTCCGGGGAAACCGCCGTGTGATAGCCGCCGCTCTGCCAGCAGATCATCTTGTACCGCTTCGCCGGGTCCGCCTCGTCCTTGTCCTTCCAGACGCTTGCCAGCCAGAAGTGTCCCACCGCGTTGTGCGGCTTCCCGTCCTTGCTCGGTATGGTTCCGACCAGCGGCTTCTTCCAGCGAATCCCATCCGTGCTCGTCGCGTAGCACGTCACGGTCGGGCCATTGAAGTACTTGCCCGACACTTCGTTGGCAGTGTACCACATCTTGAAGAGCTTCTCGTCCTCGTCGTAGATGACGGAGCCGTACAGTGACACGTGCCAGCCTTCCCACGGCTGATCGGCGACAAGGAGCGGGTTGTCCGGATGCTTCTTCCCCTCGTGCTGCGTGAAGCACACGTGCTCGGCCCGGTAGACAAGCAACTGGTCGACGAAAAGCTGAGCCTTCGACCCCACGTCGTAAGGCGAAGGCCCGTGCTGCGCAGCAACGCCAGCATTGCTCGGTGTCTTTTCCTTGCTCTTCGCCCGGGGCGTTGTGGACGGTGCTGATTCCTGGCCGGTCGCCGTGAACGCGCCGACAAGGATAATCAGCGCCATCAGGCCCGCCGAAAGCCCAAACCCCGGCACCCGCTTCCACGGCTTGCGCATCGACTCACGCGGTCTCAACAGCTCCATCGCATTGCCCTTTCTGCGGCCCCCGTCCTGTGCCAAAGAGCCGCGCATTATTACCCGGAGAACCCCGCCGGTCCCTCCTGCCACTCACTTGTCTGGGATGCTGTGAACGGCACGGGTATGTGTGTCACCGTATTGCTCGAGGATCGGCGCCCGCACTGTTCACACGCGTCATCGGCAGGGCGCCCGTCCTCACTTCTTCTGCGCATAGCGCCAGTATACTTCCAGCGACAGGCAGGCCAGCGCCGTCGTGTACACCGGGCCTCCGCCCGCGTACTGAGGCGGGTTCCAACAGCCCTTGTCCGGGCCCTCCTTCACCTGGATCGCACGAAGCGGCGCGTTGAAATACTTGTTCCACTTCTGCCAGTACTCCCCGCCCATCTGGAACATCGACAGCGACATGTAGTACGTGTAATACAAATCATTGTGTGCCCGCGGGTCCGCGAGGTACGGGGAACTGAGCAGCCACCGCGCCTGCCCGACGCAGTCCGTGCTCGTCCGCCCATGCCCCAGGAACAGCCGACCCGTCAGCGACGCCGCCGTCAATCGGCAATTGCTGATCAACGCGGTGTTGTAAGGCGACGGCTCCCCGTTAGCCGAGCCGCCCGGCACCGCTCCTGCGATCTCCACCAGCTTCCCATCCTTCTCCTTCCACAACGGCACCACCACGTACACCGTGTGATACTCCGGCGACGGCTTCCCCTTCTCCTGCGTCATCGTCGCTGACCGCAGGAACGCCTCCGTTCGGATCCGCGACACCTCCGGCAGCTTGATTCCGATGTCCATGCACGCCTTGATCGCCTGAAGCTGGAACCCGCTGATCGACATGTCCAGCCGGCCCGTGGCCCTCGCGTCGTTGTAGTCGAACCCGCCCGTATCCGCCTGCACCCGCAGAATGTAATCCAGAGCCGCCTGCGCCGACTCCTTCGCCTTCATGTTCCCCGTCATCCCGTACGTTTCCGCCATCGCCATCGTGCAGATGGCCTGGCTGTATGCCCCCTCGCTGAACGAACCGTGCAGCTTCTCGTTCTTCACGCTCTTCGCCTGCTGATCCAGGATGTACTTGACCGCCAGCTTGACCGTCTCGGCAAACTCCGCCGGCTGCTTGTCCGTGCAGCCGTAACCGAGAAACGCCAGGAGCGACAGCCCCGTCATCGCCGCCGGCGCCTGCCCGGAGTACCCCCCGGCCCATGAGCCCGTCAGCGGCCCCGTCTTCACCTGATGATCCTTCAACCACCGAAGACCCGCCAGCACCGCCTCGTCCGTGCCCGGCGGCTTCCCGTAACGCCGGCTCGCCGACCGCCTCCCCGCCGCTGTCCTGTTGCCAAGCAGGCCACGAAACCCGCCTGTCCCCGCCTCAGTCCCGATCACCGCCATCTTCTTCGTCATCTCCATCGGCACAGGATCCGAGCCCGGGCCGAGCGCCTCCGACATCGGGTCCTCCGTGAACTCGATCGGGTTCTCCACCCCGGTGAACGGCGCGTCCGTCAAACCCGGATTGTCATCTTCCGGCGCGTCGGCCACGAACTGCGCATCCGCGGGAAGCGGCGGAAGGTCGGTGATCTCCGGCGGCTTGATCTCGCTCAGCGTCGCCCGCTCCTCCTCAGCCAGACCCGCCTCCGTCGCCGCAAGCTGCACCGTCGGCCGTGCGCCCGAAAGCTCGATGAACATACTGATAATGATGATCAGAGCCATCAATCCGGCGGACGCCGCAAACGCGGGCACCCGCTTCAACTGCTCCCGCAGCCATTCTCGCGGCGTCAGTTGCTCCATGCGTCCACACTCCTATGTCCGCCCGCAGCCCGCAAAGCGCTTCGCATCCAGGCTTGTGGTCATATCCATTTGCCATCGACACGAAGGCGCACCAAAAGATAACTCACCGACCCCTTCAGGGCCTCTCACTGGTCTCCCGATGCGGTGCCGCTTCGCTCGGATTATAAGACTCCGGCCCTCCGCAGTCAAACCGAATTCCTGCTTCGCCGGGCAACCGGCCCTCACCGCACCCGCCGGTACCGCCAATACACTTCCAGCGACAGGCACGCCATCGCCGTCGTAAACACCCGCCCCCCGTACCCGCCCAGGTGCGAATCCATCTTCGGCGACCATATCCCTCGTTCCCGCATCCACTCGCGCGTTGTCAACTGCTCCACGGCCTGTCCCTCCGTGGCCGAAAGCGAGTGCCACACACAAACACCTAACGTAACCGCACGCTGAAGGTTCACGAGGTGTACGTCAATTTGGTGGGCGCAGAAGGGTCTGTGCCGCATGTGACCCCCCTATCCCTTCGTATATGTTTAGCGTGTCAGATAGTTCGAGAAGCCGCCGGCCAACATTTGGTGTTGCAGTGGTTACCGACGATGCGCAAGCGCAACGTGGTGATAACTGGCTGGCTGAACAAGAGTTACGTACCGCGACGGGGGATGTTCGTGTCCGGCGAGTCTGTTTTTTCAGACGTTGGCAAATGTGACCCAAATAAAGCTGGTGCGCGGTCTGCTTTCGTATTATATTACTCCAGAACATGTTGGGACATTACCAGTTCACTGCTGCGGTTTTTGTGGAGCATTGGCATGGGTTTTGCTGTACCGCATCGCGCCTTTGATAAGTAGTTGTGAATGACAGGGCCGAAAAGCCGAGATCACCGGCATTGTTCGGGAACAACTTGTATGTCAAGTCCATCGAGAAGCCACCGGCCGAAATCTGGCGTTGAATGCCAGGATTGTTTTAGAGGACGGGGTTTGACTCTTCCGAGCCTTTCGTGTATTATTGGATCATGTTCTTCGGCGCGGGTCGGTTCGTCGCCAGGGGAAAGCATCATGAGCCGAAAAAACCATCGCAGGGGATTCACCCTCACCGAACTTCTCGTCGTCTGCGCCGTCATCATCATACTCATGTCGATTCTCATCGTCTGTGTTGACGGGCTGTACGCATATGCCCTGCAAGTCAAGTGCCAGCACCACCTCGAACAGATCTGGGGCGCCTGCGTCATGTACGCCTCCGCCAACCAGGGAATGTACCCCGCCGCGTGGACCTACGGCGCGGCCGGAGGGACCACAAACTGCGCCTGGAATGACCTCCTGACCACACTCCGCTACCTTGACGACAAGGGCGTCATCGGCTGCCCCGCCACCGAACTCCCCGAAACCTCCGGCTCCGACATTGTCAATACCGGAACGCCCATGAACAACACGACCACCACGATCCTCGGAGCCCTTCGCTGGTTCAAGAACAACCAGCAGGCCAACGGGAGTTGGCCGATCGCCGATGCAGCTAACTGCTCCGACGGCAATCCAACCACGTCCTCGCAGAGCGCGATGGCCCTGCTTTCCTTCCTCGGGTTCGGAGTCAACGATACCCATCCCGAGTTCGGCGACTGCGTCCGAAGAGGAGTCCAGTTCCTCTGCTCCAGCGCGGGCCAGAACAAGACGACCGGCTCCTTCTCCTCCAGCGGCTCGTACGCCGGCTACGCGGACGGCCTTGCCACCATGGCCGTCTGCGAAGCCTACCGCCTCATCCAAGACCCCGACCTCAAGGAACAGGCCCGCGCGGCCGCTCAACTCGCGGTCAACCGTCTCACGATCAACGTGCCCAATGTCGCCAACTTTAACGGCGGGTACACTCCCTATGGCGGCGGTACCACGGGCGCAAGCTGCGATAACTCCGTCAGCAGTTGGTGCAACCAAGGGGTCATCGCCGGACATCTCAACGGGCTCTCCGTCAGCCAGACCGAGATCGACCACATCAACAACCGGCTGAACACCTGCTGGATCAATCCAAGAGTGTACAGCACCCCTGTCGGGTACGTCGGCTCCACTCCTTATTACATGTCCAGCCAGCACCCGCGAAGTTACTGGAGAATGACCGCCGCGACCTTCGCCTGCAGGCTCCTCAACGGCCAGGAGCGTACCGACGCCGATGTCATCACCCAGGGCAACTGGCTCGTCAGCAATATTGCCGGGTCAAGCTACATCGACCTCGCCAGCGAGTATAACCTGACCCACGCCTACTCCGATAGCTTTGGCACCCCTGCCGGCGCCTCCGCCCACGGCGGAGTATACTACGGCTATTACGTCACACTCGGAATGTTCCTCATGGGCGATACGGCCGGCAAGAAGTACTGGACCGATTGGGCCAACGTATACATCCCGAACCTCATCAACATCAAGACAGTAGTATCAGACACCCCGGGCCAGGAGGTATACTGCTGGCCCAAAACACTTTGTATGTACTGCTACTGCTACGGCGGAACCGCCTTCTCGACGGCACTGGCGTGCATGGCCCTGGATATCTCCGTCGCCCAGTACACCCCCGGCACGCGCTACTACCTCGCGGGTCAGCTCAGCTACGGCTACAACCGCAGGCTCGGCCTCAACCGCGGGCAGCCGTCCCCCGATACGATTGCCATCATGGATTACACCCGCTCGACGGCCGACTCGTCCGACCCGCCCAGCTACGTCGCCACACGGCACGGTGGCAAAGCCAACGTCATGTTCACCGACGGTCACGTCCGAACCATGACCTCCGATGAACTGCTGACCACCGACAAGACAACGCTCAAGCCCGGCCTCCTGACGCCCGTCTCGGGAGACTGACCGGTCGAGGAAATTCCGAAACCGCCCCGAATGACTGAAGCACACGACAAACGCATCGGACTTGCCTTTATGCATCCTCTTCAACCTCGCTCTCTTGCTGGAGTGTTGCTGAGTGCAATCCTGCCCCTCGCCCTCGTTTTCCTCTCGCCCGCCTGCCGGCACAAGGTCGAGACCGTAGATCGGGTCTTCGTCTCCAAGAACGGCGCCGCCACCGTCGCCGTCGTCAAGTCCGCGGACACCGAGTCCGTCCTCCTCAATGGCGAACCGGTCGGTGGCTCCTACGACGAGGTCTCGGCGCCCGCGATCAGCCCCCAAGGCGACTCCGTCGCCTACGCCGCTCGAAAAGGCACACAATGGACCGTTGTCCACGACCGGGCGCAGGTCGGCCAGAGCTACGCCTCCGCCACCCAGCCGGTCTTCAGCCCCGACGGCCGCTCCCTTGCATTCGTTGCCACAGCCGAAGGAAAGACGTTCCTCGTCAAGAACGGCGTCCAGATAAGCCAAGGATGCGACCAGGTCCGAGACCCAGTCTTCAGCCCCGACAGCCAATCCCTGGCCTACATCGCCTCGTCAGGCGCAAAGTCCGTTCTGATGCGCGACGGTGTCAGGCTCGGTGACGAATACGATCAATACAAGGACGAGAAAATCGGGAAGCCGGTCTTCAGCCCCGACGGCCGCTCCGTCGTCCACATCGCCAGCACCGAGGAGAGGTGGTACATCGTCAAGAACGGCGCCCGGTTCAACGAAGACTATGACCAGGTCGGTGAGCCGGCCTTCAGCCCCGACGGCCAGTCCATCGCCTTCCCCGCCTTCATGGAAGACAAAGGATGGTTCCTCGTTCTCAACAACGAGCCGGTCGGCAAAGCCACCTACCAGTACATGCAGCGAGCCATCTTCAGTCCCGACGGCCACACCATCGCCTTCAGCGCCATGATCGGCATCAAGTACGTCGTCATCCGCGGCGACGCGCAAGTCGGCAGCCAGTACGACTGGGCCGGCGATCCCGTCTTCAGCCCCGACGGCCGCTCCATCGCCTTCGCCGTCAAGAATGGCAACCGCTGGTTCCTCATCAAGAACGGAGTACAGAGCGAGCAGGCGTACGACCGCATCTCCAACATCGAGAACAGCCGCAACGGCTCCAGCCTCGTCTTCGTCGGCATCCTCGGCGGAACCAGCCAGCGCGTCGAAATCCCCTGGTAGACGCGCCTGAATGTCAAACGTGCAAATTCCAATAGGGCTATTTACTTGGCTCTCCCTAACGCGGCACAGCCGCAACCGAACGTGTGACAGCAAAAAAGGCGTTCATCCAGCATGAGGACCAACTACGGGGGGTGGAGCAAAAGCTCGGCGCGTGGCGGAGTGGGCGGTGGCGGAGTCAACGTGCAGCACCGTTGGTGGGATACTGCGCTTGCATGTACGGAGCTACCCCATTCCATGTCAGCGCCGATCTGAAAGTAGTCTGAATCAGCCGGTCTGAATGTGCGTCTTCTTCGGCTCCATCTTCTTCACCCCCTTACAAGTTAAACATGTTCTTCGGGCTGGATTTTCTTCCGGCGCGGGAGGAATGAATCGCATCATGGCAGCTCTCGTTCTGGAGCCGAGCCATGACGCGACGAAGACGCCGGAAGTGCCGCGATTACTTCCGAGGGAGGGCGAACGTTCTGCGCGTCCAGGCGTGGCGGAAGGCCCATCCAGGGTACGGGCGTAAGCGCGGCAAGAAGTGCGTGGCGTTACAAGATGACTGCCCGCCGCAACATCTTCTGGCACAAGGGGATAAGCCCAGCTTAAATGCGGATGCGTTACAAGATGTCTTGTCAACGCAAGATCCGTTGCTGCTTGGACTTGTGGCCAACTTAACGGGTTCTGCGTTACAAGATGACATCGTCTTGACTGCCCGCCGTCTGATAGGCTTGGGCCTGGATATCAAGGGCCGGGGCCGTTGGAGCGAGGGCAGAAGTCATGGCGGTGGTCAAACGAGTGCTTTGCCGGGAGCGGTTGCGGCGCGTACCGCCCGGATTCAGTTGGATCGATCACCGGCTGGTTCGGGATAGGTACATCTCGCGGTGCTCGGCCGAGGCGTTGGCGCTGTACCTGTTCCTCGTGACGGTGGGCGACGCGGAGGGGTTGAGCTATTACTCCGATGATTCCATCACGCGGCTCCTGCCGCTCGACGCCGCTGCTCTCGCCCGTGCGCGACAGGAACTGATCGCGGCCCAGTTGATCGCCTACCAGAAGCCCTTATGCCAGGTGCTTGCGCTGGGCGAGTGTCCCGGTGCACGAAGTCGCTCGACGGTCGCCGAGCCGTTGGCGATCGGGCAGATTCTATCGGCCATGGCAGGAAGGAAGGAACCGTGATCGACTACGAACTGTTCGTGCGGATTCACGACTACCACGAGAACCGGCATCTGACGGTGCGGCAGATCGCACAGAAGTTGGGTCTGCATCCGTGGACGGTGAAGCGGTGGCTCGGGCGGAAGAAGTACGGCCCGCGCGGAACTCCGCTGCGTGCGAGCAAGCGCGACGGGTCCGTTGAGAGCCGACCTGGTTCAAGCATCAAATCACCGGACCATCAACGAAGAGAAGGCGGCGGCCAGGCCTGGTGTGAATTGAGCGAGTTCCGCGGAGCAGCGGCCGGGCAAACGGCCAAGCACATTTCCCGGGCCGGCGGAAGTGCTTGTTGCTTCGATGCTTATGTGTTTGGGGGCCGGGTTCCGAAGACGGAAGCTGCAGCACGATAACGATAGGCGGAGCCAGGAGTTATAAAACCGCGAGCTACCGCTTCGGCGTCCGTACAGCGCCCGATTGTCCCGCAGCATCCCCTGCTGTCGCTGCTTGTCGGAGAACAACGTTTCGTAGCCGTGGAATGCTTCCACCCGCCGCCGTTCAAGCCTGCAATCCGCTATGTCAGCGTAGCGTCTGCCCCTGCGCCCGAAGCAGCAATTCAAACTCCCTCTCGTAGTGGATCGCATCAAAGTCGCGGTCATCTTGCGCCAGATCAAGGCCGTGGCCGTCATCGACCGCCATCTTCAGATAGGCGAGGGCTCGCGTCTTGTCCCCCAGAAGCGAATAGATGCAGGCCGCGCTGTACGGATGTCCGATCTTCAACGGGTAGTTGACGCCGTTAAGGCAGGCTCTTCTGTAGGCGCGAGCGTAGCCGCTTTGAGCGCGGACGCCGTCGAGCGCGTCGTCCTTGGCCATCGCACAGGTGTAGAACGGCCAGTCGTAGATGATGGTGCCGTACCAGCCGGCCGCGGCAGCCTCTTCGAGGAGAGCACAGGCATTTTCCTTGTCTCCCAGGAGCGCCCAGGCTCGGGCGTTCGCATAGAGCGCGCCCGCATTGCCCGGCTGCGCGGCTAGGACCTTCTGATTCGCGTCGATCACGCTCCGGCAGGCGTCCTCCATCTTCTTCTGGAAGGCGTCCGCCTTCTCCCTGTCGCCCAGGATCAGGCAGGCGAGCTTGCTCTTGCGCAATGTGAGCGGGTAGTCCGGGTGGCCGGTTGGCGTTTTCCCGAACGCTTCAAGGGCCGCGCGGCAAGCTCTCTGTAGGTTCTCCTTGTACGCGGCCTCGCCGCGAATGGCGTCGAAGTCTCCATTCCCTTCTATTCGATAGAAGTCGCTGAACCCGGCATCGACGGCCTTCTTGAGGAAAACAAGGGCGTTGCTCGTGTCACCCAGGACCGAATACAGGCGTGCCGGCTCATACAGGGAGTTCATCACGTCCTCCGGCTTCGCCGCCGGCGCCTTCTGGAGCTGTTCGATCCGCTTCAGGCAGGTTGCCTTCCGGACGGCCGCAAGAAGTTCCTTGAAGGCCGGCTCGCCCCGGACGGCCTGCAGCGCGGGGTTCTGCTCCAGGTACTCGTATTTGCCCAGGCCCGCATCAACAGCCTTCTTAAGGAGGGCGATGGCCTTCGCCTTCTCGCCCAGTAGCGAACAGGCGCGTGCGGCCTTAAGCGGAATGGTGATGCTCTTCGAATCGGCCGCCATCAGCTTGTCGGCTGCTGTGAGGTTGTTGCGCCACGCCTGCTTCAGGCTTTCCTCGTATCCTTTCTGGCCGCGGACGCCCTCCAGGGCGGCATCCTCCTCCATGCGGTCGAAGTCGTCCCAGCCCGCGTCAACCGCCAGCCGCAGCACGCTCGCGGCTTGCGCCTTGTCTCCCGATGCGGAGAAAGCCCGCGCGATGCAGTAAAGAGCCAACGCGTTCTTCGGGTTCGCGGCCAGGACTTTGCGGTACTCCGCGATCGTTCGCGTGCACGCGGCCTTCACCGCTTCCTGATACCCCGGCTCGCCCCGAATCCCATCGAGATCGACGTCATCCAGGATGTACTCGAAGTCCGTCCAACCCGCCGTCACCGCGTCTTTGAGGAACGCGACGGCCTTCGGCTTGTCCCCCAGGCGACAATAGGCGCAGGCAGCGTTGTACAGGATGCTTGTGTTCTTCGGGTCCGCGGCCAATCCCGCCCGGAACATGTTCACGGCTTCCTGGTAGCGCCCGCGTGTCATGAGATAGCTCGTGTCATCCATGAACCGCGTCATCCCCTGTTCCGGCGTCGGCTCCACCACCCACACCGCGAAAGTCAGCCAGTTGGAGAGCCGCTCGCCCGCCGCCGGTTCTGCCGCTTTCGGATCGCGGGGCTTGAACAAAGCCACCCGCAGTTCTCCGTCCGGAAAGGCAACGCCGAGCCGGTCGCGGGCCATCATCAAGGCGCTCATGGCCGCGGACCAGTCTTTGCCGTTCACAACGGTGGAGTTCGCCTTCAGCGCGACCGGTGGTGAGAACCGCATCCGCACCTGGACCGAGCCGTCCTCGCTCTTCACAACCTGAACGAAGCACACCTCTGCGGACATTCTCCCGCCGCTCTGCGGGACGTCCACCTTCAGCACACCTGTGGCCCCGGGCCTGGCTGCCCCGCCGGACATCATCGCGAGAAGCCGCCCCGCCTTCAGCACGCCTATGTCTCCGAGCTTGGCCTCGTCCGAGGGAACTACGATCAGTTCCGCCACAATCTGCGCCTCGTTCACGTTGGCGCCCTGTGCCCGCGTGCAGGTGAAATCCGGGATATCGTCGACCAGCCCCGAAATCTTGGTCCCCTTCCACGCCAGCGCGACCGGCATCTTCTCCGTGACGAATTCCGCCGGCAGCCAGTCCGGCGGCGGACCGGGCTCACCCGCGTTGTCCTTCGCCAGTTCCGGCGGGCCTCCTGCCACGTCCTTCGCCACGATCCAGCCTCTCACCTTCCTCCCGGATTGGCCGGCCACCCCGCCCCGCTCCACGTAGACCACGCCCAGCCAGCCGCCCTCGCGCGCGATGACCGTGACGGGTTCGCCCTTCTTCGCGGTTGTGAGCACCTCGATCCCAAGCACGATGCTCGCCTGATCCGGCACAATCGTGCCGTTCCAAGTGGCGACCCCCTCGGGCTGCTTCTTGCTCTCCTCGGCGCTCCACGCCGCCGATGCGCAGCAAAACATCGCGCCTGCCACCAGAACCGCCAGCGACCAACCACGCAACAGCCCACCCGCGTTCAGGCGCGTCATGTCTTCGTCCCTCGCTCAGAAAGCTATTTGTGGAGCAGTTCCTTGTAGCCCGCCTCGTTTCGAATCGCATTCAGGTCCGTGTCCTTCTCGATGTGCGCGAAATCCTTGAAGCCGGCCTCGACCGCCTTTTTGAGGAACTCGACGGCCTTTTCCTTGTCTCCCGAAAGCGAATAAGCGCAGGCGCCGTTGTACAAAGCGTTCGCGTCATTCGGGTTTTCGGCGAGAGTCTTTTGATACGTCGCTATTGCTTTCTGGCACAATTCTCCAAGGATCTTCTTGTAGCCCTTCTCGCTCCGGATCGCCTCGAAATCGGCTTCCTGCGCTACGGTGGAGGCGTCGCCACAACCCATCTCCACCGCCTGATTCAGGAGCGCGACGGCCTTCGCCTTGTCCCCCGCGAGAGCGGCGAAACGGGCCGCGTCGTACAGGATGGTCCCGTTCTTCGGATCGGCGGCCAGTCTCTTCTCGTACCCTTGCCCGGCCCTGCGGCGGACTGCCTCGGCCGCCTCCTTGTACCCCGGCTCGCCGCGGATGTCCCGGAACCGGGGCTCGGTATTCACGCGGGCATAGTCGCCCCAGCCCGCTTCACCGGCCTTCTTCAGAAACTCCACGGCCTTTGCCTTCTCCCCCATGAGAGCATAGGCGCCGGCAGTGAAGTACAGGGCACGGCCGTAGTGCAGGTCTGTGGCCGGGAACTTCTCGTATCCCTCGATCGCCTTCTGGCAGGCTTCCTGGAGTTTGGCCTTGTCCGTGATGCACCACCAGCCTGGGCCCATGACACCCAGCGACTTGGCCAGCGGCGGCTGGCACGGCGCCGAGCCGAGCGTCGCGGAGACCGTCACCGCCTTGCCGCCCCGCTCCAGCACCAGCGGCAGCGCCTCGCCGGCCTTCCGATCCACCAGTCCGAGCGAAACGTGCAGGCTGTCCTGCACCTTCAAAGCGCCGATCTCCCGAACCAGATCGCCAGGCTTCACGCCCGCCTTCTCCGCCGGGGAGCCGGGATCGACCCAGATCACGCGGGGATTGCCCGTCCGCTCGACGTGCATCCCCAGCCACACACCCGTCCCTTCGCCGTCCTCCAGCAGGTTTGCGAGGATATCCCGCACCCGGTCGATGGGCACGGAATAGGTGACGCCGCCGCCGACGGACTCGACAACGCCGATCATCTCGCCCTGAGAGTTGAAGAGCGGCCCGCCCGAGTTGCCCGGCCCAGCGGGCAGTTTCGCCTGAATCATCCCGTCCAGCCGATCCTGCCCGGCCATGACCGAGCAGTTGAGCGCGCTCACCGTGCCGCCGGACGCGGTGTGATGCCGCCCCCTGGGGTTCCCGATCGTCGTCACCGGCTCGCCGACCGTCACGGCACTGCCCCGGCCCAGTACGAACGGAGTCAACTCCTGGTCCGCCTCCATCTTCATCAGCGACACGTCGAACTGAGGAGACAGAGCCGCCAGAATCATTCGCGCGGGACACCGCTTGCCGTTCCAGAGGAGAGCCGTCCCCCGCTCGCCCCACACGGCATGGTGGCCGACCGTGATGATGTACCCGGCCTCGTGTACGATGGCCCCCGCCCCCTGCGCCGGGCCGACCAGGAGGTCCACAGCGGAAGGACCGCACCGCTCGCTTGTGGGGGCGTCCTTCTGCTTTCCTCCCGCCTTCTCTATGATTTCTTGGTACTTCTTTTCACCTCTCAACGAGTCGAGGTCGGTGTCCTGCTTCATGTGCGCCACGTCGGTGAAGCCGGCCTGCACCGCACTGTCCAGCGCCGCCAGCGCTTCGTCCTTCTTGCCCAGGAGGGCGAGAGCGCACGCCATGTTGTAAAGGGTGACGGGATTCCCCGGCACCAGCCTGTTCATCTCTGTTCCCGCGGCCAGGGCTTCGTCGTACCGCTTCGCGCGAACGGCGGCCTGCCGCTTGAGTTCCAGATCACTCACGCTTGCCTGCGCGCCCGCTGCTCCCGCCTTGAGCTGCGGGCCCGCCTCTCCCGTGTGGCACCAGCGGATGCCGTCCCGGATGATGCCGAGCATGTTGGCCGGAGGCATATGGCCGCCCGCGTACTGAACCAGCAGGGTCTTGCCACCGGCATCCTGCAGTGACTTCTGCGCCGCCAGCGCGTTAGCGAACGGCACGGCGCGGTCACCTGTTCCGTGCACGATGACGACCGGCACTCGCGCCGCGCGTGTCAGTTCCTCCGTGGTTGGATTCGCAAACCGCATCGATCCGCTGAAGATCACCATGCCGGCGAGGAGATCCGAATCCTTCGTCAGCGCCGAGTAGCACGTATGTCCGCCCGCCGAATGGCCCGCCATGTACACCTGATCCGCCGCGACGGGATAGTGCTTCGTCACGTACTCGATGACCGACGCGACTTTGCCGCCGGAGGCGTCGGTCATGTAATCCGGCACCAGAACGGCGTACCCCTCCTTGGCCAGGGGAGCGAATCTCCCGATTTCGCCCGCCGGCTTGCCGCCCTGCCCGTGAAGCCAGACGAAGAGCGGAACCTTCTCGCCCTCCTTGATGTTCTCCGGAAGCACGAACTTGCTCCCTTGAAACGAATTCAACTCCGCCTTGTCGAGAATCTCCTGAAACCGCTTGTCGTCTTTCAGCGGCGCAAACGCGGGCTCCTTCCGAATGATCCTGGCGTTGGTGTAGCCGCATTCATCCAGCAGCTTGGTCAGCGCCGCGAACGCCGCGTCCGTCTTGCCCTCCTTCGCGAGAGTCACGGCTTGGCTGTACACCTGGTCCTGGGACTGCGCGGCGTTCGCCGTCGAGTTGCCCGCCAGACCGCCAGCCAGGCACCACGCGAGCGCCAGCACCAGAACCGCGAGCGGAACCCGCCCCGCCACGCCATTATGTTCCGCCATCGCATGCCTCCACTGATTCGTCATCCGCTTGCTCATGTCTTCGGCCTCCTCAAAGTCCCCGGTCTCGATCGCTCACATCCATGTCAAATGATCTGCACACAACGCACTTGGATACTTCCAACAGGGAGCATAGGGCGACAGTACTCAGGATGCAAGCATGGCGTATGTAATAAGATGTAAGAGCTACAACCCCCCGCCCGTGCACCTCGCTATGTCCTCTAAGACACCCCCGCGCTTAGGGATGTCCCGCCGCCCGCCGTGAGGCGGCAATTCCGGCTCGATGCACGAGTGTAACAAGTTGTCATTCCCCGGTCGTAGCTCTTGTGCAAGCCTGTTCCGCCCGCTAGAATTCACGCGGGCCAATACGCTCGCAAACGGAGACTGATGGAGGGGCCTTCCATGAAGACGATGTTAGCTGCGCTATCCGGCCCGCGTCTCATCCTTCCCGTCTTCTCTCTTGCTCTCGTCCTGTCATTCGCGCCGAGCCTGTCCGCGCAGACGGCTCCCCCAAGAGCAGCCGACTCTGGTGCGGCTCAGGTTCTGGAAGAGAGCTTGCCGTCCGGGGTGTTGGACATCCATGAGACGGCGGTCAGCAAAGGCGGCCACGTCGCGCTGATCGGTGTGCGCCACGAGGAACATGGTCGTCTCAAATCATTCGTGGTGCTCGACGGCCAGCAGATTGTACCCTCCGGGCAGGCCTACTGGGGACTCGCGTTCCGCGGCGAACACTTGACATATAAGGTCGGCTCCCAGCAGTGGTTTACGCTCTTCGTGGACAAGCAGCCGTGGGCCGACACACCTCTCTTTTTCAGGACTTTCAGCCCCGACGGCGAGCACCTGGCCTGCGCCACGCTGAAAGGGGCGACCCCGGAGCGGCAGGGCGGCAAGTGGATCCTGGAACTCGACGAGCAGAAGCTGTTGGAGTTCGAGAACGTCAAGGGCCGGCCTGTCGATCCGGGGGCCAGGCCAAGCGAAGGCCGGAAGCTCGTCTTCGCACCGGGCGAAAAGCACCTGGCGTGTGCCGTGTGGGGCGGAGGAGGAGGCTGCGGCGGGCGGGTGGTCACCGATGTGCAACAGTGGCCGGAGATCGAGGCCATCGCCGAGATCGGCTCCATCGCACTCAGCCCGGATGGCCAGCACGCTGCGTATGCCGCGAGGATGGTCACCGGCAATGTTGGAACCAAGTGGTCCATCGTGATCGACGAGAAGGCAGGGCCGCTGGAGTTCAACGGCATCAGCTCGGTGGCGATGAGCGCCGACGGCCAGCACACAGCCTTTGCAGCGGCGGCGGGCGGACAATGGTTCGTCGTCCGGGACGGACAGCGCGGCCCGGGATACGGCGGTATCGGCACGCTCGCCATGAGTTCCGATGGGAAGGTTGTGGCGTACGCCGCGCTGAAGGGCGGCAAGTGGTTTGTCGTTATGAACGAGCAGGCCGGGCCGGAGGTTGACCGCATCGACAAGTTCATTATGAGTCCCGACGGGAAGCTCGTGGCGTGCACCGCCAAGAAGGGCAGCAAATGGGTGGTCGTCCTGAACGGGAAAGCCGGGCCGGAGTTCGAGCGCCTCGGAACGTTCGTCACAAGTCCCGACGGAACGCGCGTGGCGTACTCCGCGAGCAACGCCGACAGGTGGGTGGTCGTTACCGACGGCCAGCCGGGGCTCGACTACGACTGGATCCGGCCGAACACGCTCCACTTCACCGGAGACAGCAAGCATGTCGTTTACCCCGCGTGTCAGGGCGAGAAGTGGGTCGTGATCACCGACGGCAAGGCAAGCCCGGAGTATTTGGACTTCGCTCTGCTGACCATGAACCCGAACGGCAAGGGCTTTGTGTACGCCGCTCAAGAGGGACCCAATCGGTGGCGTCTGGTCACGGACGGACAGCCAGGGCCAGTGTTCAACCAGATCATTTCGATGTGTTTCAGCCCGAACGGCAGCCGTCTGGCCTATGTGGCAGTGCATGACGGCCAGTGGATGGTCGTGGTCGACGGCACATCGCATCCGG
>Ga0265297_10000638_pt1 | contig 99294 bp, 93 predicted proteins | sample Munlanlwell13791_FD_192502 | JGI IMG/M metagenome (GOLD analysis project Ga0265297, IMG submission 192502) | Leachate microbial communities from a municipal landfill in Southern Ontario, Canada - Leachate well 137-91 | ecosystem: Engineered > Solid waste > Landfill > Unclassified | place...
CTAGTTACGTTCGAGTTTAAGTTACGCTTCCACTTTAGGATAATGCAAATCTAACTTTTTTCCCGAAACCTTTTTTCATTTGTATGTCACCCGTTAAGAAAACTATTTCTGCCAGTAAAACACCTTCCAGTGAGGCTGTCTCTTTTGTGGGCCAAAAACCCGAAGAGGTAATTGAGGCTCCAAAACCAGTGGCTGAACTAGAAAAACCTGAAGGGGAAATTGAACCTTCATACGACAGACCAAGAGGGATGACTGTTGATGAACGGATGATTCCTGACGCCAACCTCCCAACAGACTTTGTAGAGGGAGTTCTAGATATTGCTCATGAGGGTTCAGGCCTTTTAAGACCAAAATTTGCACCTTCTGACCGTGATGTCTATATTTCAGCTTCCCAAATCAGACGCTTTAATTTACGTGTTGGAGATTGGGTTGGGGGACAGGCCAGACGTCCCAAAGATAACGAGCGCTATTGGGGGCTTTTGAAGGTAGAGAAGGTTAATGGGGAAGCAGCTAATGAGACTCCTGTGGATAGAGTGGATTTGGATGACATGACTGCCATCTATCCTGATGCCAGGATTAGTCTCTCCACCGCGAAAGAACCTCTTTCTACACGTATTATTGATCTCTTTTCTCCTATCGGATTCGGGCAAAGAGGGTTGGTCGTTTCTCCTCCAAAGGCCGGAAAAACTTGGCTGATGAAGGATATAATCTCAGGTATTGCTGCTAATTATCCTGAAGATGGATCCAAATCTAAAGATACTCCGAAAGTTCACTTGATGGCAGTTCTCATTGGTGAAAGGCCTGAAGAGGTAACTGACATCAAACGCCACGTGCAGACAGTTACCAATGGCCTAGGTGAGGTTGCAGCTAGTAATTTTGATGAAGCCCCAGGGGACCAGACTAGAGTGGGTGAGATCGCCTTAGAGCGAGCAAAACGCCTTGTTGAGGGAGGAAAGGATGTTGTTATTCTTTTGGACTCAATTACCCGTATGGCCAGAGCATATAACTTGGCCCTTCCAACTTCAGGTAGAACACTTACTGGTGGATTTGATCCGATGGCCCTTTTTCCTGCAAAAAAGTTTTTTGGGGCCGCTAGAAAGATTGAGGATGGGGGTTCTCTAACGATCATCGGTACATGTCTGGTTGACACCGGAAGCCGTATGGACGATTTAATATACGAGGAATTTAAGGGGACTGGTAACATGGAGTTACATCTCAACCGCAAGCTAGCGGACAGGAGAGTTTTTCCTGCTATCGATATTACCCGTTCTGGAACTCGTCAGGAAGAGCTTCTTTATACCAAAGAAGAATTGCCGTTAATTCAGGTCTTAAGGCGGATGATTGATCTTTTTAGTGAAGATGAACGTACGGAGACAATTTTGGATAGACTGAAGAAGACTGAGGATAACGCAGAATTCCTCAAAGGACTCAAGACTTCTTAATTCTTCTGAGTTTGACCAAGCGTGTTTCATATGGTAACTTAAAGGACCTATATGGAAGACTCTTTTCAGCAGCTGATTGACCTTTGGGTGGACGTCAAACAATTTTTAAGAGAGTTCTGGACCTATATCTCCCATAATCTTCGTTTTTCCTTCTTTAAATTTGAAACCAGTAAACGTTTTTTTGCCACCTCCCTTTATCGACAGAGGGGAAGAATGGCCAGAAAGTTTATGCACACCGGTATGGCTACCCTCGCGGCTATTGGAATGATTATTGCTCCGGTTATTGCTAAAGAGTTTCCCGGGAGAAGTGTTAACCCTTGGGAAGTAACTGCCTCATCCGCAGTTCTTTCAGCAACTAGTGATGACCCCAACCTTGAAACTGAAGTCTCCGAAAAAACCAGAGATAAAACTTATGAGTATACGGTTCAGTCTGGGGATACGGTTGCTTCCATTGCTCAGAAATTTGGAGTATCGGAAGATACCATTCGTTGGCAAAACAACCTAAAAAGCAAAAACTCTATTAAAGAGGGGCAGGTTTTGCAGATCTTACCGGTTACCGGAGTTTCACATAAGGTAGTAAAGGGGGACACTGTTTACTCCATTGCCAAAAAGTATGACTCTTCGGCCCAGTCTATAGTCGATTTTCCTTACAACACTTTTACCAACGACGAAACTTTTGAGTTAGCAATTGGCCAGACTGTTGTAGTTCCTGACGGAGTTATGCCTGAAGAGGTTCTTTGGAGTCCGGTTGCTAGAGTTAAGCAACTTACTCCAGATGCAGGAACTGTCGTTGCTTCCGGAAACTTCGTCTGGCCTGCGTCGGGGACCATCACTCAGCGTTTTGCCTGGTACCACAAAGGAGTTGATATTGCTAACCCCTCCGCGCCGAGTGTTTTAGCTGCTGATAGCGGTACTGTAATGGTGGCGGGTTGGCCGGATAACAGTGGTTATGGTAACCGTGTAATTATCAACCACGGTAATGGTTATGTGACCCTCTACGCCCATTTGCAATCCATTTATGTAGTTGCTGGCCAAACAGTAGCTCGTGGTGCTGCAGTAGGGAAGATGGGATCAACTGGCCGTTCAACAGGTACTCATCTTCACTTTGAAGTTATCCTGAACGGAACCTACTTGAACCCCCTGAACGTTTTAAGATAACTCTTTCTACTCTTGACATCAATTCTATTTCTCAAGTAAGCTGATTGTATGCTTGGTGTGACTTCAAAAGGTGACGGAGAAAGTACTTTTTCGCCAAGAAAACTAATGACGGGACTGGTTTCTCTTGTGGTAACGATTATTGTTCTGGTTTGGTACCTAAATCCGTTGGTGGTTACAGTTACTGGGACAGGGGAGGTAACAGTTAAACCTGAGAAGGCGACGGTTTCTTTTATTGTCTCAACAACTGCTGCAGATGCCAACGATGTTATCGGGGCAGTGAAGGCTAAGGTAACTCAAATAACTGAAGCAATAGCCTTGTATGGGATAGGCGAGGAGAATATCACTCAAAGCCAAGTTTCTGTAATACCCCCCGCCCTTTTGGGAACGGGCGCCACAAATTATTCAGCTACGGTTACTATGAGCGTTGATATTACCGATTACTCGAATGTTAACTCACTAGTAGCGTTTTTGTACAGTAATGGTGTAAGCTACGTTTCCCAACCAGTACTTTCCGTGGCTGACAGTTCCGGTCTGGAACAGGAAGCTTACAATCTGGCAGTTAAAGATGCTGCCAAAAAAGCCAGCAAAATTGCCCTCAAAAACCTGAAATTTTTCAAGAAAAAAGTGCTATTGAGTGAGACAACATCGGTACCAAGTAGCTCTAATATATCAAAAGTTAGCGAAATGGATCAAACAGATACGGAAGGTATCACAAGTGATACCTACAAAGCAACTTCAGAAGTCTCCCTCACGTATAAGATGTGGTAGGATAAACCTCCTTTATTTATCCCCATGGACCATGATTTCTTTAACGGGTGTGTTGTAGTCGTCAAAAAAACTATCCCCTCCTAGATCTAAAGATTGTGTATTTATAAAACCAGCGTTATCTAGCTCTGTAATAAGATATTCAGGAGTAACAACGGGAATTAGACTGATAGAATCTGTAATTGAATGACTGAAGATGTTTATAATCATACTTTTTTTTGTTTGAAAAGAAGTTCCTTTATAAATAATTGTTCCGCCCGAGTTTAAAACACGGCTTGCCTCTGTAAAAAATTCTGGTTTGGATAAGAGCTCCATTGGTAAGCAGGAAGAGCAGTAAATATTAATGGACTTGTTTGCAAAAGGAAGGTTGTTGGCATCAGCGACTACATTCGGTTCGGCCACCGGGTTTATATTGACTGTAATAAAATCTGTCCCGAAGGAGTAGTAATCGGGAGCATTACCTCCACCAACGTCGATTTTTATACTAGATGTTCCCGGCGGAATTTTGTTAATGATTTTTTTAATTGAAGTAGTAATGTCGTTTACTGATTCTCTTACTCCCTCCCACAGCATCTTTGGGGTAGTGCCGTTAGTAGCCGCTTTAGGATACCTGGAGTAAATATATTTCTGTGACCAGTTTTCAAAGATTTGAGCATTTAAACCCGGGATGATTGAAGCTCCGATTAGTTTTGATGAACTTTCTTTTGGTTTATTGATGATATTGGTTTTTCCAGTGGCGTTGTTTTCCAGTTGGTTTATAATTACAGGATCAAGTTTATAAGCGTTTTCAGGTACGTATCCATATGCAGGCTGTAATTTTTCCTCTTTTTGGATTGCTACCTCCGTCGAACCGCCAAAGTAGTTGTTTAAAATAATGTTTTGTATACCCCTTCTGTTTGATAGTCCTCCGACTTCGTCGGGAACGCCAATCATTAATTCCCAATTGTTTTCTTTTGCAATTTGAGCAAGTCCGCTCATGCTTTTATCTACAAAATTTTGTAGAGTTTCATTGTTGATCCCGCTTGTGAACGATTCAGACGGATCGAAACCTATTAAAATGAATCTATTTTCTTGGATTATAAAAAGAGCGTTGCCAAACACTTCGCCATCTTTTACCATTTTGACAGGGACTATGTTTTTCCGTTGCGATAAATGGGCTGGGTAGTTACCAAAACACGTTCCCGATATTACTCCTTGCCAAACATCGAGCAGGGTTCTGTCCGCTAAGACAAGACTGATTTCTTTTGTGTATTTTGATACTGCCTGTGTTTGTTCAAGGGTGGATTTATTTATTTGCACTATTGTTTTCCAAAGATTTGTTGCCTCAAGTGTTTTCCGGGTTTCACCTAGATCTGATTCGATTGCAAAATCAGGTAGGTAGTTTGTTTGTAGTTCGTCAAGTTTTGTGATAAAAAGATTTAACTCTTCGGAAGTAAGTGAATCGGTGAGGAATTTTTGGACAAGGTCGGTCATGTTGGCACGGCTAAATAGTTCAGAAAATAGAGAGGACTGTTCATCGACAGACAATTGCTTACTCGCCCCAATTATTCCAGCAAGCGCTGTGATTTTTTGTTCGGTCGAAAGTTTGGCTTTTAAGACCCCGTTAATTTTATTGTTGACGGTACTTCTTTGATTATCGTCAGTGATACTGGATAAAAATGTTTCTAGTGCCTCGTTTTGTGTTTCTGAGTCAGTGCTAATCAAATTTTGAATGATGGTGGAAGAGTTATTATTCTTAATTTTGTCAAGGGTTTCGGCTTGGATTGTTTTATTGGACACAGTTAGATTGCTTAACGCACCTTTCAATAAAGAAGCGAGTCCTTCCGGTATGGCTTTCTCTATAGCCTGGGTTTGCAGATCGAAGCTGTAGCTAACTGGAGTGAGAGGTACTGTTTCAAGTTTACCATTTACATCTTGGAGAACTTTCCACCTTGATGATAACGACGAATAATCTATGTTAAACTTCATAGCCAATCCTTTTAAATCTTCGGTATAATAGTCACGGCTTATCTCCTGTAAATACAGATCTAACATCTTAAAGTCGGTTTCTGTTGATGGTTGGTATCCGTTTGCAATCTCGTTTTTGAATGATTTGTATGATTGCCTTGCAGATTCTATCCTATCTAAAATATTTTTTCTTGCCTCTTGTAATTGAATGGGCGTAGTTGTTTCAGAGGACGCAATGGCCAAAACATCTTTAACTTCTGGAAGTATTATCTCTTTAAGTCTTATCAGGTTAGACCAATCTTGCTCTGGTGCGTAATCTAGGAGACTAAGAATGCCATTATTTGAGCGAAACGCATTTTCAATTAATGTAATAGATTCTTCAGTTATTTTATTTTTTAAATATATTAGCGATTTTGATTGACTATTGTTTTCAACATACGAAACGGCATTCAAAATAGCATTATCACTACCAAAAACAAGTTCAAAAATTTGTTTAAACAGGGCTGGATTATCCTTTGCTAAGGAAAACAGGTTGTATGGATTATCACCGATATGTGTTTTAAATGAAGATTTGTTGTTTTCGATATATATTTTGAACAAAAGAGGATTTTTTTCAAACGCTAAAGGCAAAATATCGTTATTAAAATCTCTTAAAGCATCTAAGTCACTGAGTTGGCCTGATGACGAGTATGTAGAGGACAGAACGTTTAATGCATACCAGTATGCGGCTTCATTGTTTCCACTATTTATTAGGGCTAGACAAATCTTATTGGGGATGTCTGCCGTTTCCACCCCATAAATATTTTCAATAAAAAATTGATATCCATTTTCTTTTTGAAGTATGAATTGGGTGTTTTTGTCGGTGAGCAGCGCTTCCCAATATTCTTTTACCGATGGGTCTGATATTTGGGAGAGAAGTACTTCAGGGGAAAATCTAATAGCAATCTCCTTTAATCTTTGAAATTCAGCAGAGTGGATATTATTCTTAGTTGAAGATGTTATTTTTTCACTGTCAAAAACAACTTTGTTTTGTATAGTCTTTATTAAATTATAATCGTTGGATATGGTTGAGAAAAAATAATTCCCTATTATGTCCTTCTGTGTTTGTTTGGTGGCAAAATTTAAAACAGTGAGTGTGTCACTGAAATAGGTTGTTATTTCTGAAAGATCTTCTAGTTGAACGTTATCTGATATGGTAAACCCAATATATGGTTTAAGTAGTAGTGCGCTGTCGGGGTATCCACTTATGTCACTTATAATATATTGCAGTTTTGAGTCTTGGCTGTTGCCAAATTGGAACTTAAATTCATACTTTTCAAGTATGGTTTTGTATTCTTTTAGTGCTTTTTCGACTTTTGATTTTTGTGACACTTCCTCGGGTGCGAAACTTTCCAACGCCTCCTCAGTACTGCGTTTGACGTTGTAGTTGGCCTGCATCGTTGCTCCGAAGTATTTTAGTGACTGGTTTATGTAATTAGTGGTTCCTATCTGTGAAACGAAACTTATAAAAGTTGTAGGAGTGGCTTGTTGAGCCGTTGCGATCTGAACAGCCTCCGCAATGTTTAGTGGAATGCTTGTTGTGATATCTCTTGTCCAATTTGTAAAGCCCTCCCATAACATCTTTGGAGTAGTGCCACTAGTGGCCGCCTCCGGATACTTGTAGTAAATATATTTTTGTGACCAATTTTCAAAGATTTGAGCAGGACCCGAACCGAGAAGGGAAGTGGAGCTTCCCTGGCTGGTTTTCTCCCCTGACTGAACATACTCTGCTAGTTTTTTATAGCCCCCTTCTGAATTATTAGAAGTGTTGATAGCTTTGACCCAATTTTTTACTCCCCCCCATAAATTTGTGATGATTCCTGCGGTATTTGGAATAAAGGAGTAGTTTTGGTTTTTATCTTCTTCAGTAAAATAACTTATGTTATCTCCAAAAAACTCTTCCATAAGCAAAGTTGCGGTTTTTTTGGCTTTATTAGTGCCAAAACTGTAAAGCCAGTCTTGTGCTACCTGTAAATTTATAAGTGTAAAAAGAGATGAACCCATAATTCCCTGAGAAGTACCTTTTATATTTTCAGAACTCATGCTCATTTGTTTCCATATATCAGATAAAGTTTCGGTGACGGAGTTTAGAATACTTGATTGACTGGAGGAACTTGTGCCACGACAAGCCCCGGTAGAGACACATTGGTCGGTGCCAAAATAGAGAATAACATCATTGCCCTGATATACTTCATCGGTGGACGATTTCCAGTAATTTTGGGTAAATGGTTCGGTTACTAAAAATTCAAAACTTGAGTTGCCTTCCTGATAATTTTCCGAATTTTCCTCAAGCCAAGTTTGCAGTTCTTCTGCTGAAGAGAATGAGATACCATCTCTTACTAGTTTGTTTTGTTTAGAGAAGTAGAGTGCTCCATGAGTAGGGTCGACTTCACCATTTAGATACTTTAAATACGTTTCTTGTACGATCCTAAGAGTGTTTTTATACCTTTCACCCTGAGAAGATCCTGATTCGTATTGATAATAATTTATAATCTGCTGGGTTTGGGCGTCTATGGTTGAAGCGTTTGAGCTTCCTCCTGTAAAACTACTGATTAGGGCTCCCAGCGCTCCTGTGTAGTACTCTGCTACTTCAGTGCTTGCGGCGCGGTTAATGACTGACCAGGCCAAAAGCTCCTGTGCCCAGTCCGGATCAGTGCCGTTACTGGCTTCAGCGAAAACAGTAAGTGCGATTTCTGAGAGGGTGGCGTCTTTGTCCCTAATATATCTGCCATCAATTATATACTCCGATTTTATCGTGGTGTCTGGAGGGGGAATGATATAAGACTTTTCTTCGTACACGTCCGGGGCAAAATCACTATCGCTGGTTGAAGTAGTATCCAAAGACGTGATAGGGGTGATAGATGATTCTCGGATTGTGGTAGTAGGGGCAATGTAGTGTATGCCACCTGCATTTACGAGTTCCTGGTATTCAATTCCGCCAAAAACCCTGTTTTTGTAAAAGTCGTAAACAGTCGGCTGTTCCGTTTTAAGACTGTCTGGGGCCAGTATGTAAGCAACTCCGGAAAGAGCAAACCCTTCGGTTTGGCTAGTAGGATAGAGATTGTAGCTTAGAAAATCATTTCCGGCTATTGAGTTGGGGTCTACATGCGAATCATCCCGTGTGCTGAAATAAATTCCATCTGTTTTTGAAGCATCAACAAACTCACTGATTACCTGTGGTGTTCCCAGGCTATGTATCATCTCGTGAAGAAGTGTTGCAGTATTGGCATCTTGGACAATATCCTGATTTTGCCCGTAGGGAACGTGGTAATCGTACGGATTCAGGTATAAAACAACTTCCCCTGTACCGTATGTGTAACCGCCAGAGCCATTTATGTCGCTTACAAGCACTCTGTATGGTAGGTTAAGGTCGGTAAAAGTTTCGTCTAAAATGTTCCCCGGTAGTAGTTCGAAAGCTCTATTTATGTCCGTTACGAGTAGAGGATTTTCCAAATCTCTGGAGATATTATTTGAAATAAACATCTGTACACCATAATCCTGCTCTGATTTGTATAACCCATATTCGAAACCGTTTGAGGTGCTTTTTGATGAGGCTTTCCAAGAGTATTTCTGAACATCATTCGGGTCCATATTATCAAGAATGACCTGGTCTAAATTTTCCTTTGTTACAAGATCGGTGGATAGCGATTGTTCGACAGCCACTGTCGGTGCTGAGTTGTTAATGGCAGAAGTGATATAAAGACTGATAGGGGAAAGAAGAGGTGTTTTGGCAAGAGAGAAAGCTGTCCATGTTGTTGTCAGTACAACAGTGAACAAGACTGTCTTTACCAGCGTGCTTTTAATTTTCCCAAGCTGTGCTTTGATATTTTGAGCAAACGTTTTTGAGGCGGTTGTATTGATAGCATTTGAAATTTTGGTTGTGGCAGCAGAAGCAGTTTTAGCTACTGTCGCAGTAGTAGTTTTTATCTGTTGAGAGATGCTGTTAGTTAGGGGCTGAATGGTTTGTTGGGTTTGAGATGTAGATTTACTGGTATCTAAATCCATATATTTTTTAAATTCTTGAATTGGTTTTAGGTTAGACAGTAGGGGGGTAATGTCATTGTATTTTCCGTCATATTCAACATAATCGGATTTATCTAGATTGTCTGATTGATAGAAATATTCTAAAGGCTTATTCGTTAGGGCTCCTGAATCAATGACTTCTGATCTAATTCCATATGAGTTGATTTCAGCATTAGTTAGATATATTTGATCTATCCATACCCGACCATTACTGCCGTAAGCCATAACCCAGCTTACAGGTTGACTATTTAGTGTGCCCTCATACGTTTTTAGCGTGACATTTCCCAATAAACTATGACTGGTTTCTTCTGTCTTTATTGGTCCTGATGAGAAATCTGGTATGAATCCGTCTGGATAAGTAAAATTTGAAAATATATTCGCGGTTGGTGATGATGATTGACTACTTGTGGTGGTGTATGTTCCTGGTTGGTATTTTTGGAATTGACCCAGGAGCCCGTTGTCATTAAATTTTTTAATTTCGTTTGAATAGTTAGTAATACTGTCTTCCATATTGGTACTAGAAGAGAAAAAATCTTTTACGATATCTCCATCGTAATTATTGGAGATGTCTGTTTTTTCAAGTATTATTACAATATCTTGACTAAGTCGTGTCTCTTGGGTGTAGTGAAAAAGACCCTTGCTATATACGGCACCACCTATGAGGTAGGGTGCCACTCTCCAAGAACCGCTAGAGTTTGATTTGAATAATGCTCTAGCTAGGTATTCCCCTTGATCATTTTTAAAGTACATTACGGCTTGTGAATATCCTTTTCCATTGTTTAATTTAACTCCATCTGAAAGATAAAAGGTTTTGTTGTTTGTTTCGACCTTTTTTGTGGGAAAGAAACGTTGGTCCGCAAGAAGTTTTTGTGTTATTTCTGGTTGGTTGGTGTCCTTCTTGGCCTTAGTGAACGAGTTTTTTTCCGATCTTGATAGATTATTTCCTGTCTGGTTTTTTGCTGTATTAGATGTTGTGTCTGCAACATTACTATTTGATGTGTTGTTTCTTATGTTGTTGACAACATTATTTATAGTTGTCAACAGGCTGTTTCGGAGATTGTTTACTCTTTCAGCAAGTGTCTTTGCCGGAGTTGTTTGTTGGACATTTTCCTGTTCCTTGTTTTCGCTGGTGGTGTTTTGTCCGGTTTGTTCTTGTGCGGTTGTTTCTTCGGTTTCTTGTTGGGTTGTTTCTTGTTTGGTATCAGCAGTGGTTTCCTCTTGACTACTGGATGTGTCTGCCAAATCTTTCGTCTCTTGAGTTTTGTTGGAAGTATTTTCTTCATCAATAGTTTCTGCTGTTGTTACCTCCGCCTCATCTGTTTCCGCAGTGGTGGTTTCATCTTCTGCCACCTCAGTTGTGGTAGCTACTTTTTCTGTCCCGGAGCCCTCTTCATTATTAGTTGTTGTCTCAGTAGTGGTGGGGGAAAGGGAGGCAACTATTTCACTTAGACTATTTTGAATGTTTATCACTGTTTTGTAAGCTTGTTGAACTATATCGGTAGCAGTTTCTATGACTGTTTTTGCCAAGGTGGGAGACCCTTCTTGAGTATCGGTATTATTTTTGAATGATTCGACCTCTTCCTTTATTACGGGAACAGACTCGATTTCTGCTTGTGGGACCGATTGTTTCTCATTTATTGTTGAGATATCCGCCAGATTAGTTTGCGTGTAGTTGGAGGGTTTAGAGGATTCATATTCACTCAGTTTTACATATAGGGCAATGTCTTCTATATTGGTGTCGGGTAGCAGATTTGCAATTTCTTCAACTTCTGCTTTTTGGTCTGAAGTTAAATTTCTGTCTAAACCAAGAGCGTTATATACAGATGCAGTGTCTACTAAATTGGCGTTATTTCTATCGGTAGTAATTGTGTTATCAGTATTAGTTGTAGTTGCGGTATTTGTAGTAGTGGTATTGCCCAGTTCGATATTGTAGTTGTTGATGGTAACGGTTCCAGGGGCGGTAAATGATGGTACTGAAATGCCAATTTTACCGAGGGCCATACTAGCGATACTATTGGGGATTTCGAAAGTATCGGCAGGACCGATTGAAAAATTAATTGCTGTTTCCGAACAGGCACTGGAATCGCCTCGAATGCACTGTATGAATGTCCATGAATCGTCGGTATTGTCTAATAGATCTACGCCCCTTATGAATACATTTCCGAAACCAGAATTTGTTTCGGCGACTGCGGATAATCCTACGTTAAGTCCCTTACTGATAACTTGTGCGGAGGCAATATCGGTAAAAGTGTATACAAGGGCCTTATTTTCATCCATACCTAATTGGTTGATCTTATAATCAAAATTTATATTTATTAAAGCCTGAGTGGCGGGGTTTAATATATTTTGAGAAAGGCTTATTATTTCGTTCTGAAAGAGAACTCCTGAGGCTAGTAGGGTAGCTGATAAACCGCTTGTAATTCCGCTGGCGAAGCCCGCGCTTATAAACGCTTTTGTTCCTAATATTGTACCACCGATATTTGTGACTAGAATAGGAAGTATTGCTGGGGCGGCTAGCATTGCAGCTACGGTACCACCTAGCAGTGTAACTGCTTTGGCTACGTTAGATAGTTTTTCGAGATCAGATAGTGATTGTTCCGTTTTTAAATCTTGAAAGGTATATCCAGGGGCTCTTCCTCCTCCTCCGGGATTGCCATGGCGTTCCGTGGGTGTCCAAATTAAATCCTGATCCTTTATACCTGTAGTTTGGTTAGCTGCAAGTTGTTCTTCATATACTTTAAAGTCTCCCATTCCCACTGCGGCTTCTTCTGCGATTAAATCTTCGCTTTTCGCATTTGCAGTTTGACTGTAATTAAGCCAGTTTTCGATTTCTATAATCCTTTCAGCCTCGACATGGGGAATTGATTCACAGTCTGACCCTCCATCTTTTAGGCAGGCATGGTATTCGGCCTGGGATTCGGTGGTGACCCGCCGGAGTGCTTTCGCCTTTTCTTCTAATATTTGGTTGTAACGATCAACCAAGACCTCTTCTGTCAGGGGACTGACACTTTCGTCTGATAGTTTTATGCTAAGTTGAGCGTAGTTTTCGATTACTTCACTTTCGGAGAGGACAGTTTCTAAAATTGTTTTGTTAATTACTGAGACTGGATGTGTTTGTCCATTTGAATCATTCCAGTAACAGTTAGTGGTGGTGCAGAAACAGGCAGCCGTACTGACCCCCTCTCCACATCTTTCTAAAGCCCCTGTTGGTTCAGATAACGTGGTTGTGTTTTCGATTGCCTTTATTGCTTCGTTACTGGTTGAAGAATCAGTTATCTGTTTACTTGTATCATAGGAACCACTGCTTTTTTTACTTTGAAGCTGTTGCATGTATACATATAGAGAATCGATCTCTACAGAGGTGAGAGTGTCCGTTGATCCCGAAATTTTGATTTGATTTCCGGAAATTTCCACTAAATTACTTTCAACTAGGGCAGTGATTTTATATAGTTCGGCTATTGGTTTTTCCTGCGTTTTGCCGTTTGAATTGTAATAACAAGTTGATTGTGTGCAAAAGCAGGTTGAGGTGCTAACACCACCCCCACAACTTGTAACACTGCCAGCAGAGGAGCCTGAAGTACTTGTCGAGGAAGAGTTTGAGCTTTTATCGTCTGATGCCGTTTGGAGAGATCCTTTTACGTAATTACCATTCTTATCGAGTTTCCATTTCTTGTCTCCTTTAGTTGCCGTTGTGGTACCGTCATTACTGCTGGTCCATGTAGTTTTATTTCCCTTGGAATCAGTAGTCGTAAATTTTGTGCAAACACCACGGGAATTATATCCATCACTGTCGCAAGCATATGATTTCCTGATATTGAAAGCTATTTCTTTATTAGTAACAACTATTACTCCAGATACAAGGGAAGAGGCAAGAAAGACTAAAAGAAAGATATTCAAAGCTTTGTATTGTATTAGTTTTTTATACATCAGGCAGAGCTACTATATGTAATAGCCTTATATAGCTTACCAATAGTATAATATGGCTTCAAGGGCCTCTTGGGTTTTTTAGGGCCGTTAGTATAGTGGCAGTACATACCCTTCGCATGGGTAAGACATCGGTTCGATTCCGATACGGTCCACTGCCTCGTATAGGGAAAGGATAGAGACAATGAATGAAAAGGTAGGTATATTATTAATGCTCGATAGGTAAAGCAGGTTATTGTTCTACTGTTGGGGGGGTGGGTTCTGTGACTGGTGTCGGGGAAACTTCTGGTGCAGACTCTGCGGGGAGTTCAATTGGAGGTTCAATGGCACTCTCAGTTGTTGGTTGAGGGGTAGTTAATGTACCTGATTCTTCAGCAGTGGTAGTTTGTTTAGCAACTGGTTTCTTGGCTTCCAAGGCATCAAGCTCAGCTTTGGCGGTAGTGTAATCTTGGGAATCCTTATCAATCAACGAAAGAACATTGGCCATCTCAGTAATTGCCTTTTCTATCTCTCCCTTTTCGCGGTAGGCAACGGCTAGATTATAGCGGGTGTTAGCGTAATCAGACTTAGTCATGACGGCCATCTTAAAGGCATCAATCGCGTTATCATAATCCCCCATAGCATAGTAGACGCCTCCCAGAGAAATCCTTAGGTTAGCATCTAAGGGGTTTAGAGCTATGGCTTGGGTATAGGCTTGGACAGCATACTGGTCTGATCCTTCGGCAAAAGCCATAATTGAACGATACAAACTTCCCAGAAGGGACCAGTTATCTGCTCGACTGGGATTTAAGGCAACTGCAGCTTTACCCTCAGAGATTGATTGCTGGATAAGGGTAGTGATGGTGGTCTTTTCTTGTTCGCTTACTTCCTGACCTTCTGGTTTTTGAGCCATGGTGTTGGCTATGGCAAAGTTAACCTGGGAGAAAGAGGCATGGTAACGATCAACTAGGGAATTTTGTTTAATAGCTGAAGTAAGAAGGTTATAAGCAGCTGTTCCATCATTTTTATTGACAGCGTTAATGGCGTTTTTGAAAGTTACCTCAGCGGCAATGGCTTTGGTAGCAAAGAAGCCAAATGTCAAAGTTGCTAAGACTACAGGTAGAGCAACTAAAAAAGAGGGAAGAGCCGAGGCAAACTTTTGGACTCCTTCTCCTGACTGGGCTTGAAAATTGAGGGTTAGTTTATTGGTCTTAGTGTTGACCGCAAGGTAGGCAAAGAGAGGTAAAACAAGCACAAAGTCGCTACCAAAGATGGCCAATAGAACCATGACTACAATTAAGGTTACAAGGTTTGGCTCTGCCGCAAAGCCCCAACCGACAAGTTTCCTCTCACTAACTTCCTTCTGGACTGTGCGATAGACAGCAACCACCAGAAGAATAAGGGCAGCAAAACCCAATAGGCCAACTTCTGTTAGAGCGGTTAGGTAGAAGTTTTCGCCTGCAGAAAACCTTAAGGTCCAATTGGCGGAAGAGTTATAGGAAAGTGGTTTGTAAAGGTCAAAGGCGGTGATGTAGTTGGCTGGGCCAGCTCCTAAGATAGGGGAAACCTTGAGAGTATCAATAGCAATGCTCCAAGAGTTTGCTAGCCCTGGAGTTTTAGGGAAATTGGCTTTACCTGGAAGGATGTTATAGAGGTTGGCGGCAACCCCTAAGGTGATAATAAAAAGACAGATGGCCGAGAAAGTTTTTTTGACTATTCCGTCATCGGCAACAACCAGGCCTAGTGCGATGGGGACTAAAAAGATAAGGTACAAGAATGCCGGCAAGTTACCTCCTAAGGTAGTAAATGCAGTATCTTTAAGAAGTTCTGGTACTCCTGGAAGCTTTCCTAAAACCCCTCCAATCGAAAGAGCTGAAACAACGGCAACAACGAGACCTGATATCAGAAAAGGGATGGAAATATCTTTCTTGGTTTCAGTACTTTGGTTTAGAAGAAAGTAAAACAGAGCTCCTGCGATCATTAAGGTTGCTGTTCCGGGTAAAAAGAAAGCTTCCATCTTATTGGGAGTTCTCATAATGGCTGAAGCAATATAAGAAGCCATGAGAAGAAGAACTGGAAAATCAAACTTCCCAGTAAAGAGATCCAGCTTTTGACTAGTAAGAATTCTAGCAGCCTTAACAAGCAGGATAAGACCAACTCCAAAAGCAAGAAGAATTAATTTCGGGGTGGTGTAGGCATTAGGAAATACCGGGAGAACAATAACTGGAAAAAGGACAATTACTGCCCAGAAAAGATACTTTTCGATGTTTTCTAAAGTCTTATCCATAGCTATGAAACAAGTACAAAAACCACACTAACTTTTACTTATTATGTATAGTATTGTCAAGCCCCATTTAGCAACAAAGTATAAAGTTTTCACGCAATGTATATAATACTATACTTTAAGGTATAGATTGATATAGTACTGTATTAATAATTTACTCCTTATTGCCCAACGTCTATGACCCACCAGTTAAATTCAGTATCTTGGTCGATGGCGTCTATAAATCCAACTTTAAAGTAACCATCTCCCTTGGCTTTAACAAACAAAACATTATTCTGTGTAGAAGTTGTCGGAGTGACATAAACTAGAGTTTTGTTTGTTACGGCTGAACTTCGAATTGTGATCTCATTAGCTTGTGCAGCCAGAAGTGCATGTCCGGCCGAAGCGTTGGTTTCTATTTCTCCCTGAGTATTGGCAGAAGCAGTGGCCGAATCAGCTCCAGCGATGACTAATTTTCTGGAAGCTAATTGGCTAAACTCAGCCGAACCAGAAGCCGAAACACTTCCGATATCTGAGCCTTCAGTGTTTTTAAGAGTCAGTAAGCTGCCGTTTTCTTCCTCGGTATTTTGTGCAGAAAGAACTAACCCTTCAGCTTCGATCTTCCCCGCGACATACAAGTTGCCTGAGATGGTTACATTTCCCTCAGTATCAATTTTTATCCGCCCGGACATAATCTCAACTGGAGCCATGGCTAGAGATTGAATCTCAAGGGGAGCAGTTAAAGTATCGATACTATTAACTGTAAGTCCGTCGAGCGTGGTAGATGAAAGAACCATATCAGATCCTAAGGAAAGGGAAGTGGTAAGAGACAGAGAATCCATGGCTGCAGACTGGGTAACAAAGAGATTTTCGATGTTGGCTGTACCAATGTTAGCTAGTTCTGCAGCCTGAGATGCAGTTTCAATAGTCCAGTTTGTTGCAGTTTGCAATAGTTCCTGATCAGCTTCGGCTTCCTGAAGCATGGCTTCAATTTCTTCTCGGGTTACACCTGTTATATTAGTTGCGGATAGGTCGAAAATCTTCCCATCTTTCGCCACAATCTGGTCTGCATAAATTTTTTGTGCAGTGAGGGTATTGGTGGAAGTATTCTCGGCTGTAACATCTTTAGCCGCCAACTCTCCAGAGAAAGTGGCATTTCCTTCTGTATCAATTGAGGCCACTTCCTCACCGTTTTGGTTTTCAACAGTTAGTTTTCCATCACTACCATCACTGTTATTTCCGATCTGAATATTAATGTTTCCCTCATTAACCAGCGGAGAAATCATAGCAGTTTGAACTTTGGGAGAAACCAAGCCGATGTTGACCAGTAAGGTGTCAACTTCTGCTTGTACTGCCATAAATCCTTCAGTGGTGATACTAGTAGCATTAATTATTCCAGCAGCTAGGGTGCCAGTGATTTGGGCTGATGTTTCGACAACGATCTCTTTAGTAGACACTGCACCTGCAGACATATTGGCAACAACTACTTGAGCAAAGGCTCCAATTCTACTGATTGTTCCATTTGTTCCCTCCGCGTTGTAACTGCCATCCGAGATCTGGGCTATGTTTAGATCTCCAGTATTTGCCATATACACATCGGGGTCGTACCAGGAAACATTTAAGAAAGCCATAATCTTTCCCACATAGGTTCCATCTGGAAGTCTATAACATGGTTTATCGCTATTAGTACCGTCTTCATCTTCCGGCCAAGAAATACTCTCAATGGAAGATACTTGTGGACAAGTACTTTCGTTCCAACCGGAAGTATTGTCTAAGGCTTGTGCAACTATACGTCCCGGCTTTTCTGATTTCATACCAATCCCTGGGAGGGAAGAGGCAGTGATTTTATCATTATTTTTAATTGGTTTAGATAAATCTTTTACAGAAACTTTAACAGGTACGCGTCCGTTTAGGGCAAGAAGAATGTCCCCTCCGCTTTTGGTGCCAAATTTAAAGACTGGCATAGTGGAAACAACTCCGATTGTATTAGCGTCGTAGCCACCATTCGATGGAACTAGGTATTCGGAATTACTACTGCTTCCCGAAGTAATATCTCCGGGTTTAAGGACTCCATCACCTCGGTAGTGTTCTGCGATGTCTCCCGCACCATCACACTGCTGAAGTGTCTGGTTTGTTCCGTCGTGGTCCGAAGCGCAAACGACATATCCAGTAGTAACATCGGCCATATTCGCCTGGATATATCCTTCCACATCAAGTTTGGCCCCCGGAGATGAAGTTCCGACGCCAACATTGGAGCCAATATAAAGTAGCTCGGTTGTAGTAGTATTTCTGAACCAGAAATCATTACCAGTAACGTTGGTAAAATACCAATTTCCCTTTGTGTTTGTCATAGTAACATAATTACCGTACTTGACGATATCGAGGGACTGCGTTCCAGAGTTGTATGCCTCCATTGATATTTGGCTATAATAAGCAGAATCTGTACTGGAGTAGTTAATTCGGAATATACCAGTAGTTCCAACGCCAGGGTATCCCTCAAGCTGTAGAGTGCCAGTCTCGTTTACTGTCAAGAGATCCTCTCCATCGGTGGTAGATTCTTTCTGGATTCGAAAAGTATTAGAGCCATTTGCGTTTGAGTCGATGGTGAAATTAAGATCGCCATAGCTATTCATTCTTAACTCACTACTTAAGTTTCCAGCTAGGTTTTTTGATTCTATGCCGTGGTATTCTGGGGAGTCATATGATCCAGATGTCCAGTCGAAAGAGATACCTCCCAATGAGTGGATCAGGCTCGTGTCACCTCTGGTGAAATCAATATCACCACCATTAAGAGTCAGAGCCTGAGTTGGGTTAGTTATTCCAATTCCCATATTACCTTCAAAATAGTTAGTTCCTCCGGCTGAATATATACCGTAGTTATTTGTTGTCGCTCCACTTTGTGCAGCAAGATAAATACCATAGGCATTGGTGACACTAGATGATCCCATATTATCGACATGTAAGCCTTGCATATTAGTGATGGATACTGTCCCTGTCCCGGTTATGTATGGCGCGGTGGCATAGAATGCAGAAACAGGTGAGGCGGAAGCTGTATATGGTGATGTAGCGGAGAAATAATTCCGGGCTCCCACTGCGGTTGTTTGCCCACCACTAGAACTCACCGTTGAGGCAGTGACCCATGTGCCCACGCCCATACCTGTTGTGTAGCCAGTTGATGTATTCATGGTTCGTGATGTAATACTAGCTGCGACTGGTATACCTCCGCCTGTATTGGTCAGATATTCGTATATTCCATATACCGTACTAGCCGAATTATATGTTTTGCTGATTTCAAGGGCTCCGATTGGGTTTGTTTTTCCAATTCCCACATTTCCCTGTATAGCTAAATCGGAAGCAGCAATAGCAGCATTAGCAAAAGAATCTGAAGTGCCAATACCTACTCCACCAACTATCCCTAGTTTGGTTTGTGGAGAAGTGGTTCCGATGCCTACGTTATAATTAAAGAATACGTCGTTTGTTGTAGACCGAAAACCTATAGCTCCGCCACCAGCAGCTCCTTGGATGCCTGTATCAAAATACGCTACCCCGGCCACCTCTAACTTTCCCATTAGGAGGGTGTCACCTGCTCCAAGAGAATGAATCGACGCACCCGCACCGACTTGTAAAGCAGTCGTGGGGACTGTAGTACCGATTCCAATGTTTCCTAAGGCGTATATGTTCCTGCTGGTAGAGGCGGTACCAACTTGCAGATTACCATAGATAGTATCTCCGGTTGTAGCCACATACATTCCACCAGATGGTCCGTAGTAGTTTTGGTAGGCCATTATCTCACCAATCCATAAATACGGAGCAGTGTTGGCATTTCCACTGAAGGTTACTCTAAATCCGCAAATGCCATTCCCTAGGTTGCTGCTTAAATCCAGACTGGTTCCGGAGAACGACGAGGTGGAATATACTGTACCCCAAGCGTTGTCTGTCCCATCGCAGACATAACCTCCAGTGCCACCAGCGTCATAGTATTTTTCAACTAGAACACCTGTCACTGATCGGGAGTATGGCATGTTGATTCTAAAGAAATCCCAGTAGTGAAGTGGACCGGATGCCCCCGGGGCTCCCATTCCTCCGACCATATCAATGGTTACTACGGAGGTAGAAACGCCATCCGACCAGGAATTGTATGCGCAGTAAGAGTCTCCCTTGCCGTCGAAAAGGTTAGTTGTACTTCCCGCACCGCAGGAGGGGCTAACAGTGACAGTATATTTTTCATCAGCTCTTACCAGTCTATCTTCTGCAACACCGATAGCGTTGTAACTAGATTCAGTTTCAGCCATACCAGGAATAATTGCTCGAGCTATTTTGTTACCCTCTCCCTTAAATGAAAGATCTCCTGTGAAGTATGCTGTTCCATCTACCTCCAATGAGTCTTGGACATAAAGGTCGCCATCACCGGTAGCAAAACCTATCGAGCCGCCGCTACCGATTCTTACTTCATCTCCGGATATTTGCAGCTTGCCTGTTGGATTGGTAATCCCGATACCAATGTTTCCTTCTACTATTAGTCCATAAGTAGGGGCAGCTCCTGCGACTTGCGTGTATGCAGTAGAACCGATGGCGACTGATCCTAAAACGTTAAGCTTTCCTTTGGTTGGGACTGATGTCCCGATTCCTATGTTTCCACTGGTGTTTACAGTAAGTAATTTTGCGTGTGTAGATATATCATTGGTTGCTGTGGCGTTATAACCAATATCAAACGTACCTGCATTGTCATCATGGAAAAGCGAAAAGGCGGTTGCACTTCCGTTTTTAAGTTTAATCCCGTAGTATCCAGAACTGGAGGGATTTATCTGTATGGCGATTTGGTTGCCACTACCGACGACTAGTCCGCCATCGGGAGCGGTGGCTCCAATACCAACGTTGTCAGAAGAAAGGTCACCATAAATAGTATTGCCAATGTTTAACTGATTACTGTTTGTTGCTGAGAGGGCATCTACCCCTGAACCAATAATAATGTTAGTGGCACCAGTTGTTAGGTTATCCCCGGCATTGTATCCAAGGATGGTGTTTGAATCTCCTCCGGTGAGTAAACCATAACCTGCGTGGTAGCCTAGAAGAGTATTGTTTGAAATATCAGAACCTCCAGAAGCACCATATCCTGCGCCCGTGCCGACAGCAACATTGTAAGAACCTGTTGCAGGATACCTCATGGCATAGTCACCAACGGCGACGTTTACTGTTCCGGATGAATTGGAGTAAAGAGAGTAGTATCCGAGGGCTGAGTTGTTGGATCCGGTTGTGGAATATAGAGAATAATTACCTACGGCAGTATTGTAGTTAGCTGATGAATTCGTACGAAGTGACTCATTACCAATAGCCGTGTTATAACTACCAGAGGCGTTGGTTACCATGGAGTTCATTCCGATGGCGGTATTTGCGGTACCAGTCGTGTTGTTGTAAAGGGATGTATAACCATACGCGTTGTTGTTGTAGCCTGTGTTGTTATACCTCATGGCATAGTAACCTGAAGCGGTGTTGGAAAACCCGTTAGTGTTGGAAGCTAGTGTACCGTAGCCAAGGGCGGTGTTTAAATATCCGGTGGTGTTGTCTGAGAGCGAATAGTAGCCAAGGGAGACATTGGCATACCCGGTCGTATTTGAATCTAGGGCTGCATACCCAACTGTGGTATTCAGTAGACTGGACCCTCCCGACCGTAGCTCAAGTCCAGAAGTTCCGTCATCGTTAAATATCTTAGTTGAGGCCAGAGCAGATCCGAGGGTTATCCTTTGAACAGATATGTTATCAATGCTTCCATTAAAATCAGAAGACGGGGTTACAGTGAAGTTAACACTACCCGTAGAATCGGTTGCAACTAAAGATCTTACAATAGTTGTATTAGACCCGAAGGTAGTTGTGGTTCCGTAGTTAACAACACTTACGGAACCAAGTGAAACGCTTATATTACCTGCCGTCAAGCCGGCTATCGTGAATGAGACCTGGTAGGTGTAACCATTAGTGATTGATACACTTTGGGACAGGGTATCGGCAACTCCCGCTGTGTGCAGAGCTGTTCCAGAGGAGTAGGCCCAGTTGGAACCAGAATCGGTCCATCCAGATAAACTACTAGCAAAATCCCCATTAGTTATAATAGATGTCCCTAGTGTGGCTGTGCTTTGGGTACCTTGGACTGCCAGTTTTGAAGTTGGAACGGTAGTTCCGATACCCACATTAGTGCCATCATTAAAGAGGTTAGAAGTTGCAGTCCAAGCCCCTGACAAGTTATACAGTGTTTGACCATTGGTTCCTGTGGGAAGAAGAACCGAGGCCATGTTTGTCCAAGACGTTCCTGTGCCAGTTGACTGTAGGTAATAACCAGATGATCCGGCTGCATTGGCGGAGTCATAATACGCGCCCGTGACCCTAACACTACCCTGGACATCTAACTTTTGAGTGGCTGCCATGGTCGTTCCAATTCCTACATTGGCAGTTCTTATATCAAGACCACTCATCGGGGAAGTGGTGCCAATGCCTACATTTCCAGTGCCTGCAGTTGTTTGCAACAGTAGATTTAATCCATCAATTTTGATATTTCTAAAGGCTGTTCCTTCTTGAACGGACCAGATGTAACCAATACTGTTGCTACTATCAAAACTCATGTGCAATCCGTTATACCCTGTGGGAGTTGCAGTGTAGCCACCTGAAATAGAGATAGTCCCTGCTGATTGTAATTTGGCTCGTGGGGCAGTTACTCCAACTCCCACATTTCCTTCAACAATTAGTCCATTGGCAGGAGAAGTGGAGGTACCAGAATAAGTGGCTCCAATGGCCATTCCACCTTCAATATCTAGTAATGATTGGGGAGTGGTGGTCCCCATACCAATGTTGCCTGAGGAATTGATATACATACGGGTTCCACTAGTTAGTGGTGCAAGGTTTTCCGTGGATCCTGTATAGAAATATATGCTTGTGGGGGCTGTGGTGGAAGTTACTGTACCATCGACATATGAACCAAATCCGGCAGTCTGGATGAAGCCACTTGTAGTAGTGTAAGGAGCAAAACCAAAACTGGAAACATAATCACTAGTAGCAACAGTAGAAGGTGAGGCTACAGTTCCTCTACTTTTTTGAAAAACCATTTTTGCAGAATGGATGGTACCTGATTGAGTGAAGGTGATACCTCTTGTTGAGGAAGTGCTATCACTTGCCACATGAAGCGAGGTTGCAGGTACAGTGGTCCCAATCCCCACATTGGTGCCATCATCATATATGGAAGAGTTGGTTAAAGAGGAGGAAGAAGCCCATCTTGGTATGTAGTTAGTTGTTCCTGTTCCTGATATTCCAATGGTTCCAATATCTACCCAATCAACTCCTGAACCAGTTGAAGAGAGAATTTGGGTTGAAGTACCTGCTTCGTTATTAGTGTCATACAGAGCACCGGTTAGTCTCATGTTTCCTTGGATATCAAGTTTTTGGGTTGCAGCCATGGTTGTTCCTATTCCAACATTTCCACTTCTCACGTCCAAAGACCCAAGTGGAGAAGTCGTACCAATCCCCACATTTCCTTGTACGGCCAAGTTATTTGCGGCAATGGCTGCATTGGCAAAAGAATCTGTGGTTCCAACCCCTACACCTCCAACGATCCCCAGTTTAGTTCCGGGGGAGGTGGTTCCAATACCAGTGTTTCCTGCAAAATAGTTTTTTGCACCACTGGTGTTTGCATAAAAATCAAATGTACTTCCGGCCGCGTAGACACCTATTCCACTTTCGCTGGATCCAGAAACTCCGGTACCACTACCAGTACCTGATCCTGACACTCCTATGGTTGGACCTTCACCGACTACCCCTGTACCATTACCTGCGAAATTGGCATAGCCATAAATTCCTGTAGACCCTCCTGTGTTTGTGACATAAAGGCCATACGGGGTGGTGTTGGTTTGGAGTATTTCAACTTTTGCCTCATTTGCACTATTAATCGCGGTAACTCCAATACCAACTTGCCCTTCAACAATAAGGCCATTAGTAGGAGCAGCAGCATCTGAATATGTTTGTGAACCTATGGCTGCTGCCCCCAAAACCCCAAGTTTTGTGTTTGCATGAACCGAAGTTGTTCCGATTCCTACCCGGTTACCTGAAGTAACCAGTCTCACTATGTCACCATCGTCTTTCCAACCGCTGGCATCTGAGATTGAGCCAAGAGCCGTATCCAACTGCTTAATGGCTCCTTGGACTGTGGTGTCTGAGACATAGACCATAGCATCGTCATACAGGCCAACTAAAGAGGCTCCTGAGGAAGTACTTCCAATTCCAACATCACCTAATCCAATTGTTCCAATATGGTAATCCGCCCCTGAGGCTATTGTTGTATCTCCATTAGATTTAACTACAAACTTGTCTGTCTCCGATGCTCCTGCCCCCAGGCGAAGGAGGTTGACGTCTGTTGCTACCCCTCCGTAGTATCCATGAATGACTGCACCTGTTGTGGTTTGAGCATTTGTGACATATAAAGTATCATCTGATTGGGCAGAGGAAGTGATATTGACCGATCCTGTTCCATTGGGGGAGAGATTAATGTCCCCGTTAGAAGTTGCAGCTGTTTGTAGGGTTATGGTTTGGCCTTCAATGGCAAAGTTTCCGGCTACTGATTTTAAGGTTGGTCCAACCTCACCTAAAACAACTTGGCCATTTTTGTCCATAACGACGATACTTGATTTGGTAGCTGAAACAGTAGCTGTAATTGGGAAGCCCTGAACGGTGTCGGCATTAAGAGCATAGGCAACAGTGGCAATTTGCACCCTAGGGTCCATGGTTTCAGTTTCGGTAGTCATTTGTAGCCACACCCCTGCATTTTCTGAAAAAACATCAGCCCCTATGGCCGTCGCTGAGGGGCAGGAAAAATCCTCACCAGTAGTTGTACCTAATAAAACGTTAAAAATTCCATCCTGATCAGGAACAACTTCGCAGTCGCTTGAATCCCAAAGAAGATGGGTTGGGCCGGTCTCGGTTTCGTCATCGTATAGTTCAAACTTGATGGTAGAGCTATCAGTAACAGGTGTATTGTATTGATTGGTTAGTCTTCCCTGGAAGCTCAGGTATCTATTAGGAGTAACTGGTGTTTCGGGGTAGGCAAGCTGAATCTTAGCTTTAGAGAAGAATTGCTGATAAATACCAAATCCTAAGGAAGCTGCAAAGACAACTAGAATTGCAAAATGGAAATAACGGGTAATTGCTAGGGAATGATATGCTTGATACCATTTTGGTCGGGTGTAAAAGAGCTTATAGACTACTTTCTGAAGCTTGGGTTTTTCCGCAAATCTTGCGATAATTCGATCCTGAATGGTTTTGTAAGAAGGCTCAATACCAAAGACACTGCGCTCAATTTTCTTGGTAGTCAGCTCGTCTAGAGATCGGGTTAGGGGTTTTAGATATGCAGTATCCTTGAGAAAGCCGTCGATGGGATTAACTTCTATGATTTGTTTCTCCCTGGCCCAGTTAAAGAATTTCTTAAGAGAAGAAGTTTTTCTGTCGACTGTAGCCTGGGGAGCCTCGGAAAATTCTAAGACCAGATATCTTTTAATATCTTTTGATACAATATCCTTCATTTCCTTTTTGCCTAGGTTTTTAGTCCATCTAGCAAATTGATTTATATCCGCAGCGTAGTTCTTGATAGTCACTGGAGAGATCTTTTCTGTGGCTAAATAGGCTTCAAATTCTTTAGCTGATTTTTCGACAGGAAAAGCCAATGGGGTAGAAGTGATGTTTTCAATCCCAGAAGTGAAATCAAAACCCAAGAGATCCTCTTCAAGAAAGAACCTGCTCAAAGTTCTTAAGGTCGAAAGTCTGCGATTTATTGTTTTTGCAGGGACACTTGCCTTTACTAAATAATCTTTATATTCACTCGCCGTAGCCTTTGTAATAAAGGGGAGAGCTTCTTGAAGATCTTCGCACGAAGAGCCAATAGCTTTAATTTTATTAATTATCCAAGAAGAAAAATGACTCAGGTCTGATCTGTAATTCTTTAAAGTCAAGGCTGACACATTACGGGATATGAGGTATTGCAGAAATTTGTTTTGGATTAAGTTATTCATGATTTTTGGGCGTTAATTTAAATGTTGTGGCTAGATTATACGGATTATACTGCTATTACTATTATTAAGATGATATATAGACCCTGTCAAGGGGTATTTGAGGCTAATAATCCCAGTAATACGGACTAAGTTTTCACACTATCATATAACATAATTACCGCACTAATTTAATACAACTTAACTATATCAATGGATATATAACCCAACTCCGATAGTTATTTCGTTCGGTAAATGAAAAATGTCTGCATTAATCGTTTTCTGATATTTATAGGGTATGCGGTGAATTTGCGGTATACAACATACTGGAGTTAGAGTACTAAAAACTCCTGATGGAAGCTGGTTATACCTGTCTTTTTGTATAATGAAGCTAAGACGGTATTATACTAGCAGTTACTTATTTTGTTTGCTAGGAAAAAAACAGGTCTTTTTTGTCCGAAAGATTGAGATAAATATTTTTTATAAGCTTGAAGTTTTTTAAACGGTCCAAAATACCAATTGTCAGCGGTAAAAATATTAGTAAGATGATTATATGCCACTTAATAACCAAGAAACAGTAATTGATTATGCTAATAGGAATGGAGAAGAAGATCAAGAGCCTCGTTCTAAGAATAAACATGGAGCGATCATTGTCGGTTTAATCGTCGTTCTAATTATTCTCCTGGGTCTTTTTGTCAGCGTTTATCTCACTAGGCAGCAGGTGAGTTTTAAGAGTAAGGCCTCTGGGGCAGTGGATAGCGGGGAAATCTCTATTGCCAACTCTTATATCTTTGCCTCTCCCTTAAGGGCTAAAGCCGGAAATGATGAAAAGATAAGGGTCACAGTGTTTGTATTGGATTCTAAAGGTCTTGGTGTCTTTGGTAAGGGGGTTGAGCTGACAGACGTGAGCGGACTAACAGTTACTCCTGTTCAGACAACCACTGATGATCTGGGTAAGACGATATACGACATCTCCAGTGGCCGTGCAGGCACATATTCATTAGGAGCCGAGGTTGAAGGGAAAGCTCTTTCTCAGAAGGTGCAGATAACCTTTGAGTAGTGGATTACTTTTTATGACTCTGACTTTGTTTTTTGGCCTTCTTTTTCTTCAAATGGCGCAGTAAAAGAATAACAATTAGCACCTGAATGAGTATGACAATATATATCAAATATGGTCTTAGTAGTCTAAGTAAATACAGTATGAAGGTAATGAGGCTTGAGTAGGACGAAAGGATATTGAAGGTTAGGGTGTTACTCTTAGCTGATGAGGCACCAAGGACCTTGCTTGCAGTAAATATTCTCCAAGTATTTGGGGAGTCGTTAGGAAGGTTAAATTCAAAGTTTCCCTGGTCGTTTGAGGTTATTCGATATGTTGGGACATAGTAGGCTAAGGCTTCCTTGATGATAGTGAAAACGTCCCGGGGAGTGGTTGCTCGGGCGAGATAGACTTCAACTTCCGAATTGGGTGTGGTTTTTCCTGAGGCCTGAAGTTGCTCGTTTTTGTTAACACTGCCTTTGCTAACCGAGAGAGTCGGTGGAAGGATAATGGGGCCAATACTGCGAGAGTTGGAGGACAGAGGAAGGGGGGCAATACATACTGGATATGTTTGTCGAAAGGCATCATCAACTGCGTGTAGGCAAAGCTCAGGGTACCAATTGCCTACAAGGTGGGAAAGAATAGTAGGGAAAGTCAGTCTTCTAAACTCGAAATACCCAGAGGCATCCGAAATGGACCTTTCTGAGACCCCTATTCCTGTAAGATTAACTTTTGAGAGTGAAGGGGCGTAACCATAAATGATAAATTTTCCTTCCTCAGCTTCGGGTGAGGGAAAAGGGTATGGAGTCTCCGCTTCAGCAGTGGCTGTTGGGGAGGGAGAAGGTGCGGGGGTGATAGCGGAACAGTCACAATCAGTTTCGGTTATGCAGTTTGGATTGCGGCAGTAGCCATTGAAACAATGAAAACTACCTCCGCAATCTGCATCGTTCCAACAGTAAGCGCAACAGTTTTTAGGTGTTGCTGTTGGTCCCGGGGTTCCAGTTGTTGTTGCTGCCGGAGTAGGGGTTAGATATCCTCCAATAGTAGCATCAAGGTCCACTTCGATCTCTTCACCTAATACATTGGCGTACTTACCCAACAAAAGCCTCTTAAAATCGATTTGGAAAGACCAGGCAGTGGCAATGACGATCGCTACCAAAGAAGTAATAACCACCGCTGTTTTTTTACTACTCATACCTAAGTACCATTATACGGATAACTGACAAAAAGAATAAATGGCCAATAAAAAGAGGCTAGATTATTTTTTGGGCGAGGAGATACTATCCTGGTATTTCTTCTTCAAGTCTTCAATTTCAGTTAGCTCTTCCTTTAGGTTCTCCTCAAGCTTCTGTTGATTTTTCTTGAGTTTCTTCCAGATAAGTTTGCCAAAGAGAACGATAATGATGATGGTAAGAATTACGATGATGGCGATCCTCACCGGGAAAGCCCATAGGTATTTAGTTTGTGTGAGCACTTTATTTGATTCACCGTAAACGGCGGTGACGGTTAGAGCGTAGCGACCAATCATGAACTTATTTCCCAAGGAGAGTTCATACTTCCTGGCAGCATCAGGGAAGATGTTTACTTCACTAAAAACTTGAGTGTCAACCACTTTCCCGGACCAATTTTGAAGTGTAATTTGCCCCCGGGGAGTAATATGGTAGTCTCCACGATTAAGGATTTCTGTCTCCGTAATTACCGGGCCTGATTCTATAAAGCCCTTAGCAGTGAAGGACTTGATGAGAGCCAGCTCTTGAATGTCTCCATTAACCCTAAGGTAGAGGAGCCCGGCAATTCTCGAGGTTACTCCCATGGTTCCTTCTTTGACAAAACCTGTTTGGTTGGGAAGTGAACCTGTAGGTTCAAAATAGACGGCCACATAGCGCCCTCCGGGCCTGGCATCTTTAGGAGCAGTGATCGAAAAAGGGATCTTTAAAGTGTCTGAGGCCGGAATAGTAGCTTTCTCATATGGGAGCTTAACCCAGGAGGCAGCTGCAAAACGGCTTGAAAGGGCCTCAGAGTCAAGAAGGTTGGGCTTGCCTTCATCATTATCGACAATAAAATCCAAAGCTTTGATATTTCCCACTATTGGAACAGTAGCCTGGTTAAGAAAACTGATCGTTAGGTTTACTTTCCCTCCCGGATCAATGTTGGCGTATTGTCTGGCAGGGGAGACAGTGAGGAATTGTCCTTCTTGGGCATGAACACTGGGAACAGAGGAATAGAGGGAAAGGGTAATAAGTAAACCCAGCGCTACAATTACTAGTACCTTTAAGAATTTTGTTTGTTTTTGGGCAGTATTCATGGTTAGAAGGTTGGAGTAGCTACGTACTTGACTTTGTTATAGTAATATCCTGCGGGTTGGGTACCATCAACTGAGAGTCTCCAACAAAGGAAAATGTCACTCATCGAAACCGGGTCACTTCCGTAATAGATTGTCTCTGGAGTTTCTGTTGACTCAATATCAGCAGCTGACCTGGCGCAGAAAGTGGGGGAACCGTCACAGTCGTCGGATTGGGTATCGTAAAGGACATTGAATGTCGGAGAACCTGTTTGTGGACCATCATCAGCCGAAAAACAAAGACCATTATTCGAAGCTGTGTCACAGTCGTCAGATGTGTCGAAGTCTAAGGTGCCGTCGCCTGGGTTATCAGGAATGCAGTTGGTGGTGGTTGGGTCGGTTGGGTCTCCAGTACAGGTAACCCCATCTTTACCCATTTGGTCATTTTGTTGAACGGTGACAACATACCCCCCTGCAGCATTGGTAGAAATATACATATATTGAGCCGCATTTTTGAAAGTATCGGCTGCCGAGAATGAACCAAAAGGAACGGAATAGGCATAGGTAGCAACGTCAAGAGAAGCTTGCCCACAAACTGCCGCAGGAGTAGAGAAGCACGAGGTTTCTTGGGTAGAAAGATCAGTTTTGACTCCACAAACTCTAAAAGTTAAGGTTTCATCAACTGTTGCCGAAACTAGTACTGCCTCCACTGGAGCAACCATGGTGTCTGACTCATCAACTGTGGTGTCGGTGTTGTCACGGGATTTGATGTTAATAGTGTAAGAATCAGCAGCTCCTTGGGTTCTTGAGGTGTTGATAGGGGCAGGGTTGACCAGAAAATGGGTGGCATCAGAGTCTCCAATAGTTATAGCTAAAACAGCGGTGGTGTCACAGGTTGAACCACTTCTGTCAAAGCGAATGGTAAGATCACTAGCAGAAGAGATTACGGCCGCACTCCAGTCGCCGTCAGCACAAGTTCCACCTGAGGTCCTGGCGATAGAGACATCTGCAGCTACCAACCCTCCCGTATCAAAACCACTGGCGGCAACAGTCGAAGCGTAATCAGGGAAAGCGTCAGTTACCGTTCCACTGTCAGCGGTAGGGATAGTAACTAAAAGATCTCCACCGTCAGGGATGGTATTTGCCAGAGTAACGGCAACTGTCAATTTTCCCGACTGGGTGGCAATGACATAGTCGGCTGCATTGAGGGTGGTGCCCAAGGGGGAGTCAATAACAAATTGATCCCCGTCTACCCCCTCGGTAGAAACGACTGTATAGTATTTATCATCGCGACAACCGGAAAGAGAGGATGGAGCGAAACAGACTTGGTCATTAGGAAAAAGATGGTTGACGTTCTTGTCGGGATTTCCAGAGGTGTCTATTTGAATATTAGAGTTTCCTGATGTACCGGAAGCTACACCAGCAACATAAGAGAATCTAGAATTAAGGAGAGTTGCTGAGGCGCTAGTAAAGCTTGATCCCGCCCTTGTCTTTTTTGGAAAAAGGGACCTGGAGAAAAGAAGACCAACAGAAACGAGCACGCCAAGAGCCACTATTAGAAAGAGCCTAATCCTACTTTTCGTACGTAATCTGGACATAAAAACAAGATCCTATATAAGAATACTCTCATTAATAATGATATAGCAAATTCTAGTGGTCAAGAGGTAGTTTGGCCCTCGTTTTGTGTCGAAATTTCAGGAATATTCCCATTAACAAAAAAATGGTTCCAAAAGTGAAAATCACATATACTGGGATAGCAAAAGTGGTGACTTCACTTTCGAAGGTTTTATCAAGTCCCGCAATTTTATACTTTAGGGTAGCTTTGTATGGACCTAGTAAAAAACCTTTCGGAAGGCCGCAAGGAACGATTTTTTCACCATCAATACAGTTTATTTGTCTTACGGATTTGGCAATGACATTCAGGGGGGCTAGGGTTAAAGTTCTTTTGCCAAACCAGGAAGTGACGGTAATTTCTCCATCGGGCTTGAAGAAACACCCACCAGTGTTGGTAACCCTAACGGTGTAGTGAAGAGAAGAAAAAGAATCAATTAACTTCGGAGTAGAAAATTCTTCAATCTTGGACTGCAGATCTACCATGCCCTCTTTGGAAACAGTTAGAAGAATATTAGAGCCGATTTTAACCTGGGAGATTGACCCCTGACCCACTCCGAGTGACTCTCCCGGTTCTGTTTGAAAAATTAACGTAAAGTAATAATCTCCCTCAATAGCATCCTCAGGAATGTTAATGGTTAGTTTTATATCTTGAGAAGCATTTGGAGCTAGGGAAAACTTTCCTCCCAGAGAAACCTTAGGGCTTTGGACTTTAAACCAAAAACGAGTGTTGTAAGGGTCATATTTTTCCAAGTCTTCCCCTAAGACCACATTACCAAACTCATCAAAGGCCCCAAAGGGGACAATGTTAAGTAAGACAACTGTCTCGTTGGTACCATTGGTTAAGGTGTATGTCTGGGTGACATTCTTTCCTGGTTTAACTACCGCCTCGAGAATAGGAGGAGTGAGGGATAAAGATACACTCTGGGCGGAAACGGGGGTAGGCAAAAAGATAAAACCCAGAACTACTACTGATATGGTTCTTAGTATTAAGATAGTTTTTATATTATTCATCAGAAAGCAGGTATGGCGATAAAGGTAACATAATTTCGGTAACTTCCGGCGGCTTGGGTAGCACCTATATTGGCCTTAAAAGTGATTGTTGCTTCTGACTCCCAGGGCCAGATATTGTTAGGATAATCCCAGGTGACCTCGGTTCTGGACATGATTGTACCGGGTGATTCTGGAATGAAGTTATCAGCAAACTGGCGGTATTTATCTCCGGAAAAATCACTGGGAATGTCATCACCAGTCATATTGAAGCCAAAGCCATAGGTTGTATCTAGAGTCCATGGTTGGGCTGAAGACTCACTGCAAGGACCTGAGTCGCAGAGAGTGTCAATAATTGTCTCCGCTCCATTCCAGGTGCGCATTGGTCCATCCTCTAAAGCTTGAACTGAGTACCCTCCAGCTCCTCCTGCCTTAACGGTTAAAGTAGCTGTCCTGGTTTGGGTCGCATCGTCGACTTTAAGAGTGCCAAAATCAATCGAGATGTTCGAGACCTCGAAGGAGAAGGGAATGATCGTGTGGATATACTGAAAGCCGGATCTAACCCTGTATGTTGTTGAAGAAAGAAGCCCAGGTGCGGTTTGTCCGATGGTGGTATTTACCTTATAACTTCCTGAAGAGGGAATACCTGCTCCACTATTAAAATTAGGGAACTGGATGACATAATTTTCAGACTCTACTTTAGATTGGGCTTTTACTTGGGTGACAAAGGCTAGGGTAAGAAAAAAAGCTGTAGCTATGCCAATTTGAATTTTTGCTCTCGTTTGCATATCGCGTCGTTTATTTTTCAACTTTCTTTTCCATTTCCTCGGCACTTTTGAGGAGGTTTTTGAGTTGGTTGGAAATTTCCATAAATTTCTGTTTAGTATTAGGGGAAACTGAATAATCTTGGGATACTTTCTCCAGATTTTCCCAGATTTTGGCTAGATTTTCCTTAAGTTCTTGTGAAGTCCAGTTTTTAACGGCAGTTTCTTGACTAATAATCTCTTGAGTTAAGAGATTTTCTTCTTTTTTAAGGTAATCAATTTTCGCTTCATCCTGATGTGCTTTTTTATATTGTGATCCAAAGATCAGAGCCAGAGGAGTAATGACAAAGAGGGATGACAATTGCAAAAGTTCGTTGGCTAAGTTGGCTGAGGGGTTGACCAGGAATAATAGTGAGAAAGTAGTTGCAAGAGCCAGCGAGGCGGAAGGTTCACCTAGAGTGGCAACCCCAAAGAGGAGAAAATACAAAAGAAAAAATACGGGAGAGCCAAATCCTCCGGTGGAAAAGATAAGCAGAGAAACAATAAGGGTAACAATGGTAAACTCGGCTACCAATTTAACCCTTTTGACTACAGGGATCTTTTTGGCGAGAAAGGGGACAATCGAGAAAACGATGATTCCTAAAGCAATGAGTTGGAGAGAGTAGAGAGATAGAGTCTCGCTCTTAGCCCAAAAAAAACCTAAGCCTAGGGCGACAACAAGAACAAGGTTTTGAAAGATAACTGATAGGGCAGACATACCTCAACCATTATAGAGTGAAGGATAGTCATTTATCAATTTGAAAGAATAGTTATTTTGCCAATAAACATTTGGTGTTAAACTAGCTAAGTTATGGGAAAGCTGAATTTTCGTGAGATTGAATCCAAGTGGCAGGAGATTTGGTCTAAAGAGGGAATCTACTTTCCCGATATTAAGGGTGCAAAAAGCCCCTTTTATAACCTTTGGATGTATCCTTATCCTTCAGCTGAGGGCTTGCACGCAGGACACGCCTTTTCTTCAACCGGAAGTGACATCTATGGTAGGTATCAGAGGATGAATGGTAAGGATGTCTTTCAACCCATTGGATATGACTCCTTCGGTATCCACTCAGAAAACTTTGCCCTAAAAATTGGAGAACACCCCTCCAAGATGCTCAAAAGGACCACTAAACATTATGAAGACCAGCTGAAAAAACTTGGCCATGGATATGATTGGACAAAAACAGTGACCGTGTCTGAAGAGAATTATTATAGATGGACACAGTGGCTGTTTGTTCAGCTTTTCAAAAGTGGACTGGCTTATCAGAAAGAAGCGGAGGTTAATTTCTGTCCCTCCTGTAAAACGGTAGTAGCTGATGAGCAGGTAATAGATGGTAAGTGTGAGCGTTGCCAGAGTGAAACGGAAAAAAGAAACCTCAAGCAATGGTTCTTTAGAATTACTGATTATGCAGATAGACTCTTGGAGGGACACAAAAAGATTGACTGGAGTGAAAGGGTGGTTACTGCTCAGAGAAACTGGATAGGGAAAAGCGAGGGAGCAGAAATAGAGTTTCCTCTTAAGGGAATTTCTAGTCCAATTAAGGTTTTTACCACTCGCCCTGACACTCTTTTTGGGGCCACTTTTCTGGCCGTTTCTCCTGAGTATGCCCAGAAAAACTTAATGGAATTTATCCCAGATGAGAAAAAAGACGCTGTCGAAGAATATATTAAAGGCCATATAAACTTACCAAAAGATATCGAACAGTCTACTGAAAAGACGGGGGTAGACACTGGCCTTAAGGGAGTTAATCCCGCAACCGGTGGAGAGATTCCTGTATGGGTTGCTGATTATGTTTTATCCGGTTATGGTTCAGGGGCGATTATGGCGGTTCCAGCCCACGATGAACGCGATTGGGAATTTGCCACTAAGTTTAATTTACCGATTGTTGAAGTTATTGCAGGTGGAGAGATTGCTAAAGAGGCTTTTACGAGGGACGGGAAGATAGTTAATTCAGGGGAATGGAACGGTAAAGTCTATCCACAAGATTATGGTGCGATACTTTCTGATATAGAAAAAAAAGGATGGGGAAAGAAGGAAACCAATTATCACTTGCGCGATTGGCTTATCTCTCGTCAAAGATATTGGGGCCCACCCATCCCTTTAGTCTACTGTGAGAAATGTGCCAAAGAGGGGAAGGGTTACTTATTGGAGAATAAAGAACTATTACATAAAGATCATGAAGATTGGCAGGCGGCTGGTTGGTGGCCGGTAGAGGAAAAAGACCTTCCCGTTGTTTTGCCTGAGCTGATTGATTGGAAACCAGAAGGGAATGGAAAAGGCCCGCTAGCTTCTCATCCCGAGTTTTATAAGACTAAATGTCCTCATTGTAGTTCTCCTGCAGTTAGAGAAACTGATGTCTCTGATACTTTTTTAGATAGTAGCTGGTACTTTTTGCGTTATCCTTCAGTGGGAGATGACAGGGAAGCTTTTGATCTTGAGTTGACTAAGAGATGGCTCCCGATTGATCTTTATTTTGGAGGAGCTGAGCACGCAGTTCTGCATCTGATGTATTGCAGGTTTGTAACCAAAGCGTTGTTTGATCTTAAATATCTCGATTTTGATGAGCCTGCTCCTAGGTTTTTTGCCCACGGGTTGATGATTAAAGGCGGAGCCAAGATGAGCAAGTCCAGGGGGAACGTGGTTAATCCTGACGAGTATATTGAAAAATTTGGCGCAGACACACTAAGACTTTATTTAAGCTTTATGGGTCCCATGGATGGTTCTCCCGACTTTAGAGATGAGGGAATAGAAGGCATGGGAAGGTTTGTGGGCAGAGTTTGGAGATTGTGTACCGAAAGTAAGCTCGGTGGCGCTTCCCAAGATGTTCTTCGAAACCAGACTGTTAAAAAAGTCACTGAAGATATTGAAACTTTTAAGTACAATACCGCTCTGGCCCAGATAATGATCTTCGTTAATAGTCTCAAAGAAGAGGAAGAAAAAAGTGGAAGTGTAGCAAAGGAGGATATTGAGACCTTGATTAAGCTTCTTGCTCCTTATGCCCCACATTTCACTGAGGAAGTGTGGCATGAGGTATTGGGAGAGAAAGATTCGATTCACACAAGCGCTTGGCCGAAGTGGGACGCCAAAGCTATTGTGGTTGATCAGGTGGAAGTTGTAGTTCAAATAAACGGTAAAGTGAGGAGTCAGATACTTATAGAAAGTGCCAAATCTAGATTACAAGAAGAAGTGGAGAAGTTGGTCAGGCAAGACCCACAAGCCACAAAGTGGCTAACGAGTGAACCCAGAAAGGTAATCTTCATTCCCGGGAAGCTTATTAATTTTGTCGTCTAAGGTTCTTCTAAAATTGGTTATTGAAAATAAACTGAGAGAAATTATATGGTAAGGTGATGACTACAGGCGATTGTGAGGAAAAGCCTAAATTTAGCTTCGAAGAATTCGTTTTTCGCTTTCGATATTCCATTCTTTTTATTCTTGTTGGTCTTATTCTTCTAGGAATGGGAGTTTATTGGATGAGAGGCGGATATGGTGGTGGAGAAAGTGTTGAAGTCTTAGAAAGTGCTACAGAGACCCAAGATGATGGAATTACAGTAGAGGTGGCAGGGGCAGTAGAAAAACCAGGAGTATATAAATTACATAGTGATGATAGGGTAGAGGATTTACTAATTTCTGCTGGTGGAGTTTCGTCAGACGCTGATAGAGATTGGATGGAAAAATATTTGAATCGGGCGGCGAAACTTACTGACGGACAAAAGGTCTATATTCCGAAAGTAGGTGAGCAGTCGCAAGTCTTATCTGCTAACAATAGTGGGGGTGATCAAAGTGTATCATCAAGTATTTCGCTATCGGGGGAGAGTCCCATCAATATCAACACTTCCGACCAAAAAACACTCGAAACTCTCTCGGGAATTGGTCCTGCATACGCCAAAAAGATCATTGAACAAAGACCTTACTCAACTGTTGATGAACTCCAAACAAAAGACATAATTCCTCAAAAAACTTTTGAAAAGATAAAAAATTTAATAACCGTCTATTAATTTAGAGATACCCTTTTTGGAAAAATTATTGCCAACTGCGAAGTGGTGTTTAGACAATAAAAATCAATGAAAAACTCGGTAATCTTTTTGTTGTTATTGTCACTAGTGGTCCTTCGTTATTTTTCTTCCCGACCTGTCTATAACGTCGGAGACATTTTGCGTGTTTTTGGGAAAGTAACAACAGAACCGACGTCCTATGATTTTTCTCAAAGAGTTTCCCTTTTAGGTCTTTCTTTTTATTTGCCAAATTTTCCGGAAGTGGGGTATGGTGATGTAATTATTGTTGAAGGAAAAGTAGCAAAAGACAAAAGTGGTAAAAGACTGATTCTCGAGAATCCGAAATTAGTAAGTCTAAAGATCAGTGCGGGGAAACTGGTCTCTTTCCGAAGGGAAGTAATCGCTTTTTATCGAAGAAGTCTTCCCGAGCCCCACTCCTCACTAGTTGCAGGTGTAGCCCTAGGCTCAAAATCAAATATCCCTGAAGTTTTTTGGAACAGTCTTAAAAAATCAGGTACTGCTCATGTTGTTGTAGCTTCAGGAACCAACGTGACTTTAGTTGCTGGGTTTGCCATGGGGCTTCTATTGTTGTTTTTCCGTAGAGGAGTGGCAGCAATAGTCTCTATTGGCGTGATATGGTTATATGCTGTAATGGCAGGGTTTGGTGCACCTATCGTTAGGGCTGCAGTTATGGGGAGCCTCCTTTTTGTGTCACAAATTTTTGGTCGGCTGGCGACTGGGTTAAGGATTTTGGTCGTTTCGGCCCTTACGATGCTTGTGGTAAAGCCGGATTGGGTGAGTGACCTTGGATTTTGGATGAGTTTTACAGCAACAGCTTCATTGATGCTTTTCGGGAAGACTTTTGATCGTTTGTTTAGTAGGATCCCCTCCCTTTTGAGAGAAGGACTATCCACTTCCTTTGCAGCCCAGATTGGCGTGGCTCCGATACTCTATTATACTTTTGGATATGTTTCGATATGGTCTCCTTTTGTGAACATGTTAGTTTTGTGGGTAATCCCGTATATTACTGTGGTTGGTATAGTTGCAGGCCTGGTAGGGGTAATCTTTGAACCCTTGGGAAAAGCTGCTCTTTATCTGATCTACCCTTTGACGAGTTGGTTTATTTGGATCGTAGGTTTATTTTAATATGAAGCTCTGGAAATATTTTATTTTGCTATTACTTCTTATTGCCATTTGTCTGTGGCTTGCGGCCCTGGGGATAGATGACGATTTCCATTTGGTTGTCTGTAATGTGGGGCAGGGAGATGCAACGTTAATAAGATATAAAAGTACCGAGATACTAGTGGACGGTGGACCGACAGATGCAGTGATCGACTGTCTATCAAAGCACGTTCCTTTTTGGGATAGAGAGTTAGAACTAGTTATCCTGACTCATCCAGAGGCAGATCACTTTACAGGACTGATAGAAGTCTTTAGAAGGTATAAGGTAGAAGCCTTTTTAAGGAGTGAACTTATCCTTAGCAATCAGAACTACCAAGTGCTAGAGAAGGCTGTAGGGGGTACTACTACTAGGGTGATAACTCCAACCAATGGTCTGATCATCAGACTTGGTTTGATACATTTGGATATGGTGATTGATGAGGAGTACCTGCAAGAAAAGAATTTAGACAAATTAAACATGTTTTCGATTATTACTTTAGTTGGATATGGAGATTTTGAGGCTCTGTTGACAGGGGATTATGAGTTTGAAGGGAGAGATGAGTTTTTGAAGAACCTCACTAAAATAATTCCCCAAGATGGAGTAGACTATATCAAAATACCTCACCATGGCAGCAAGAATGGATTAACGCGTGCTTTGCTGGAAATAACTAAACCCAAACTGGCAGTTATCTCGGTTGGGAAGAACCAGTGGGGTCATCCAGTACCAGAAATCTTTAGTATGCTCGACTACTTCAAAGTAAAAATTTTGAGGACAGATAAAGAAGGGAATATTGTAATTTCATCCGACGGGACAAGATCATGGATTGACAGGTAAGACCTTGCCCTACTTTTTATTTCCTGGTTGGGGTGTTTTTAAGTATTCCTTTTCAACAGAGCAGTAAGGTGCTTCTGTATCCAGAAAATCACGCATACTGACAGTTGATATTTTCATCGTGCTGGAAGCTTGAGTTGCGAGATTGGAGTACCTTGGTTCTTTCCAGTCGCCAGAGGTATAAGGGCTTGCCTTGGTTTGAGGCTTTGTGTCTGCATTTAATACAACATCAGGTGACATGACGAAAGAATGGGCAGAAGTCATCTTATTGTTATTCCCCCTCGGTGGTTTGTAAAGGGGCTATTTATGGCTTTACTGGATTTCAAATGGGTGAGAAGTGAGTATATAATTAGTTTAATGGTTAAAGAAGGAATTATCACCGCCTTGAAACAAATTGTAGGGGAAAAAGATATTCATCTGGAAATTCCCCAAAAAGACGAATTTGGAGATTATTCTACCAATATTGCTATGGTGGCCTTTGAAGGATCCAGATCTAAAAATCCACACGAGTATGCAGAATCAATAATTGATCAGTTAAAAACAAACACAAAGCTAAGTGCGGTTGTTAAAAAGATGGAAGTTGCTAGTCCCGGGTTCATTAATTTCTGGTTATCGAAAGATGCACTAATTGATAATCTGATAGAGATTGATAGTCAAAAAGAGAACTATGGAAAAAGTAAATTAGGGAAAAAGAAGATAATTTTTGAATTTGGCCAGCCAAATACTCACAAACTTCCGCACATCGGGCACTTATTTTCCTATGTTTATGGCAACTCCACCTCAAGAATACTCGAGGCAGCAGGTTTTGAGATAAAAAGGGCTAACTACCAGGGTGACATTGGTTTACATGTTGCCAAGTGCCTTTGGGCTTATCAGAAGAAGAACCCGGTTGCTCCTGAGGGTTTGGAAGCCAAGGTAAAACTTCTCCAGGAGTGTTATCAGGAAGGGAGTCAGGCTTATGAGAACGATGAGAAGGCAAAAAGTGAGATAGATACTGTTAATAGAGCGATCTACTCTGAGGATTCAAAAATTTCTCCTCTTTGGCTGGAGACTCGCTCGTGGAGTGTGCGTTACTACAAAGAGTTTGAGGCAAGATTAGGTATTACCTTCGACCGTAGCTATTTTGAGTCAGAGGTGTATAAAGAGGCCTTAGAGATTGTTAAAAAGAACTCACCTGGTGTTTTCCATGAGAGCCAGGGGGCAATTATTTTTCCAGGAAGTGAGTATGGACTCCATGACAGAGTCTTTATAAACGGGGCAGGAGGTCCAACCTATGAGGCCAAGGATTTGGCTTTGGCTAAGATCAAAATGAAAGAGTGTCCGGCAGATAAATTGATAGTAACTACTGCCAGTGAACAGAATGAATACTTTAAGGTTCTTATTAAAGCTCTTGAAACGATAGACCCTTCTTTTAAAGGTAGGTTTATACATATTGGTTTTGGAATGGTGGATCTAAAAGAAGGCAAAATGTCCTCACGAACGGGAGAGTTTATTGGTGCCATTGAGCTGGTGAATGTAGTAGTGGGGGAGATAAAAGAGATTCTAAAGACAAGAAAAGATATTTCGGATGAAGAAAAGGAAAAGATCGCGGAAGTGGTGGGTATTGGGGCAGTTAAATATTCATTCTTAAAAAATAACCCACTTCAGAACATGAAGTTTGATATCAAAGAAAGTATTTCAACTGAGGGTAACTCCGGTCCATATCTCCAATACACCCATGCTAGATGTCAAAGTGTTCTTGCAAAGGCTGGTAAAAGCAAGACATTCAAAAAAGGGACCAAAAATATAGAAACCGACCCAGAAGAGCTTTCGTTGCTTAGAAGTTTGATATATTTCCCCGAGATTTTGGGAAAGGCCGCCAGGGATTATACTCCCAACACCATCTGCGAATACTTACATGATTTGGCCCAGAAATATAATGCTTTCTATAACAAAGATAAAATTATTGCATCAGAAAATGAGGAATTTAGACTACAAATAACCAAAGCATGTGCACAGATACTTGCCAACGGTTTTGACCTTCTTGGAATTGGAGCTCCAGAAAAGATGTAGTTTTTTCCAATAAAAAACCACCCCTGGCACTAGGTTTCCCTAATATGGGGTGGTTGTGTTACTTTCCTATTTTTTTACTTCTACATTATTAGAATGTCATTCGGTGGTACTTCCTCCATTTCCTTTGCTGCCGCGGGGTTGCCTCCGTCACTGGTTTTAGGTTTAGTATTCTCCCCGGAGTATATTATGGTTGGTATAAGGATAATCTTGTATTTGATTTGATAAGACGATGGAATGTAAAGGTCATTCCCGAATGAGTAGTATCGTCCGTTTTCTCTTCTCTCCGCGGAGATATAGAAGTTAAGCATTGTGCCGTAAATTCCATATTTCCTATAAGGAACGAGAGCGTACCGCCGGTCTGAAATGTAACTGCGTAGATCCTGATCCATACCCAACTGTAGTTCACCGGTGACCACAATCTCCTGTTTTTTGTGGTCTATCTTGAAAACTTCTGTCAGGTAAAAGCGTTGCGTGATCCTTTTGTCCTGTATGGGTAACGCCGTTGTTGCTGGTATTCCGCCATATCCACCCATGAAGAAGGTCCGAACCATCTCCTTGATCATGGTGGTGCGTTCTTTCTGTCGTCCATGTGTTTCTGCTGCGAAGATGGCGAAGATGAAGGCTATGATGATACACAAAATATAAAGTTCAGTCATTCTTTCCCTTCCCTCTGTTTTCTATAAGGCGAAATGGTTAAAAGAATTAACGATTCAATTACCAAGAAGGCTAGATAGCCAAAAAATATTGCAGCTATTTTGCCGGGTACACACAGAGTCTGGGGGAGCATCTCGAAAATTCCCATGCAAGCTATCGCTGGGATTGCAAAATATGCTAATCCAAATAACGCCTCTCCAGGTCTAAAAAAAAGCACGTCTAATAACATCTTCTTCCTTCCTTTCAATGGGTTTCTAAGTCTATTGGGAGTATGTCGAGACCAATATAATAAATCCAGGAAAGGACATACCAGACGGCTATTACAATGGACAAGCCACCTGGACCTAAGTAAAGAGAAAGGCTCTCTTTGCCATAGGGTCCTAAAGCAACAAAAAGCAACATCAAGAGAGTTTTTAAGGCTGTTGCAACCACTTCTCTTTCCTTTCTATAAATAGGCTAAAGTAATTTATTAAAGAACAGTTGAATTATAGGTTAGAGAGGTGGGGGAATCAAGTTTTTACTTAAAGGAGAGAAATGACGGCCGCGATTGCTGACGCTCCCATAACTAAAGTGGTAAGCCAGCCCACAATGGTTATTAGAGGGTGGTTTTTATAGTCTCCCATGAGTTTTGAACTTGAGGTTAAGATGACGATTAGTGCCAAAATCACTGGGGCGACGACGCCGTTGATAACTGCTGTGTAAATTAGTATCTTAATAATGTCAAGGTTGAGGAAATTCATACCAAAGCCTACAACCATAGAAATAATGATTATTCCATAAAAGGCATAGGCCCCCTTGAGTTTTCTGTACAGCCCGTATTTAAAGCCTAGGGCTTCGGATACCGTATAAGCAGCAGAGCCGGCGAGAACAGGTACGGCCAAAAGACCGGTTCCCACAATTCCTAAAGTGAAAAGAAGGTAGGCGAAGTCTCCTGCGAGTGGACGGAGAGCTAAAGCCGCGTCTTGTGCAGTTGAGATATTGGTTATCCCGTTTTTCCAAAGCGCCCCAGCGCAGGTTAGGACGATAAAAAAGGCTACCAGTTGGGAAAAGAACATCCCTGATACAGTGTCTAGCCTCATTCTGCTGATTTCCCCGTTGTCAACCTCCTCGGTTCTTAATTTTATAGATGTTTTACCTTCCAAAACTTCCTCTTCTATTTCCTGAGATGTTTGCCAAAAGAAAAGATACGGGGAGATAGAGGTTCCGAGAAAGGCACAAATTAAAATAAGGCTTTCCTTGGTAAAGATAATTTTTGGAACGAAGGTGCTGGCCAATACGGTTTTTAGATCAACCCCAACCATGAATGCAGCTATGATATAGGTAAGAATTATCAAACTCAACCATTTAAGAACCCTGGCGTATTTATCATACGGTATAAAAATCTGGAGTCCTAGGCTGAGAGCGGTAAATCCTACTAAGAGGGCGTAGAAGTTAACATTTGGGTAGATAAGCTGGGCAGATTTGGCCATGACCCCTAAGTCTGCCCCAATATTGAATGTATTTGAGGCTACTAAGAGAACTGAAGTAATTATAATTACCCACCTGGGGAAATGGTGTTTGATGTTTGCGGCTAGCCCCTGACCGGTAACGATTCCTATTCTGGCACACATTTCCTGAACAACAGCCATAAGGGGAAAAGTAAGTAAAGAAAGCCAAAGGTAGGTAAAACCAAATTGTGATCCTATTTGTGAGTAAGTGCCAATCCCTGAAGGATCATCATCCGCAGCTCCTGTAGTTAAACCTGGACCCAAAGTGTCCCAGTACGCCTTAGCCTTCTTAACGCCCTTTTGTTTTGAGAATTCATTCTCAATTTTCTGTGTCTGCTCGATGGTGGTTTCAAGAGTCTTGGCTGGAGTTTCAATAATGTTTTTGACGATCTTAGTGCCGGTATCCATTCTTTAGTTATTGTAGATGGAAATAGTTTGCCCTGGCAATGGTTATTCATAAAAAAGGCAGTAGGGGGCAAAATGGATTATTGCTTTGTGCTACTGCCTTTACGGAGAGAGGATCATTGCCGTGGTACTAATCTTTTAACAACCGGGACGGTTACGAGATATCCTAAAAGTAGTCCGCCAACAAAGACTACAATACTTAAGTAGGGTGATATTGTACTTGCTATGAGTATTAGGATAGCTAAGGTTACAAACCAGGCAGTGGACAAGAGCTGAAAGATAATTAGTGTTTTTTTAAGTCTAGCCAAAAGCTTAGGGTTGTGACGCAATTGGGACATCTTTTCTGCAAGCATTGCGAGCTTTTCCTCACCGTATATTTTGATGATCATCCACCTTAGACACCTTCTAAAGAAACGATTCACAATTAACCTCCTTCAAAAATATTTCGACTGATATATCCTCTCTCTTTGACTGATTTAAGGTACTGATTAAATTATACACCATAGTTAATCTCCTCTGGATATTAGCACTATAAGAAAGTAGAATACTTTGGATATGGATTGCACTCGGTTTACTCTTCCTAATAAGCTTCGAGTTTTGGTTGTTCCTATGCCCGCAAACGAATCCGCCACGGTTACTGTTTGGGTTAGAACAGGATCTAGGTTTGAAGATAAAAAAACTAACGGTTTAAGCCACTTCCTGGAACACATGGCTTTTAAGGGGAGTCCCAAGTATCCGACAACTAAAGATGTTGCTGGAGCGATCGATGCCATTGGGGGAGTGTTTAATGCCGGGACTTCCAAAGAGTGGACTAACTTCTATGTTAAGGTAAGAGTAGGAGTTATCGAAACTGCTTTTGATGTTCTTTCAGATATGATCATCAGGCCCCTTCTTAAGGAGGAAGAAATAGAACGAGAGAAGGGGGTTATTGTTCAGGAGATCCACCTTTATAAAGACAATCCCACCATGAGGATTAGCGATATTTTTGAGAATGTTATCTTTAAAGGGTCAAGCCTTTCCTGGAATATTGCAGGTTCAACACAGACGGTAAAAGGTATAAAGAGAAAAGATTTTATCTCTTACAGGGCCAAACACTATTTTTCAGAGAATATGATGGTGGTGGTTGCAGGTGGCGTAACAGCCGACAAAGTGCGAACCCTCGCTCGGAAGTACTTTTCAGATATTAAGCCAAAGGGGATAAGAAGTAAAAAACCACAGGATGTAATCAAACAAACTAAACCCCAAGTCCTCTTGGAATCTAAAAAAACTGACCAGGCGCATTTTATTTTGGGTTTTAGAACCAGTTCTTTGGAAAATGAAGGCCGTTACGCTCAGGCTCTGTTGGCGGCCGTCTTGGGTGGGGGAATGAGTAGTAGATTAATTATCGAAATACGTGAGCGTCGCGGTCTTGCCTATGCAGTCCAGACTGCCTTAGAGCAGGTCATGGATAATGGTTATATTGGAACTTATGTGGGGGTAAGAACGGAAAAGATTGATGAAGCGATTAAGATTATGCTTACCCAGATGTATGGAATAGCTACCCGTGAGTTGCCAATTTCTAAAGAGGAGCTTGCCAAAGCTAAGGAGTATATCAAGGGCCATATTGCCCTTTCTTTGGAGGATTCAACCGCAGTCAATGAATTCTTTGCCCTTAAGGAGTTACTTCTTAATAAAACTCAAACTCCTGAAGAGGTTTACAAGAAAATTGACGCTGTAAAAGTTGAGGGAATATACCAGGTAGCCAAAAAGTATTTTAAACCAGAAAGATTAAACCTGGCAGTGGTGGGGCCCTTTAAGGATGCAGCCAAGTTTGAGAAATTATTGTCTTTCAAAAGAGAATAATTTAGGTATATTTACTAGTAATATGGAACAAACAGTTGTACTTGTTAAACCAGATGCTCTTCAAAGAGGTCTAACGGGGGAAATTATCCAACGATTTGATAGAAAGGGCTTGAAATTGGTAGGCATTAAGATGCTTATCATGACAGATTCTATTTTGGATGAGTGGTATGCCCATCACAAAGATAAATCCTTTTTTCCCAAACTTAAAAACTTTATGGAGTGGACACCAATTGTGGCCATGGTCTGGGAAGGATTAGATGCCATTCCCACAGTTAGAAAAATCGTTGGGATTACCAAGGGCAGAGAGGCCGAGGCAGGTTCAATTAGGGGGGACTATGGAATGAGCGGATCCCAAAACCTAATCCATGCGTCAGATTCTCCGGAGGCCGCGAAGAAAGAAAGGAAACTGATCTTCAAGGACTCAGAGATATTTAATTATCAAAGCGCTTCGGAGTGTCTTATTTATACTCAGGAAGAAAGAGAAGGGAAGTAGTTATTCACTAGCCGGTTTTGTTTGATCCTTTTCGTCTCCGAAAATAAATTGTTCTACCCTTTCAGTCCCAGTTGCCTTAGGTCGTGGCTGAGTTTTAGGTTGGGTTTTTATTTCCTTTCTTAAAAAGGTGGACCCACTTTGTAGTATTTCTACCTCTGATTTGGATGGCATGGGCACAATTATATCATGATGGTAAAGAGGTAAAAAGATATATAATAGCTATATCGGGGTGTAGTGAATCGGTATCACGCTACGTTCGGGACGTAGAAACACTGGGTTCAATTCCCAGCACCCCGACAGTAGTAATATGTTTGGAAAACTATATATTGTGGCTACACCCATAGGAAATTTAGAGGATATGACTCTTAGGGCTATTCGTGTCCTTAAAGAGGTGGATCTTATTTTGGCGGAAGATACAAGAGTAACCGGTATATTATTGAGCCATTACGAAATAGATAGACCTATTTTGACATATCAACAGCATACTTCAGATACTAAAAAGGCCGAGATCTTGGGAAACCTCTTAACGGGTAACAATATTGCTCTAGTTACAGATGCAGGCACACCGGGAATATCTGACCCTGGAAATGAACTGATAGATTTCATATTACAAAGAGAAGCTTTGATAGAGATAATACCTATTCCTGGAGCATCTGCCATAACTGCTGCTCTTTCTGTTTCCGGTTTTCGTAGTGACAAGTTTTTGTTCCTTGGGTTTATGCCAAAGAAAGGTAAAACTAAGCTATTTTCCTGGTTAAAAGAAGGCCAAGTAACCTTTGTCTTTTACGAATCACCACACAGAATTTTGAAAACCTTAGATTTGTTAGATGGTGAGTTTGAGGATGTTTCTGTAGTTGTGGCTCGCGAAATGACTAAGATCCATGAGAGTATCTATAGGGGAACCCCACTTGAGGTAAAAGAAAAACTACTCAAAGATCCAGTAAAAGGGGAAATAGTGGTTGTAGTCGAGGTGAGATAGTTCCTTTGTGTCCCTGGGGAGAGTCGAACTTCCATTTAAGGTTTAGGAAACCTCCGTTCTGTCCGTTGAACTACAGGGACTAGGAATCAAATTTAATAACAATCTGTTCCTTGATTGCGTTTACGTATTTTAGCACGTTTCCAGCCTTAAGTACTCTAACTCGACACATGCCGTATTTAAGTTTACCTTTTTTTCTTCCTTTGATGATATTTACGCTCACTAAATTTGATTTTGATAGTCTCGTGGTTTTTAGCCAATAGTTGATGCACTCTTTCTCATTCATCCCTTCATATATTCTTATGCTCAGGCGTATTCGCTCCCTAGTTATAGCAAATTCTTTAATTAAACCGTCTATGAACAGTCTAATTAAGTATGGATCGGTATTGGTTAGGTTAAAGTCCCGTTTACCGCCTTCTCCCCAGTAAATTGAGCTCATAATTAAAATCCTTTCCTTTTTGTTCAGTTTTCGGATGAGGTTTGTCGCCTCTTTTTTGGCTTTGGTTTTTGCTGATATCATTCTTTTTACACTACTTTTCCTTTTCTCAAGCCACCCCTTTTGATATTTAGGGAGGATTTTAGTGTCCTGAATATATCTCCAGACGGTTCCATGGCCAACATGTAGTATGCTTTTTATCTCGGGAAGGCTATAACCATGAGACCGTAATAATTTAATTCGTTTTATTGTTGCTGGGGCGAGATGAGCAGCCATATACATATCTTGATACAGGATATGGCCTTAGTCAACTAGAACGAGTTTGCTCTATCCTTTTATAAGGAAGATTATTACTTTAGGCTCAGGGAGTAGAGGTTGGCAACTGAAGAGTTTGCTCCCAGGTTGGTAAGGATGAGAATCCTATCAGATGAGACTAGAGAAAAAGCAAATGGGGCCACGTAGCTTCCGGAGTAGACTTCCTGTCTATTGGTGCCATCGTAATCCATAATAACAATCTTGTCACTTTGAGCTAGAAGGATATGCCTGGAGGTGGGGAACCAGGAAAGGGTAGTTGAACAGGAAATTCTGGCGGTGTTACTGGAAAGGGCACAGTCTTCTAATTTGGCATTGCTGACTTCAGTCAGAAAGAAATTCCTATCCTCCTTGATGTCGTAGATGTAAGCTCTACCTGCCTTGAGGCTTCTTTCCTGAACCTGAGTTGAGGCTCCTGGAATTTGCTTAATCAAGTCTACCGGAAGCCCGGCATCTTTGGTGGTGATGTAAAGGATCCTGGTTTCATCCGGAGAAAAAAGTACCTTTGAGGTCCTGTTCTTAAGAATTTCAAGAAGTTCTTCAGGAAGGCCTCTTGTTTGTGAATTAAACCTATTCTCAGCCTCGGTGTCCCATCCTTTTTGAATATCAGCTAACTTACTTTGAATATTTGTTCTTTGTGATTGGGAAGTGAAACCACCTGTTTCAAGGATAAATTTACCGCCAATGGTGGTTAGAAGAATCTGCCTACCGTCGGGCGAGAATTCCCAGCTTGCACTGGCCATATCTCCATCGGTAATTCTTCTTGGATCTCTTGAGAACCCCAGTGGAAGATTAGACATTTCCATGATCCACAATCCCTCCTTATCAGAATTTAAGTTTTCGGTGGTCGCTGGGACGGCGTAGACGATTTTAGTGAAATCTGGGCTTGATACCGGGTTTACGCAGCCTGAGAAGGTGACGGCTGAAAGGGAAGGGGCAATTAAAAATAGGTTAGCGTTTATTTCAGTTACAACTTCCTTCTCGATAGTAATACGTTTAGACCAGGTTCTGTAGGCTTCTTTTTTAATTGAGACGTCATAGGTTCCTGGAGCAAAGGAGAGGTTGGAATTAGTGGCCCCTTTAAGTTCACCATTAACAATAATTTGGGCTCCGTCGGGTTCTGACTTGGTAACCATTAACCCACTGGGAGTAAAACGCATGGTTTTGGTGTTAAATTTATAGCCACGAGCGTATAGTGAGCCCACATACCCTCCAAGGCAAACAACAATGATGGTAACCAAAAAGATGTAAATTCGAGCTTTGGTCATACCTGCACCTAGTAGTATATCTCAAATCGACTCTGGCTTCTACTTTTGGAAAAGTAGCCATTAATGTTTGTTGTTTCGTGCCCGGGTGTGTAGTATACAGACAAAAGTATATTGGATATAATGGTTTCTGGTTTAGTCGAAAAATTCCAAGAAAGGTATCACAATATCTAGGAAATATATAACAATATATCAAGTTTAGAACATTATGAGCATGAGAAAAAGGATCGCTATAGACTTAGGGACCGCCAACACCGTTGTCTGGCTTGCAGGCGAGGGGATTATCACTAATGAGCCTACAGTCGTTGCCGTATCATCTGAAGACAACCGTGTAGTTGCTGTAGGTGAGGATGCCAAAAAGATGTTGGGTCGAACTCCGGAAGCCCTTACAGCCTCAAGACCCTTGAGGGATGGGGTAATTGCTGATTATCAGGTTACTGAAGCCATGCTTAAGTACTTCATTGGCAAAGTCACCGGCCGAGTATTTTTCCTAAAGCCTGAGGTTATGGTCTGTGTTCCGGCCGGGTGTACTCAAGTAGAAAGAAGAGCGGCTCTTGATGCTACTCTTTCTGCAGGGGCAGCCCATGCCTATTTAATAGATGAACCCTTAGCTGCAGCCATAGGTGCCAATATTCCTGTCTCCGCACCTTCTGGACACATGATTGTAGATATTGGTGGGGGCTCAACTGAGGCTGCAGTCATTTCTTTGGGGGGAGTAGTTGTTCACCGCAGTGCTAGGGTGGCTGGAAATAAAATAGACGAGGCAATCCAGTCCTATCTCAAAAAGAAACACAATCTCATTATTGGGGATCAAACAGCCGAAGAAATTAAAATTAAAATAGGTTCAGCCATGCCTCTGGCTAAAGAAGAGAAAATGGAGCTTTCCGGGCGGGATTTGGTCTTTGGCCTTCCCAGGAGTGTAACCATCACCTCAAAAGAGGTAACGGAGGCGATTAGACCCGTGCTTTCCCAGATAGTCGGGGCTGTCAAGGCTGTACTTGAAGATACTCCACCGGAGTTGGCAGCGGATATAATAGATAAAGGGATTGTTATGAGCGGGGGATCAAGTTTACTTAGGAATTTAGATGCTTATATGACGGAAGAAACGGGTGTGCCTGTACACGCAGCGGATGACCCCTTGCTTTGTGTCGTTAGAGGCACGGGTTTGGTCTTAGAAAATATAGAACTTTGGAAAAGGAGTGTTTCAACAAAGGGCTAGGAAGATACTATCTTTATAGTAATAAATATAGGGTTTCGTAGATTCTAGCATTTGACATATTAGAAAATAATTGCGTTAAATTATCGGAAATTAACTCTATAAAAACTGATATAGTTTGAGTCTATTCCAAAATGTACATAATAATAAGACTAAAATTAGTTATTCTTCGGGGGTTTTCTGAGGATAACCTGCTTGTAGTAAAGCTGACATCTCGAACTATAAAATTGTTCATAAATAATAGTTTTTAGAAGAGGCTGTACGACTAAAATAATCCTGTAGTACAAATGCCGTATGTTTTTCATAACGCATTATCGGATTAGAGGACGAAAATGGGGGACGAGAAGAGGAAGAGCGATATAAGACTTTCGTAAAAGATGAAATTAATCCTATAAGGGAGTATATGACAAAGCTGTTTTGAGGTTAGTTGTCAAAAAAACGTACTTGTTGCTAAAAAAACTATAAAAAATCAACAAAATGATGACCATTAAAGGCCGAAAACAAGCCAAAATATTTGAAATAACCTTAGATAGCACTTCAAAAGGGGAAGTGCTAAGGTATGTTAGAGCCAAACTGTCGGCCAAGGGCAAGACAGGCCCAAGATGGGCTAAATTTTACATTGTTACCCCAAACCCCGAGATTGTCTCTATGGCATCGAAAGATTCGGACCTAGTAAAGGCCATTAACGGTGCGACTTTTTCCGTTCCGGACGGTGTTGGCCTGTCCCAGGCTGTAAAGTTTCTAAGTCTCCCTAACCCAAAATTTAGATTCTTGCGCCCAATAGTCCTTCCCATCCAGGGCCTGGAGGTGTGGTTGGCGACTTGGTTTGACAAGGAGTGGTTAAGTAGTGAGGTTGGTCTAATCAAAGGAAGAGAGCTTTTTGAATCCCTAATAGCTCTTGCTAACAAAAAAAAGTGGCGAGTAGTTCTTTTGGGGGATAAACAGGATAGTGCCGGGAAAGCCCTGGTTGCTCTTAGGAGAAGTTATAAAAGAGTGGGGCTAACAGCTATTTCGGCTCCGATGCTTGATGACGCTGGCAAACCCCTAACTCTAGCCGACAAAGAAAGAGAGAAGGAAGTCGTCAGAAAGATAAATGAAATAAAACCCTATCTGGTATTTGTTGGTTTTGGTGCGCCCCGTCAGGAAAAGTGGATTGCAAGGAATCTTCTGGGATTGGATATTGGTGGAGCGATGGTTGTGGGAGGGACTTTTGACTACATCTCGGGGAAAGCTAAAGTTCCACCCACTTTTATGGCCAACCTAGGCTTAGAGTGGCTGTGGAGGCTTCTTAGAGAACCATGGAGAATAAAAAGGATACTGGCTGCTTTCCCAATTTTTCCACTAAAAGTCTTCTGGTACAAACTAATGGTATAAAGTGAGGAGTCGAAGTGATAACTAATCTTTAGCCTGCATTCCCAAGAGCCACATCACGGCTTCTTTCTTGTATCTTCGGTCACCTCTGGAGTTGATTCTAATTGCAGGGAGCTTGCCGCGTTTTCCCCAACGTTTAATGGTCAGGGGGGAAACTCTAAGAAGTTCGGACACCTCGCGTACCGTCAAAAGATCGGGAAGGTCGTCTAATCTAACTTTCTTTTTAGCTTTTTTAGTTTCGTCCATAAGTAAAATGTTCTACTATTTAATACTTAGATATCTTCTGAACTAGTCTCGAGGCTAACCTCGAACTATCCTAATCACAAAATATCAAAGGGATACAACAGTGTCAAGGGCCTTTTAGTGTATTAAATTGTTGGAAGAGAGGAGAATGCTAACTAAAGCTCGGTGTAGTCCCAAAGACGGTTAAGGCTGCCTCCAAGGGGGTCTCGGGCATAAGTGAAGGCTCCGTTGTTGAGCTGAGTATCCTGAGGGAAGTCAGGATAAGAAAAGATAACAGCAGTTTTCTTGTTTTTATCGTGCAGAAGAGATCTTTTAATTATTTTAAACACTTCAGGTGTGAAGTTTGCACAACCTGAAGTAAGGTGGACCTTGTTAGGTGGAAGAGGTTTGCCGACTTTGTTGGCTTCATTCAAAAGTTCGTCACGCAGAAGAAGATCTTGCTGGCTATCCGTGCCTTGTGGTGTGGCGTGAATTGTGTAGTTGCTAATTTCGTCTACTTTGACTACTTTGCCGTCTTTTTCTTCCAGGACCTGCATGATAGCAATATCAGTAGATCCTCCTAGGTGCCCAAAATTACCAACTAAGGAAAAATCTGAGACCTCAAACATTAAAGGGGGTGTAAGGCAATATCTAGGAACATCTAGAGGTGTACCACGGAGAATAGCATTGGTGCTGTCATATGAACTGTGCTTGAGGTTGGCATATTTGTCGAAGCTAGAGATCTTTTCAATCAAAGTGTTGTACTTCTCTGTAAGCCCAATTTTGGACAAGAGGTTTCTGCCGACAACACAATACAGCTCTTTTGATCCATCAGCAAATTCCCTCGGTTCGGGTTGTCCTTCTTTATTCACTTCCCAGTTGGTAGCTAGGCCGTTATTGATGTTTATGGTGAGAAAACTGGTATATCCGGCCTCGATAAGGGCTTTGGAGTTGGGGACTACCGCCTCAAGTTTTCTTTTCCACATTTCGGCGGCTATTTTTGGGACATCGACAATTGTAGTTGTTAGAGAGGGGAGATTTCCATGGTACATCTTAAGAACCTGCTCGAGGCTTCTGTCTATTTCCGGCCCTTTTTTCATGGCTGGAGAGTATTCTCCAAAAATTGGTTTTTGGTATTCGTCATGCCCTAAGAATGCAGCAACATGGGAATATTGGTCATAGCCATGCTGACTTTCACCCTGGGTTTTCAGGTAAACAAGGGATCCAGGACTGACGGTAGCCCAGAAGCCTTCTTGGGCAAGCTTCTTGGTTTCTAGTTCCATAGTGCACCCTCCTCCCAGAGAATTATTCATAGTATTAAACCACGGAACTTGTTTAACGGTAGTGGCGTGGGGAAGATAATCGGCTGCGTCTGGTTTGTATATGGAGGCACTGTCATTATTCCTAATCAGAGGAATGCCAAAATAGGTAGCAAATTGGCCAGCGAAGATGGCGCAATCAGCCTTGCCGTATGTATACTCTCTGCCTTCAAAAAACTCCCTGGCTGACTGGGCTGCCTTTAGGGCAACTATTGTTTCCGCCTTAAGGCGTTCGGGGTTTTTTTCTGGACTGGGTTTAACAAGATTGTCAATGGTATCGACCGGCAGGACTAATGCGCCAAGACTCAAGCCACTTAGTTTTAAAAAATCTCTTCTTGAGATATCTGATTTCTCCATCCTTTTATTTTGTAATTAATTTTCTTTCAATGATAGACCTAAGAAGTTGCATCGTTTTTTCGCCGGGATCAGATTTTCCTTTTACAGATACATCAAGATGTCCGACCACATCCTCCAACTTTAGGTTTCCGTTGCTAAGATTAATAATATTGGCGACCAACTCAGCCGTATTTTCTATAGTCTCAAGAACGACTTTCTTTTTCCCCGGGTTCTCGCCGTTTTCAAAAACACTTTCGTAGCCAATTCCGGACATTTCAATGTTAATAGCAGAACCTATTCCTGAGGCTCCTTCATGTTCTTTTTGGGGAATGGGTATCCAGAGTTTGTTCTCGCGTCTAAATATCTGGGTAAATTGAGCGGTACCCTTGGCGTCAACCCCGAAATTGACGGCGATTTTCCTTCGACTGCCATTAAGGCCGTTATAGGTGTTTTGGGTATTCCATGTTTCGTACATTTCTTCCTTTTGACTGTCTGTATGGATGACTATCAAGGCAGGGTTGGTAAGGTTTCCGGTTAGGATTTCCTCTTCAGGAAGCAGATTGAGGCTATCCCCAAGTTGTAGTTCGTGCCCAGACCATGATTCATCAAGAGGGATCTGGTTTTCGTTTGAGATTAGGGTGTTCACAAAACTTAAGCCACCCTTAATAGTAAGTAGGGGTAAAAAATTATTAGCGTTTTCTTTAATGATTTCAATGTCTTCTCTGTAGACGTAAGGGTAGATTGCCGGTAAACCTCCACCTAAGGCATTGTAACTAGAAGCGTTCATCCCGTTCTTTCTGACTCCACCAGCAAAGAACGAATAGCCTCCCTTTTTAATTAACTCTGAGGCATTTTCCGGGATCGAATCATAGGGGAAGGCAAAGGCAAGGACCTGAGGGTTAGTGATGCCATTCTCGGACAGGCCTTTGATTATTTTTTCCTTAGATTCTTTTAGGGAAGTGATAGCGTAATCTTCATGAATGTGCCGGTAGTCAGGATGATCTTCCAAACCGTGGGAGCAAACGGAAATAGTGCCCGCTTTCTGGTAATCGGCAAGATCCTTCCAAGTCAGTCCGTTTTCTACTTTCCCTATCGCGTCGGGAATTACAAAAACCATGGCGTGTAGGTTCCTTTCTTTGAGGCTATCGAGAACACCTAGCCAAATACTCTTTCCATTTTCGTCTACTTTATCGACTCCTAGGTCAAATCTTAAAGCTACTGAGTGGATAGGAAGGAGGGCTTCTCCTTTTAAAAATTTTAGTGTTTCAAGAGAAGTTGGGGTGTGATATTTAGCCTTCTTTATCCAGTCAAGCTGGGCCGAAAAGATTTCAGGAGTCATAGTAGCATCTCCGGCATTAAAACAAGGGTCGTGGTACTCCAAAGAGGGGAGTTTAACGGCATGGATAAGAGGATTGGGGCTTTCGGGATGGCCTTCGCTCTCGGTTCCTTTACCCCAGTCATAGGGAGACATGGCAATAGCTCCCAATGCAAGGCCGGAAATCTTCAAAAAATTTCTCCTGGAAATTCCCTCGGACATGCAAGAAATTGTACACTTTTTATGGAATAATCACAACTTATAACAATGTAATTTAGGCATCTTTAGCCTCACACATCTCTGCTCTATTAATATATAGTTTTATAGGGAATGTTCTCTTGTTGAATTATAGGTTTGGATAAACTAAAATACTTGTGAGAATTGGTTTTCTGGCACTTTACATAACATTATTAGAATTAAATAAACAAAGGAGCTTAGGTTGAAGAACATAAAGGTACTTTTTGCTTTCCTGGTTTTAATTGCGCTGACTATGGCCTGCGCGTCACAGGTTCAGCCAACACCTCAAGTAGTTATTGTTACAGTTGAGGTTCCAGTTCAAGCGCCACCCGTGGTTGTTCAAGCGCCGCCGCAGCCTGTTGTGACTGAGGTACCACCCGTGGTTCAAGCACCACCACCTGTTGTTACGGAAGCGCCGCCCGTAGTTGTCGCTCCGCCGCCCGTCGTCGAAAGCCCTCCGCAGTCCAGTGAGGTTATTTTTACGGCAAATACCGATCTATCATGTGCCGAAGGACCGGATTGGGCCAGGTATTGGTTTGTGGATGCCCTAAGGGAGTACGAATCGGCCACGGTTAAAGCTGTAAACGGCGACTATGGCCTGATAACCATTAAGGGGAAGGACTGCTGGGTCTGGCTGGAAAAAGGTGAGGTCGAAGGTGATTTGGGCCAGCTTCCCAATGTCGATGCTCCTAAACTTCCAATTGTCCAGTTTACGCTCGAAAACGGTTTAGGGACGTATGTGTACCTGGTAATCTATAACTACGACACTGGGGAGAGAGTAAAAACTTTAGCTCTGAACAAAGGCGACAGTCATGAATTAAAACTTCCCTCCGGTTACTATTCGATACAGGGGTTCGATAAGAACGATAAACAAATTTATGGAGTTGACTATGTAAATCTCGCTGCTGGAGATGGTGACCATTATAAAGGTCTGAAAGACGGAACAGCTTGGTTGACACTTTGTTGGTAAGCTAGATCCAATTCTCAAAAAAATCCTGCTTGGTTTCAAATTTAAGGGCATTCCCTTAAAAAAGATTCCAAGCAGGACTGTTATTTTCCTAGCGCTTCATCAAGCATTTGCACAAAAGTGTACCCCTTCGGTCTTGATGACTCACTAAGTGGATTTGGAGGAAACATCCGTGGCAAACAATAGCCCAACTGATCGTTCCTCTCAACGTAGTTTTTCCTAATGGGCTTTGATGCTCCACCAAAAGCGGCTAATATGCCACTTTCTTCTGCGCCTACTGCACAGGCTTCAAACGGCCAAGACAATAGATAGGGTGTTATGCCTAAGTTGTTCTCAATATCTTCTATCGAGATTGCCAGGTCATTGGCTAGAAAATCACTATCTTTTTCGGTAAAGTTCTCATGGCTTTCGGTGTGTGTGCCAAAAGTAAAGTAACCGCTTGCATTCGCTTTTCTGAAAGCTTCCCAACAGACGTCGTCTTTACAGGAAACGGTTTCCTCTTTAGCCATGGTACCGCTCCAAATAAAAGAGATCATGTGTGGTTGGCAGCCGGATTGACTATTGAGCTTTTCAAAAAGGCTTGTCATTCGGGGTAGAGAAGAAATTGACTGTCTTCCTGAATCGGTTGTTAGGATGATCGACTTTTTAGGTAGATTTAACCATCCTTCAACATAGCCTACTATCTCTGGACCGGTGACAAAATGATAACCGTTGTCGCAGAGGTAGGTCATCTGGCGAGTAAACTCGTCAGGATCCATCGAATAGCTGCCTTTGTACATGTAGTAATTATCTCCGTGGTATTCTAGTGACAGAATTTTGTCTGCCGAACCCTCCTCGGAGACTGCACAGGCAAGCTCTTTCCAGTATTCTTGTGACAACCTGGATTGGTCAACCATGCCGTATTTTTGCATGATTTTGAGTACTTGCTCCATCTGATACTGACTGGGGGAGCAGGCTCCACCACTAGCGCCATGAGCAAGGCCATCTGGGCACAAAAGTGATAGTCCCAGCAAGGCTAATAAAATGATTTTTCTCATTGAGCACTCCTTTTGAATGTGCGGATTTTGGGTACATAGCTATTATACCATAGCAACACAAATTATAGGTGGTATTTGTAGGACTTTCCCATTGACAAAAGGCAATTATAGGCTATAATACACTAAGCACTTTTAAACGGAAAGGAGATATGATGAGCTTAGGGACAGTATTGTAAACTGGACATCCAAGCCTATTAATGATCATATCGCACGCTTTCCAGCACAGGTTGGATACCAAGCATCGTTCAACTATTTCTTTATAGTTTCTAAACGACGGTTGAACCTTTGGTATCCTCCTGTGCCTGTGATTTAAAATATTTCCTTGTACAACAATTTTTGTTGTTGTACAGCGCGCAAAATATTAAATAAGATCACCTTTAAAGGAGGCGAAGTGAGAGAGTTTTTTGTAGGTTTTATCTAACGAGCTATAACTTTTTTTACTGTAACCCACCTGACGATCCGGACTGCTAAAGTCTAAAAAACCATGCAGTCCGGAATCGAATTTTCTTCTTTTACTTCCTCGTCTTCTTCATTATTTTAATAAATTTCATTACTTTTAAAAACTTGACTTTTTGTGTGGAAAAATTAAACTTAAGGGTATCAGCACCTAACATATGTTCGATAAAAGGAGGTTCAATGGATCATTTGTTCTTAGTGTAGTATCTGGGATTTTATGTCGCTTGAGATTCTGTGTGGATGCCGCCTGCAACCCGGTGGGCCAAGAGGTGGCTTTCAAAGCCTGGAGTAAGTCTCTAGGTTTGAGCGAAACATGTTGTTATCGCACCAGTTGATACTACTCCAGGTGATTTTTTCTTACCCCTTGAGAATTTGCTCTCTAGGAGGTGATTAGTGAGTAGTTTTGTCAATTCTTTGAGTGGAAGCGCCCGTATAGTTTAGTCTTTAGACCGCCGGAGTGATGGTGACCTAGTTTAACTAACTCTTTGTTGCTAGTCGGCATCAATCATGTCTGGCTCGTGACCGTACTGTTGATCTCCTTAGGATACGTTGCTGTTGAAGCCTCTAATACTAACCGCACTGGGCGAGTGTCGGGACAAGTTATTAGGGGCTTCATTTATTTTGTAGGGTAGTAAGTTAAGACTTTCTCTCGAGGATGAAGTTGATAAGGGTAGAGAGGCGGCTTCTTGCCGGTTCCCTGGAAAGAAAGGTTAGGTCTTCTTCAAACATTATTTTAGCCCTGTCTCGAAAGCCTTCAGCCATCTTCTGGGCATAGTTAATCGAGCCATGGGTCTTCATTTTTTCAACTACCCAACTTACTTCAGCCCTGGTCTTCTTGGCTCTCGGTTTTGCCAGAATAGATAGTATTTTTTTCTTGTCATCCTTTCTGGCTTCTCTTAAGAGGTGTCCTAGGATGACCGTTCTTTTTCCTTCGTAGATATCATTTGCATATTCTTTTAAGCCCTCAAAATCCGAGGTGACGTCCAGTATGTCATCCACCAGTTGGAAACAACGCCCCAGGACCACCCCGAAGTCCGCCAATTTTTCCAGTTGGGCTTTGTTGGCCCCGGCAATGATGGCTCCTAGCCGCATCGGGCCGGCAATAGTGTAGTAGGAGGTTTTGCCGTCAGCAATAAAAAACCAATCCTCGTCTTTAAAATGTTTGTTGGGATTATCCATCCAGGAGATCTCGGTTGACTGTCCAATGGTCGTTCTTGAAAGAATTCGGAAGAACTCTTCTCTTATAAGGTTTCCTTTTTCTTCTCCTAAAGCTTTATTGCTATCGGAAAGGACTTTCCACATAATGACGTGCAGTGCGTCTCCTGCATTAACGGCCAATTCATTACCATACAGCTTGTGAAGGGCTTCTTTACCGCGACGTTTTTCGGAATTATCTTCAAAATCATCATGGACCAGAAGCCATTCTTCGGAAAGTTGCATAGCTGCAGCTACCGATAGAGTCTTTTTAATTAGTACTCCCATGGCCTCTGCCGTCAGGCAAAGTAGGGTGGGTCTTACGTATTTTCCTTTTCTCAGAGGATACTCGGAGGTCATTTTCCAGTGGAAAGATTCGTCCTTTTTGTATTTATTGGGTATTAAAAATGCACAGGGAAAAGGTGGGGTAGCAAGATACTTTGCTATGGTAGGGAAGATAGCTTCTTTGTACTGTTCCAATATTTTCTTCGGATTCATATGCAGGGATTATACTATATATGATTAGCACGGCAAAAATGAGAGTTCTTGGTACCTGGGTATGTTATAATTTCTTCATGGCAAAAATATTAGCCTCGTTTCCTCCTGGTACAAAACTACCTGACCATATTGTTATTATTCCTGACGGTAACCGTCGTTGGGCTAGAGCCAGGGGTCTAACTCCTATGGATGGCCATGCCCAGGGATTAAAGACAATGATTGCAACTCTTAAGGCTGCGCGTGAATGGGGAATCCATACCGCTACCGTGTGGGGTCTTTCTACTGAAAATTGGCTAGAACGTCCTGAACGAGAGGTTAATTTTTTGATGAAAATTATCTCCAAAACCATTGATGACTATCTTAAAGAGGCTGATCGTGATGGGGTGAGGCTGGTTCATCTGGGGAGAAAAGATCGTCTTCCCAAGGCCATTTTAGACAAAATCAGGATTGCTGAAGAAAAGACTAAGGACAACAAGAAATATGTTTTGAATATCGCTCTTGATTACGGGGGGCAAAACGAGATTATTAGAGCCGTAAAAAAACTAGTTGAGAGTGGGGTGAAGGCTAGTGAGGTAGATGAGAAACTTTTAGACTCGTTTATGGACACCCATGATCAACCGTATCCGTACCCCGATCTTATTATTAGGACCTCAGGAGAACAGCGTACTTCAGGGATTCTCCTGTGGCAGTCTCATTATGCCGAGACTTATTGGGAGAATGAACACTTTCCTTCATTTACTCCGGAAAGACTTAGATTGGCTATCTTAGATTATTCTCGCCGCCGCCGACGTTTTGGAGGAAACGACGCGGTTGAACATTTGACCTTTAAACCAGAAGTTACTGCTAGATTGGAACTTGCTTGGTGGAGGTTAGCCAAAGTTCCTGAGGGGACTAGATTTAGAGATTTTGTAGCCAGCTACTTACGTGAACAGTATGGCTTGTCTAAAGAATTGGCTAAGGATGCTGCTAAACATATGGTTATGGCCATGGTAGAGGGGGACAAAAAACAATGGGAAAAGGCCAAAAAATCTCTTAAGCGTTTCTATAAAATAATTAAAGACCACCTTAAACTTGCCTTTGAACCAGAAATTGTGACCTCTCTTAAAATTAAAATGTGGCAGGAAGTGGGAGGAAGAGAAGATACCGCCAAGACGGTTGATGCAGAGGAAACGGCTACCAACCTCCTTGCAGAGGAGTATAGAATATCAACTTTTCAGGCAAAAAAAGTGGCTCACTTAAGAGTTCTGGCAGAAATTGAAAGAAATAAAGCCTTGGCTGGGATGGGAGAAGATCACTGGACACGGGCTTCAGAATACCTCCAAAAGTACTACAAAGCCCTCAAAGAAAGAGTTGCATAACCCCTTATTGTTGGGTAAATGTGCTTCATATTGTATAATTCCCCGATGGAACGGATTTTGGATAATCCAGCGAGTCCGAAAGACAGGATTTCAAGAAGAGGGTTTTTAAACCTAACTGCCCATGTGGGGGTCTATTTTGCCGGGAGGAGATGTCTCGGTTTGTTCGTAGATGGGGAGTCAGGTTTTGATCTTGAAACACAGAATATCGAAGTTCCGCCTTCTCTAATGTTACATTCCGCAAGCCAACCTCTGATGGCTGATTTCCTTTCTGTTTTGAAGAAAAACAACATCGGAACAATTACCTATGAGAATCTACTATCGAAATATGTTCTTGGGAAGAAAGAAACTACAAAAGGGGAAATTCTCTTGTCCTTGGATGACTTTGGAACCGACTGGACGTCTCCTTCCCACAAAAGAATAATTGAGGTCATCTCTGACGAAGGTATGGTAGGTACTTTGGGTGTAGTAACCAATAGTGGAGACTCAGGTAACTGGGGATACCTTAAAGAATTAAGTACAAAGGGTTGGGAAATTGCAATCCACACTGTCCACCATTGTCTTTTGCCACAGTTGACAGATAAACAGTTAAAAGAGGAAATAGAGGTTTCTTACAAACTAATAGAACGAAATATTGGCAAACCACCCGTTTCAATAATTTTACCCTTTGGAATAATCGAGAGAAAGGATGGAGAAACGGAAGGGGAAAACGGATTTGATAATAGGATTTTTGAAATTTGTAAAGACTTGGGAATTTGGTGGATAGTAGGGATAAAAGACGGTAAAAATATTTCAGGAAAACCCCCTTACTATGTAGGGAGAATACCTCCTTCTTCGGATCATGATGCCAATACCACCTTGAATTTATTAAACGGCTCCTTTATGAAGGGGGAACCAACTGTTACTAGGCCGTAGTGTGGAGGTTATATTATTCTCTCCACTAATTAAAATAGTAGTAAGAAGCAACTAAATATATTATAGGATCGTGATATAATATCTGAGTTTTCCTTGCACCTACAAATAGCGGAATTACAAAACAATAATAGATTTTTAAATTGGAGGTAAAAAATGTACCTGAAAAAGATTCTGTTTGGGATGGTTATTGTTGTCCTGCTTTTTACAAATGTGGCTGCAGCGCCATACGTCCCAGATCCGAACAATGATCCTAGCGAAACTCGTTTTGAAAGAAATCACTCACATAGAGAATTTCGTCAAAGTCGTGTCGGGATGACGTCGTTTGCGTGCTGGGTACCAGTTTCATTTGAGGGCCAGGAAGAGTGGTTTAAGATGGGCGTGATGGTTACGGCGGAACAACTGGGTGTTTGCTGGGAACCTAAAGATCCCCGACGGTTAGCACCAAAACGTCACAAATTATAATATTATTTCCAAAATGCAGGTAGATAGTGGTTATCCGCTAACCCGACTTTCAAACTATCTACCTGCACCATATTTTCTTCTTTTCTACTAACTCCGGTATTTAGATTGAACCGGTAACCTATGTGACCTATAATCGAAGTAGTATGGAAAAAGGAAAGGATATATCCAGAAGAGATTTTTTAAAGTCCTTTTCTGCGGCCTCTTTTGCTCTCGGTTTTGCACCTCAAATTGACTTTGTAAGTAAGATTTCCTCGGTCGAGCCATCTGGTAAGGAGAACCTAATCAATTATTTACAAAACCCCTACACCATGATTCTTAAAAAAGTGTCAGATCCCAAAACTGAGGTTTTCGCCCTAGGAGAAATGCACAGTCAAGATGATATGGAACGTTTTGCCATAAATGTGGTTGATTTGTTGGGTCGATACAAACTTATAGATTATTTAGCTTTAGAGATAGATGTTGCGTTCAAAGAGGATATGGACGCTTTTAATAAAGGTTTGGGAATGTCTGAAAGACTAACTGACTATTTAGAGCCAAGGCATAAAAAAGGTTACTTCACCATGATGGAAAAAGCCCAGGAGCACAAAATTCCAATTGTCTGCACAACCTCACTACCGTTGGAGAAAACAACAGGAACCGATGATTTTATTAGCTGGGAGATTATCAACTATCGTAAGAGTTTGGGTAAGCCCTCAAAGGGACTTTTTTTTGCAGGCAATGTTCACGTAGCCAAGCTTGAGGGAGATCCTTTAGTTGACCAACTTGGGGATTCTTACGTGTCCTGCATGATCCATAATGGGAAATATGAATCATATAATAAGGCTTATCAGGCCTATGCAGCCTTGAATCTTCCTTATCCGGTAGCTGTTGATAGTGTTGCCAAAAGCCCTCTTGCAGATTTTCTTTTTGGTAATAATGAAGACAAATGGTCGGCCTATGGGAAGATAGTAGATAGTTTAATCTTTCTTCCCCCTGAAGTTTAGGCACTGCCAGATTAATAAATTGACGATAGAAAATTCCATCATATCAAGACGGGGCTTTTTAAAAATGTCCGCCTTGGCTTTGGGGACTATAGCCGCAGATAGTCTGCCTGAAAGTATATTTTCTACACCTTGCCAGTATTTTACCCAGGGTGCGACATGGTCTAATAGGATTGCCATTACTGTTGATGATGGTTGGTTTCCTGAAAAGGTGGAGAAGATGTGTAAGATGGCTTCAGAGTGTGATGTTCCCATCTCTGCCTTTCCAGTTGGTAAGGTGGTCCAAAACAGTCCGGACCTTTGGCTCCGGATGGTTAAAGATGGAGTAGAGCTATTCAATCACACCATGGATCACAGAAATCTAGGTGATGAAGAAGTGGATGCAAAAAGACAAATTCTAGATTGGGAAAGAACATATCAAGGCTTGGGAGTTGGAGAGTATAAAAACAAAATTATCCGTCTTCCCAGAAATAACGGGGTGGATACTCGACTATTTAAAATTGTTACTGCTTTGGGTTATGTGGGAATAGCTGGTTGGACAATGGGGAGTAAGGGATACATGCAAAGCTATACGGTAGAGAAAGTGATGGAAGACCTTTTACCCAATCTTAGGGGAGGGTCGATTATTCTTCTTCACTTTGTTGACACCGATATTGCCGCACTGCCATACATTGCAAAGATTCTTCATGAGAGGAAATTACGCCCAGTTAAACTAAGTGAACTACCAGGAACACCTGTGTATCAGCAGTAATACTTGCACTCCCTTTTACATATAGGATATATTATTTACTAGATCTTCTTGGGTTTGGAGATTGTTTTTTTCGGGTATGAAAAGAATGTAAAGGGTGGGCCTTTATAAGAAAATGACCACGAGGGGGGCGTTTAACATAATATGTGCTAGGTTTAGATTAAAACCTAAAGTATTTGTATGTCAGAAATCGTATCAAGTAAGCAAACAAGAGAGTTGGGGGACAAGGGTGTAATTTCCAGAAGGAGTTTCCTAAAATTGATACCCTTTTTGGCTTCAGTTGGATTTGCGGCAGCGTTGCCCGATTTATCGGAAATGCTTGCCCATGAGGATATTTTTATTCCATCTCTTGGTGAAGATGGGGGGTTTATTCACTTTAGTAAGGGAAATGTTTTCGATAAAGAAAATAAACTACTTGGTTCTTTTGAAGAATTTTCGAATTTGCCATATTTAGCTAATAAGAGGATAGCAAACCCCAGCCTTCCAAATAAACAGTTTGTTGATGTAACTCCGGATTCTCTTCGTTCTGAGCCCTGGAAAAAGTATATGTCAGTTATAAATGAGACAGCAGTAGGAAATATGCGACCTGATTTTACTGATGTTTTATACACGACCTCCAATTATTTAAAATGGAGCGAAAAGTGGTTTCAAAAAGAACTTTTATATAAGGGATCAAGAGAGATAGATGATTTAATAGGAGCTGGAAACACAATTTGTTTTGAATTTGCCATAGCCGTACATTGTGCCATGGCTTGTTTAGGGCAAACTACCGAACTTTTTATCATTACAAATAAACCCCACGCAATAGTTGTTTATAATAACGGAGTTCAGGGTGATATGGTTGGGGATGCCTGCTTTCCTGACTCTGGGGCTGTTCCCCTTGAATCTTACAAAAAACTGATGAGTGAAAAACTAGACGTTAGTTACCTGAGTCTTGAAAAAATCGAGCCAGCTTTTAAACCTCTTTCAACCCTCAAAAGCCAATAGAATTGTCTTTATTTGCTTCTAGTTAAGTTTATTTATGTGTGACTTGTGCTAAACGGTATAAATAGTCTATATTTAATTAATGGATAATCTGCCTAAGACTTCAGTGTATTCAAGAAAATATTGGTATGACAGATTGATTTCTTTCCCTGCGGTCAGAATCTCTGTTTATGTTATTTGTCTCTTTCTACTTGGAGGAGTGCTCCTTTCTGGATATCTGAAATACATATATAAAGGTTCCTTAGCATTGTTTTTGTTAGATAAATTTCCCAATAGCCAAGTTGTAAGAGGTTTGATTCCTGATGACAAGCTGTCCTCATTGGGGTTTGAAAAAATAGGAAAAGGGAGTTATTTTTTAAAATTGAAAGGACAATTTGTTTCCTTAAAAGAGGATGAAAATAATAACAACTTGGTTTATCTGACAGTGGATACTTATCTTGGCGAAAGGATAGAGGTTGCTTACCATAAGAGTTACTCGAGAATCTATTGGAATGCTGCTTCTTTAACAAATAATCCGGATAGGTTCTCGGATGCTAGATATTTTCCTGATCCCACCGGCAGCTACCCAGGCTGGGATGTTGTGGGAAATGGCTATTCCTATTTGTTGCCGGGAGATATTGTTGAGGTGTATTTAATTGTAGACGAAGGGATTAAAAATGATATAGAACAGCAGATAAGTAAATTGGAGGATAAAATAAAAGAGAAACGAGTTTATTTTCTTTTTGCAAAAGTATATAAATAGGATTAACTGGTAAAAATGAGAAGAATTTTATTTATTATTGGTGTTTTGTTTACGCTAGTTCTTGGTTTATATTTTTCAAAAACTGTTGTATTTCTAAGTCCTTGGGAATATCAACATGGACAGTTGAGATATTGGTGTGACGGTGGCTGTGGGGACAGTCGATCATACGATGAATATTCGTGTCACTGTTGTCCGGATGATCCTCCACCAGGATGCGAGGGTGGAGGAGGAAGCTGTCCAACCGGGGAAAATCTTTCTTGTGAAGCCAATTTGGCCGATGCGGCATGTGCAAGTAGCGGCGGGAAATGTAAAGTTTATTCTAAGGGTCTTAGTGCCAATGGAGTTTCTTCAGCTTTAATTGATTCGGTTCTTACTGATGACAGTCTGGCATTAATAGCTTATGGTGATGGGGCGGGTTTGACTAATGTAACCCACTCCAATGAGTTTTTGGTTTTTGCTGATTCTCTGTATGATGATTATTGCACAACCCAGCATCGAAATTATGCATATATTTATATTCCCACCGGCTGGTGGTCTTTTGGATTAAAGGCCGACCAGTCTACTATGCTTGATCCTTCTGATCCAGCGTGTGGATATTGTGACAACCAAACTCCAACAAAATACTACGAAATTCCCGGTAAATCCTGTTGCGGTGGCACTATTTACTCGTGGATTGGAGTTGCTTCTGGTCAGGGAACCTCAAGCGCAAATCCATATGTAGCTCCTACTCCAACAAAAACAACCCTAGCTGATAATTTTGCAGCCTATTCTAACTGGAAAAGTCTTACTAGTTTTGACTATAACAATATAGCCCTTTTACCAAAAGCCCCAGCAGAAACCAGAAGCCTTGATGCCGGTTTAGGGGTGGCATACACCTATAATTGGATAAGTGATCGAATTAAAGATGACGATGATAATAACAAACTTAACGACGGAGAGGCTGGTGATTGGGACTTTATTGAGCTTCTCGCTGGAGATCCATATAAAATATTTCGAGTATCATTTAGTGGGTCCAAACAGATAAACGGTGTGTATATCAGTGCGATAGAGAATGATAGTATTACAAGTCCAGTTAGGCAACCTCGTAGCATTGAGTTTTATTGTAATGGGACAACCCTTCTTAGCACGGTTGGACTTAGAAGCGATGAGGGAAAAGACCATACATATTGGACCTTAGATGGTAATTGTTCATGGATGGACGTAAAAGTTTATCAATTAAACAATTGGGCGGTACAAATGAAGGAAGTAACGTTTTTTGGAGAAAATGGTGCTGGTGGTTCCGGTGGCTCGACAATTGCTTTATGGACTTACGGATCTGCCAATATAAATAATAGTCCATATAATGACCAAGGTGGGTATCCAGCAATGCAATTATATGTAAAAGACTTGTTGGTAAAAACTTTTTACGTTGGCAAGAGGCCTGTAGGAACCCCGGCTCCTTATTACTATACCCATCCTTCTGTAGTTAAGCCCGAAGAGGTGAGAGTGGCGTTTGTTAATAATAGTCATGGCAGCCATCCTGTCAATTCGGACCCAAGCAAAGTTTTAACAATAGATAAAATGGTTCTTGATGGAATTACTTATCAGACGGAGGGAAACTCTACCTATGTGACTAATTTGGGTGGTCCTGACGATTGTAGTGGTAATGTTGTAGGGTATGGACAGACAGACCATTTAGCTTGTAATGGTTATTTCTGGTACAATCTCTTGGGTAATAGGGGAGATACTGTTTGGGGTGAAGCAAAGTATTACCAGGCCGGATGGTATCCGGTAGAGTTGTCTGCTGATTGGGGAAAGAAGTTTCTATTTAATCCTCAACTTTGGTGGAAGAACGGAAGTACTGGGACAATCGCTAGATATTCCGATGGTGTTTACAATGGAACTGCAGAGGCTAAAATTTCTTCTTGTTCTCCAGGGGAGGTAAATTGCTCCTGTACGGTGGGGAGTATTGGCCCTTACTTGGCAGGTGAAACTCATACCAATGTTAACATTGGTACTATTTTGCATTATAACACTGGAGATTTTGATGTTTACTCGCCTGATTCTAGAGTGGCAGTAAGTAATGAGCATGTGACTGGCTCAACAGTATATGTTGACCTTGCGATTGGTGAGGATTTTGATACTTCGACTAATATTACTCTTTATATCACTGCCAGTTCGGAAACATCGGGTGGTGATGCATGTACCAACTCTACCTGTCCTATTACTTTTACAGTTAGTCCTTCTAGCGATTTCTGGCGGGTTAAGGATATGGACGTAACCACAATCGGGAATTTGGAGTCTATTCTCCGTGGTGGTTATTTTGATGAAGAAGGAGATGGTGGATATCCAGGTATCCCTGTTTTTGGAGGTGATTACACTTTTGGTGATGGGGCAACGTCGGAGGAAAAAGACTGGTTGGTTAACACCACGGTTTCAAGTACTTCCTACTTAGGTTATTCATATGCCTTTTTTGAAAAACAAGCTCCTGAGGGGATGAGTTCTCTGGGGGACGATACAGTGTCAAATTACGCGGGTCTTGTGGATGGTGCGACTGCGGAGGGCGGATATTCCTGGATAAAGTATGGGTCATTAACCTTTAAGGATAGTGATATTGTTATTCCCACCGGAAGTAAGGCTGTCGTTTTTGTTGATGGCGCTCTAACTATTGAGAAAAATATTACCCTTCAAAGTCATGGGACGACATTTTTGATGTTTGTGGTTAGCGGAGATATTACAATTGGTCAGGACGTCGCCAACCTGGAAGGAATTTTCTTTACAGATGGAGACTTTTCAACAGGTGCAGGAGATGACACACTTAATGTTCGTGGCTCAGTGGTTGCTAAAGGTAGAGTGTATCTAGATAGAGACCTTCCTACAGGAAGCACGGATCCTTCTGAATATTTCACCTATGCCTCTGATCTCTTCCTTTCTGTCCCATATGATTTTGGCGCTAGGGTTATGAGTTGGAGGGAAGTGTCTCCAACTTCGCCTGAATAGAGAATAAACGGACATTAGTTCTCCAAAATGTGTTTCGGTGTATAAAATGCTCCTTTTTAGGTATAATATAGGGATGAAAAAGAAATCTGTGTTTTCTTGGTGTCTAGGGCTTCTCTTGGCTTCTTTTGTGGGCTTTGGTCTTTTTGCTTCATCTGAGGTTTATGCCCAAACTACTACTCCAGTTAAGGCGCGCTCATCTGTTTCCCTTTCACCGTCCCCATCACCCAGCCCCACAGCTGAACCTACAATAGCCCCTAAGGTAGATATTACTCAGAAGACTCAGGAGGTCGTAGGACCTTTAGAGAAGATAATAAACGAACAGACTTTGGGCCCTGTTTGGCCCAAAAATCCTCTTAAGTATGCCATTCGGGCAGCAGTTGAGGCCGGGGTACCGGCGAATACGATTGTGTTTTTGTTACTCCTTCCTTTTATTGCAGCTGTTATTGCAGCTACTCGTCATCTGGTGGGACTCAGAGGGTTTGGAATTTTTCTTCCTGCGGCCCTTGCCGTAACTTTTGTAGCTATTGGGCCAGTGATCGGGATTTTGCTTTTCTTGGTTATTATTACCACCTCCATTGTTTTTAGGTTTATTACCAGAAAGCTAAAAATAAAGTTCCAGTATCTTCCCAGGATGGCTTTCCTCCTGCTGTTTGTTGTTTTAGGTGTCCTGGGAGTTTTGTTTTTGGCTCCCTTGGTCCACCAGCCTGACCTGGCTAATGTTTCTATTTTTCCTGTTCTGGTCTTAGTTCTTTTGGCTGAAGATTTCTCTCGGGTCCAGCTTGGCAAAAGTGCGAAAACTGCCATCAACCTAACAACTGAGACTCTGATTTTAGCCCTTCTTTCTTACCTGTTTTTAACCCTGAAGCCTTTACAAGAATACGCTCTTCTTAATCCCGAGATCTTTTTACTGGCCGTTGCCGTTGGGGATTTTTTGATGGGCAAGTATGTTGGCTTGAGGCTAATGGAATATATGAGGTTTAGAAAGTTAATTACCAGCAAATAAGTATTGGTTATCGAAAAAGTATGAAAGCCTCAACAATTCTAGGACTAAATGCCAGAGCAACTCTTTTTTCCTATCGTTATAACACCGCCAGAGGGAGGTCTGTTGCCGCTTCTAAATTAAGAACTAAAAAGTGTTTTAAAAAAGCGGGAATTCCCATCCCTGCAATTTACGCCAAATTCGTCCGTTCGGAAGATGTTTATGCCTTTAATTGGGACGGACTTCCAGAATCTTTTGCCTTAAAACCCAGTAAGGGGTTGGGAGGAGAAGGAATTATTGTCGTTAAGAAGAGGGACAAAAATCTGGGAACTTGGATAACAACCAACAAAAATAAAGTTACCGTGGATGATCTGAAGTTGCATACCATGGATATTTTGGAAGGGGCTTACTCTATGGGCAACGTTCCGGATGCCGCTTATATTGAGGAATATGTTGGTCGTCACAGTGCCTTTAGAAAGTATGCCTTTCGTGGTACTCCCGATATCCGGGTGATTGTTTTTAACAAAGTGCCGGTTATGGCTATGCTTAGGCTCCCTACTAAGGAATCAGGGGGTAGAGCAAACTTGCACCAGGGAGCCGTGGGAGTAGGTATAGATATTGCGACAGGGATTACCATTAGGGCAATATGGCATGACGAGGTGATTCGTTTTAAGCCCGAGACGAAAAGGAAACTTCACGGAATTAAGATTCCTGGTTGGACCAACATCCTAGAGATTGCCGTTCGGGCTCAGGAAGCATCAGGGCTAGGTTATGTAGGAGTGGACATCGTCCTTCACCCAGAACGCGGACCGATGGTTTTGGAGATTAATTCTCAGCCAGGGCTTTCTATTCAGATGGCTAATGGTGTGGGGCTTAAAAAAAGGTTGGAGAAGGTGGAAGACCTGGAAATCCGTGATGCTGAACATGGAGTAAAAGTGGCCAAAGCCTTGTTTGCTTCTGTTTTTTCTAGTCGTGTTAAAGCTGAGGAGGGGATAAAAACAATTGATGTCTTTCAAGAGATAACCATCAAAACTGGAGATGGTAGAAGGGTTAAGTCAGCTGCTAAAATAGATACAGGCGCGTGGAGAACATCGATTGATAAAAACCTAGCTAAATCCCTAGGTCTTTTAGATGAGAACAATATACTTTGGCGTAAGAAGGTCAAAAGCTCATTAGGGGAGGAAAATAGACTGGTAATTAATTTGACAATGTGGATTGGTGGACGTAAAGTGACGACACCTGCGTCGGTTGCTAAACGCCTGTCTCTGAAGTTCCCAGTGATTATTGGCAGGAAGTGCCTAAAAGGAATGGTAGTTAATCCCGTAGTTGATTTAGAAGAGAAAAAAAGATTAATGGAAAAAACATACAACTAATATGAAGATCGCTCTTGTTACTACACTACCTAGTCTTATTGAAAATCAAAGAATTAAAGAGGAAGTGCTTGCTTTGGGGTATGAATTTGAACTTATTGACTTCAGCCAATTTGGTTTTTACATAGACGATGAAGAGGTTGATGTTGATGGAGTCGATATTAAGGCCGACATCGTCATCGTTCGTGGCATTTTTAACGCCATTAAACCTACCTCGATTATTATTAACAACCTAAGGAAACAGGGAACAAAAGTATTTGATAACAACCTGGTCGAACACAAATATTCAATAGATAAAATTTCTGATCTTTTGAAGTTGGCTCTTTCTAAAATCCCCATACCAAAAACCTTCTATACCAGAGACTTTTCGGAGTACTTCCAAGCGGCTTCTAAAATCGGCTATCCGGTTGTTGTTAAGTCAGTTCGAGCGGGGAAGGGTTTTGCGGTCTTTAAGCTAGACTCAGAGGAAGCCCTAAAGGAGTTTGTTGATAATCAAATAAGTGAAGAAAAGGAAGCAAAGAGCTTTTTAATGCAGGAGTTTATTGATTATGAGCATGACCTAAGATGTTTGGTAATTGGAGAAGATGTTTTTACGATGAAAAGAATTCCTGGAGAGGGGGAGTTTAGAGCAAATTTCTCTCTCGGGGGTTCAGTTGAGCTTTTTGATCTTTCGAGCGAAGACCGTAAGCTTGCAAGTGAGGCTCTTAATACGGTAGATATGTCGGTGGGTGGGGTAGATATCCTCATCTCCAAAGACGGTAAACACTATATCTTGGAGGTGAACCACACGGCTGGCTTTGTGGGGATGGAGAAGGCCACCGGGAAGAATATTGCCAAGATCTGGGTAGCCAACGCCATTAAAAACGCCAAATGAAAATGCTCATTGCTGGGCTTGTCAAAAATATTCAGGTAGAAAGACTCCGTGAAGAAGGTAAAAAACGCGGACACGAAGTTGATGGTTGCTACGACAGTAGTTTAGTTTTGAAATGTAGCCAGGATGAATTTTCTCCAGTCATGGCGGACGGAAAGGATCTTTCTAGCTACGATTTGATTTACCTAATGGCGGGGAAACGTAGGTGGGAGTGGTACACAGCCTGTTATTTCCTGGCCAAGAAGTATGGGACAACGATAGTTAACCAAAAGACCATTTCCAGCGATTATAACTACTTTTTAACTCCAGCCATTGATTACCTCAGGCAAACTGAGAAGGGACTGGATTATCCAATGAGTGCTCTTGTTTTTAGTGAGAAAGGAGCCAAAGAAGTGATCAACGAATTTAGTTACCCGGTAATTGTTAAAACCAGTGCAGGAAGACAGGGAAGAGGAGTGCACCTTTGCCAGAACTTTGACGATGTGGTTAGGGCCATTGAGGAAACTCATGCCAGTGGGGTGGAGTCGGTAGTCATTCGTGAGTTTGTCCCTAATGATGGCGATATTAGAGTTTTCTGTGTTGGTTATCAAGCTATTGGTGCTATGAAGCGCACGCCGACAAGAGAGGGGGAGTTTAGGAGTAACATTAGTCAGGGTGGAAAAGGAGAAAAATTTGATATTAATAATTACCCTGATATACGAGGGTTAGCCGAGAATGCGGCAAGAGTTACTAGGACAGAAATTGCAGGTGTAGACATTATAATCAACAAAGAAACCCAAAAACCATATATCCTGGAGGTGAACCCATCTCCTCAGTTTGAAGGGCTTGAAAAGTTTACTAAGGTGAATGCCGCCGAGGAAATTATTAAGTATTTTGAAAACGTATCTCAAAAATGACAGAAACTATATCGACCGAGACGCAAGAAATTGGTTCCTTATCCAGTAAAATTGAGGCGCTGTCGCAAGGAATTAGGCCTCTAGAGGCTTCAGATGAGCTAAAAACCCAAATAACAGTGTTGATGAAAGAGTCTGGATTTAACATGGAGATCTCTGAAAAAGGTAAAGAGTCTATGATCAATGGTTCTCGGATGAGAACTAAAGTTATCGACGAGAATGGAGAGAAACAGGTAATGATTTTTGATAGGACTAAGGCAGTGGAAGGGCAGAAGGAAGGAGAATGGGTGGCTCTCACTCCGGGGCAGGATCAAAACCTAGAGCAGATGTTATATATTACTGATGAGGGTAAATATGATTGTGCTTTAGGAATGGTCGAGATTTTAGGCAAAGAGGGCTTTCGTGATTTTGTTGTCCACTGTCATAATCTTGCCACAGAAGCTGGCGGAAAGAAGATTGGCAAAACTGATGGTTCTGAAGGTAGAGGAATCGCAGGAGGTATCGCTAATCTTGTTTCACTGGTATTTATTAACGATAAAAATAGACAAACTGAAGTAGTAAGTTTATTAAATTCAAGAGTAGAAACTAAAGTTGCCCTTCTAGGAATGGGACTTCCCGGTGAGGGAGAGTCAAAACTCCAAAGACCCTTTGCCGGTGGTAGAAGTAAAAAGGACTTAAGTTATATTGCTTCTGTTCCTCAAAATACTCTAACAAAAGCTTGGAAATATTTAGTTAGGGAGTAACTTTACTAACGCAACAAAAAACCCAACCTACTCGGTTGGGAATTTTGGTAATGTTGGAGGTTATCCCCAACAATTATTTTGCTTCAACAGTCGCTCCGGCTGCTTTAAGTTTTTCAGCTGCGGCTTTAACTTCCTCAGCTTTAGTGTCTTTCAAGATTTCGGCTGGAACAGCTTCTGTCATTCCTTTTGCTTCCATAAGAGTCCAATTTTGATTGATTTCTCTTAGGGCTTTGATGACAGCAATTTTATTAGAACCGGCATTGGTCATAACCAAAGTTTGATTACCTCCACCTGCTGATTCTCCTTCTGCTGGAGCTTCACCTGCGGCGGCTGCGGCAACTGGTGCAGCGGCGGCCATAGGCATTGCTGAGACTCCAAGTTTGTCCTGGAGGGCATTGACTAGTTCAGAAAGCTCCAAAACGGAAAGTTTGGATATTTCCTCAACTAATTTCTCAACTCCTTTTGATACTTCTTTTTTTGTTTCGTCTGCCATTATAATTCACCTCCTTTAGTGTTAGGCTTTTGCTTTTTGATCTAAAATATACAAAAGCTTCTGGATATTTCCCTGTAAGGTTCCGACCATTCCATAGAGTGGGGAGGCAGTGGCTCCCACAACCTGGGCAAAAAGGGTCTCTTTGGAAGGAAGTTTGGAAAGAGTAATAAGCTCTTCCTTGGTTCTGAAAGTGTTTTCGACAATTCCAACTTTAAGCTGAGGAAATTCATGCTCAGCCATAAACTTGGCTAGAATCTGGATGGGGGCAATAGGATCACCTTCAGTGATAATCAGGGCTGTAGGGCCTTTAAGGACGCTCTCAGAGGTCACTTCCTCAGTAAGTCCGGCTTCCTTGGAAGCAATCCTAAAAAGGGTGTTTTTGACTATCTCTAAGCGTGCTCCAACGGTTTTGAGGCGTTTTTTGAGGTCTTGCTGGGCTTTGACGGTCAAGCCTGCATAGTCGACAGCCACGACTGCCGTTGAGCTTTTTAGCTCCGCGGTGAGGTTTTCAACAAACATTGGTTTTTCTACCTTTTTCATAATTTGCCATTAAAAAAGACACCCGAGGGTGCCTAAATTAACTAAAAACAAGCTAATTTTTGCCCTCGACGCGGTTTATGCTGTGTTTCCACAACAACGCGTTGTCTTAGGAACAACACAAGTTTAACTTAAGAGTAACCTTCCGTCAAGAGCAGACAGAAAGTATTCAGTGAACGGAACGCTACTTTATTTCGTGGGAGGATATTTTAGATCCCTGGTAGGATCCCCGTAGTTCGTTCTTCGCTCTCCAAGGGCATTTGTTTCAGGATCTTTCCCAATGGCCACGAGGTGACCGGGGACTTGTCTCCTGGTAAGGGTTACCTTAGTTTCTCCGTCAGCCACTGCCTCTGAGGCTGCAGCCTGTGCTTTTTGTATTGCTTCTTGTTTTTGATGGCCCTTTCTCTCATTAATTTGGTCTTGCTGTTGTTTAAGAAGCGTCTGGGTCATCTTTGCTTGTTCTTCTGTTGAAAATGGCATAAAAATCACCTCATTTCTTGACTTTGACTTATTCCATGTTACAATACTATAGCACCTTTTCAAGAGGCTATTTGAGCTTAAAAATCTTAAAGGTAGACCATTAAGAAAGGACTTTAAAGGTATATACATATGAATGAAAGGAGAGCTGGATTGAACACTCAAATAAGTCAGTTACACAATCAGATTCAAGCTCTGGAGGGACAGAGGCACGTAATGGAAGAACGCAGTTTCCCTTACAGTGACCCGCGTCTAGAGAAGTATCATGTACGCCTCGGAAAAAAGTTAAGAGAACAAAAAGAGGCGGAAGAGCGTCGAACAATCAAATATTAGGGGTGCAATTTTTTCAAAGGTTCAAACCAATGTTTGCAACACAAAACAACGGATTGAGCCTTTTTTATTGGCAAAATATTAGGAGGGAAAGTGTTTAGTCTGAGTGCCTTCAGTCTGAGGTTGGGGAGCTAACGCCTCTCTCGGGGGCCTTTTGTGTTCGGCTGCTCGCTGCTCAACTATGGAAACCCGAGGTGACGGTTTTTCAGTGAGTGGAAGGGCTCCTTGTGGGATGCCCACCTGTTCAAAGGGAACGCCTGTGGAAGTAATGTTTTTTTCCTCTTGGACCTGTCGGGCGAAAGGGGAAAGGTGAATTTTCTCTTCTGGGGGCTTTGGTGTTTCCACCTTTGTTTCAGGTGAACCCGTAATAAATCTGCCTAACCTTTCGATAATACCTATCATTAGGAAATTATACCACCTGGGCTAAATGGAGATCTTTACGGAGGGGCTCATGGTAGCCTTAAGGTAACAGCTAACAATTTGTTTTGTGCCTACGGCGTTAAGGATAGCTTCAGCATTCGCCTTCAGTTTATCCGTATCCATGCTAACCTTTCCAAAGGAGGTATGAATTAGAGGGAAGTCTTTTTCGGTTTTGATACTTAAAGTATCTGCTGAGAAGCGCTTGGCATCTTCAGGCTTTTTAATAACTGTTCCGTTTTTAGGGTTAGGAAGAAGTCCCTTGGGTCCCAAGAGACGGGCAAAAGGGATAATCTTAGGCATCATCTCGGGGGTAGCTAAAAGAACATCAAAATCAATTTTTCCTTTAGCTAATTTCTCCAAAGTAGAACTATCTGCTACCTCAATTTTTTTGGTTTTTCCGGTTGAGTGGGGAAGGGTGACGTTGGTTGATAGTCCTGTTTTTTTGACGCCCATATGTAGCTCCATAGTCCCGTCAAATTTGGAATAGGAAGCATCCTTTATGAGGTTGATGGCTTCACTGATTTCGTAGACCTTGTTTTTATCTATTTTTCCCCTGGAGCTTATATATTTCTTTCCACGGGTACCGACAACCTGTTTCTTGGTTTGGGTTTTTGGTGCTTCCGCCTCGTTATGCTCGGTGCCGGACACTTCCTGTGCTTTTTTCTGAGCCTTTTTGGCTTGTTTTAGTTTGTATTCCTCGGCGCCGGAAAGCTCCTGTTTTTTGTCTTCATCACCTACAAATGCTGTTTTTGTTTTGCCCATATTTATTGATCTTCAGTTTTCACTCCCATACTTCTAGCTGTTCCTTTGACAACGTTTTTTGCAGCTTCCAAGTCCTCACAATTAAGATCGTCCATTTTGTCTTTAGCGATGGCTTCAATCTGGGAGTTGGTTAAGGTTCCCACCATTTCCCTGGGCATGTTTCCGGATCCCTTTTCAAGACCTAAGACCTTTTTTATCATGTCAGCGACTGGGGCTTTCTTGATTTCAAAATCAAAAGAGCGGTCTTCATAGATGGTAATAACGGCTGGAACGACTTCACCCTTCATTGACGAAGTTTTATCATTGTAGGCTTTGACGAACTCCATAATGGCAACACCATGCTGACCAAGAGCTGGTCCCAAGGGAGGAGCGGGGGTGGCTTCACCTGCTTTTAGATTAACTTTAATGACAACTTTTACTTTTTTAGCCATGTTTTATGTTTATATTGATTAGATAAATAGGTTCGTCAGAAGTTAATTCGAAGATTTTCGACTTGCCCTGACGAGCTTTTGTCTCCCTCACTTATTGGCGAGGTAGAGGTATTATATTAAAAACGTCAGTTATTGTAAAGAGACAGGGAGATGTTCTCCCTTTGCTTTACCAACTTCGTCCCGAATACCACAAATGAAAGCAACATCGTCCGGATTTGTGATTTGTAACGTGACATCGATTTCCTTTTCGTCACTCCCAAGATATTTGAATGTCAGTTCTCCTATTCCATTTTTGGAAACACTGAATGTGGCACTCTTGCTTTCAAATGCTGGCCTGACGGTTTCCTCGATACTTTTCAGTTGGCTGGGAGTAAAAGGCAGCTCTTGGGAAGAGGCAACCCTGTGCTGGTCTCCAGTCAGGTGTAGTATTTCCGAATCCCCAATTGTCATAACAAATTATACCTTTTGGATTTGAAGGAAGTCTAACTCCACCGGGGTTTCTCTGCCAAAGATCGAAACTAATACTTTAACTTTGCCTTTTTCTTCATCCATTTCGCTAATGGATCCAAGGAATCCTGAGAAAGGTCCATCGGTAATTTTAATGGCTTCTCCTTGGGAGAATCTGGTTTTAAACCTTTTGGCGGGAGTTGAAATGAATTTCAAAATATTCTGGACCTCTGTCTCGCTTAAAGGAGTAGGGGTTTTCCCTGAGCCTACAAAACCGGTAACACCGGGAGTAGTTCTGACGGTGAGCCAAGTAGGGTCGTCCATGATCATCTTAACTAACATGTAACCGGGGAAAATCTTTTCTTTGACGTTGGCTTTCTTGCCGCCTCTGATGACGACTCTATCCTGAGTGGGGACCATCACTTCGAAGACGCTTTTGACAAAATCCATGGTTTCAACCCTTTGTCTTAGAGTTTCGGCAACACGAGCCTCATGACCCGAGGCAGTGTGGACAACATACCACTTAGCTCTTGGATCAGCTTCTGCATTAATAACAATATGGCCACGGATTTTTCCACCCGAACCACGCTCTGTAACTATATTTTGGGAACTGTCGACGATATCTGTCATTTTTGTAAGAACTGCTCTAGTAACTTGGTGAAGATATAATCTAGACCTCCAAGGTAGGTGGCAACAACGGCTGAGAATATAAAAACAGTTAAAGTCAGCCTGGTAACCTCACTTTTCTTAGGCCAGGTGACTTTAGTAAGCTCAACTCTTACCTCCTTGAAATAGTTTATGACCTTCACGAGTGTAAATTGTAACATGTGCCCCAGGTCCTAATCAAGTGAGACCTTGCAGCGGTTTGATATACTAGGGGGTAATGGAAAGAATTGCATCGGGACCATTACCATCAGGAGTTTCCCTTGGTCGGGATTTTTGGAAGAAGGGTGTTGAGGAGAAACGTGATATTTCTGCCGCAAGGGTTGTGGAAAGACTGTCTGATATGCAGGCTGATCTTTGTTTGATTGAGTACTCGAAAAGGGGTTTTCTGGAATTGCCTCTTCTTGCTGACGGCGAGGAAAAATCACTTTGGGCCCCACGTTACGACCCTGTTTCAGGTGCGATATACACCTCACGATGGAAATATCCCGAAGTGTTTGCTTCTTTTGAAGGTCAACGAATTTCCAGACTAGAGAATTACTCTGTTTTTGGAGGAAAAAAACTTGAGCGGTACCGGGCTTCACTTTATGGTGAATATTTGCCTAAAAGTTGGAAGGTTGTGCAAATTGTCCCTCAATTGATTGAGGATGGGATAGAAGCGGCATTAAGACAACAGGATGAAATAGTGCACGATTACGGGAGAGATGGGGTGGAGTGCGCAATGATGGAGGAAATTCTAAAAAGTGTTGACGAGTGGGCCCTGGAGATAAAGGAAGATACCCGAACTTCATTCGAACTGTTAAAACATATTTCAGGCGAGACGGAACGGCTTCTAACTAGGAATGGTATAGGCTTACCTGATGGAGTTCTTAAAAAGAAAATTTATTATGCAATGACTAGTGCCGCAAACAAGGATTCTCTTGGAAGGGTGAATAAATTAATATCCAGAACTCTCTTGGCTTCGGCCTATTTAAATGCAGTTAGAGGTGCAGTTATTGGAAACCTCTCCGAATCAAAGGCACAGAAAACTATTTCAGTTTTATCCATGGAAAGAGAAACAACCAGACGGCTGATGGAAGATGGGCTTAGTTTGATATCCTCTGTTGCGGGCTTTGAACGAGGCATTAGTCAATTCCATATCATTACTGATAAAGAGCACTACGAAAATCACCCGGACGAAATCTCTAATGATGATATTACTAATAATAAACTTGCTCTTAGAGGGATAGCTCGGAGGTGTTTCAGACCTGTTAAGGCTGCTCCCTACCTGTTGTTTGCTCGCATGGCTGAGGCCTGGCTTACAGATATAAATATGTTACGAGAAGAGGACAGAAGAAGAATAACAACAACCCTTTCCCATTATGAGTGTCAACAATATGCGAATGGTTTTTCGGCGGAGGAGCAAATTAGGATGAGGCATCCTAAGAGGATGGTGGATAGGCTAAGGCAAACACACTCTTTAGTTGACTCGGTTTTGAAAGATCCAGACAATGCTGTTTACACAGTTTTCAGTAATCAATAGTTTTCAGGAAAGCCCCAGTAAGCCTTTTTCCATATTTCCCGTACTCCGGATATATAATAACGGGACAGCTATGAAATCACTAAGCCTTAAATATGAGAAACTCATATGGGAAAAAGGGTTTAAATATGTTGCTGGACTGGATGAAGCAGGACGAGGAAGTTTCGCAGGACCAGTGGTAGCTGGGTGTGTTGTCTTTGAGTCTAATTCAAAATTTTCTCTTCCTCCTTCTATTAAAATTGATGATTCAAAGAGGCTTACTAGACTTCAAAGGGAAAGATCGTATATATGGATTAAAGAAAATGCTCTGGCTTGGGGGGTAGGGTTGGGGAGTGTTGCGGAAATTAATTCTAAAGGGATTTCTAAAGCAACGGCTTCGGGTTTTCGTAGGTCAGTGGGCAAGACTCAAGATAGGTTAGGTAGAAGGGTAGATTTCTTACTCGTAGACGCGTTTTATATACCGTACGTTAGGGGAATACACATGCCGAAAAAAACCGTCCGAAAACGATTAAAAAATACAACCAGCACAAAATGTCTAAAAATCGACAGTCAGCAGTTGGCTCTGGTTCATGGAGACCAAAAGTCCTTTACGATTGCTGCCGCGTCAATTATTGCTAAGGTTTATCGGGATAAGTTGATGGTAAGGCTTTCTAAGAAAAGAAGATGTAAGAAATATCACTGGGAAGACAATAAAGGGTATGGAACCACCAGCCACACTAGGGCTATCAGGAAGTATGGCACTACAAGACACCACAGAAAAGCTTTCGTGAACACCTTCTTAGGTAGATCTTAGCGGGCTCTTTTTCTTGCTAATTCGTTGAGGAACTTGAGTCGGTATTTTCTTTCTTTTCTCTCTTGGGATTTTGGTTTAAATTCTTTCCTCTCGCGGGCTTCAATAATTATTCCCTCATCAAGTACACGCTTTTTAAAGCGTGCAATAAGCCTATCATCTGATTCTCCTTTTTGTTTGGTAACAACGACCATAGAAAAATCGCCTCCTTCCCAGTTGATGTGAACTTGGAATCAACCATATTACTGGCGTAATTATAACAGAGAATGCAATATATTGAAAATTAGGGGAACAAGTTAAACAAGACCGTTTTTCTTCAGGAATTCTTGGTGTTCTATTTGTTGGGCATTGCGGTTGAAGAGGAGAACCCGATTATTAGTTTCCGGAGTTCCTCGTTTTTTTAATTGCCTTTCGGCTTTGTCTTGTAACTTCTGTTTAGACGGACGGAAAAATTTTCTGTTACCCTTCTTTTTCTGTGACATTTCATATCTTATTTCGGCATCCCAGATTTTATTGATTAAGGAGTGGCCGCGGTATTGTGGAGCCTTGTTTAATTCCTCATGAATTCTTCCTAAGATATCCGGTTCCCCGATGCGGAGGGTATTGGAGTCGTTAATAAACTGCCTTTGTTTTTCCCTTTCCTCTGGACTTTTATAGTTCCCACTAGTGTCGCCATGACTTTCAAGGCGTCCACTTAAGATTTGCTCAGTAAGTTTTTCTTTCCACTCTGTGTCTTGTTTTCTAGTAGGAGGATTACAGGTCCCGAGTTTGGTTTTTATTTCACCCCAACCTTCTGGTGAGGTAAGTTCACTGGGGTGAGGAACAGCTGGGAAAAGTTGTTCGCAAGACATGGATGGTAATATACATCCTGAACTTCAATCTTTCCAGTCGACAAAAGCGCTAAGACATAAAAATAGGGCAACCCAATAACTTAAATTTCAAGTTACTAAGTTGCCCTTTAGGGTTCGGTCCTTTATTTTACTTTGTTAACACGATCGTCGATTGAAATTGCTATCTCATCCTCGGATTCTCCGGTCAACATTTGAAGGCCAAGGATTAGACAATCCATAGCTCGGTTAGCGATCTGCCAACGTGCCGCTTGATCAAGGGTATCCTCAATGATGTCACCCTTTTCTTCCTCAGAGAATTCCTGTGCTTCCTCTTGGGTGATTGGACTCACTTCGTCCATAATAACAACCTTGGGTCTTATTACCTTCTTTGACATTGCTACCTCCTTAAAAAGTAGATTTAAGTTTTATACAACTATGTCGTCAGGAAAATTTTTCTCGACAGATAGTCCTTGGCCGGCTAGCTCGGTTTTTGTACAGACGTAAACGTCTTCATCCGGATAGATCATCGCGACGATTTCGTCCGGAAGTACGTTGAGAAAGGGACTGTATTGGGAGTCTATATTGCCAAGGTCGTTTGCAATGGTCTCGTTTAGGACGGCAATCTCATCACCGGTCCCTTCAGGTGGGTCAAGGAAAATAAAAAAGCGGGCAACGACGGGACCAAGACGGATATTCCATTTTACCTTGATTGTTTTCAGGTCGAAGACACGAAGGGTTTCCCTTTTATCAGTGAGTATAGATAGCATGACCTTTCCATCGCCACTATACTCATGAAAAAAGAAAGGTCCGTCGTGACCCTTGTAATGCTCAAATATCTTCTCGGCAAGTTCTTTGGTAATCTCCACGTCCGGTGGCCGCTTTGATTCCAACCACGCGAATAGAGTTGGGGACAGTCGAATTTTTTTCATCTCAACCTTATGACCTCTTTTCTAATGGGATTGTAAAAGGACTAGATACTGACAAGATTGACAGTTATAGGGTGGATTCTACACCAGGTGAATGTATTTTTCAAACATTTAACCTCCAAAACCCTACTTGAGTTTTTGTTCTAAATAGTAAAAAATGAATGTACCATGCCCGAGGTAAAGCAAAAGCCAGAAGTGTCCAAGACCCCCCCAGAAGAGAAAAAGGTTGTCAAAAGAGCTCCACGACCAAAAGTAAAACTTAGTAAAGATATGGCGGCCCTTAGGAAACTTAGGCTGGTAATCGTAGCTTATTCGCATGTTGAACGCGAGTGGTTTCCAACTGATGACTCATATTACGCAGAGCTTGAAGTTGAAGATAGGGCGGCAGAGGTAGCTAAAGAAGTTGAAAAACTAGGGATACCTGTTAAGACCTTGCCCGGGGATCCGTATTTCCTTACGAATCTTTTGGTAGACAAACCCGATATTGTTCTTAATCTGGTGGATACCCTTAAAGGCAAAGACCGCCTGCAGACTTCTGTTCCTGCAGCCTTAGAGCTATCAAATATTCCTTATACTGGCGCTGGTATGGAGGGAATGGTTATTGGTAACAACAGAAACTTAACTAAAAGGTTGCTGATGGCCTATGGTGTTCCCACGCCACCTTTCCAGTTTTGCAGGCGGGCCAATATTGAGATAAATGAGGAGTTGGGTCTTCCCCTGATTGTTAAGCTGAATGAAGGAGGAGGGTCAGTGGGGATTGATGATCATGCTGTTAAAGAGAATTATGAATATGCACAGAAGCGAGCGGCTAAAATGATTCAGACTTATCACTTGCCAGTAGTCATTGAGAAATTTATTGACGGGCCTGAGGTGACCGTTGCCGTTTTTGATGATGGTAAAAGAAAACATGTTCTCATGGGAGAGAAGATATTTCGCAAGAAGCCTGATGGTAAGCATTATTTCACCTCAATTGATTCATATGATGATGAGAAGGCCTATAAATATAAAGCTGTCGATGATCATCTCCACGACAAGATTACCGCCCTTGCGATTAGGGCTTTCAACGGACTTCACCATAAGGATTATGCTAAGTTTGATGTGAGGGTAGATATGGATACCATGATTCCTTACTTTACAGATTCTAATCCCAATACCGCTTTCGGACCGGACTTAGGTCTGCCTTTCACTGAGGTGTTTGCGATGTATAATGTACCCTTCAGTGATATTTTAGCCAGCCTTCTATCTAAATATGCAAAATCTTTACCCCAGTAGGGCTTACTTTCCCACGATGAGGAGGGTAGAACAGATATCCGATTCTCACTGTGGACCGGCTAGCTTGGTAATGCTCCTTTCTTACTTAGGTGTGGATGTGTCACAGGAAGCAGTAGTTGAGCATGCTGGTGTCTGGGATAAAATTCCTGATTACGGTATGCTGGTCCCAGAGTTGGCAACAGCAGTAAAAAAACTTACTCCCCAGTTTCAATTTTGGTACAAGGAAAATTCTTCTCTAGATGACGTCAGGCAAATAATCGAACGTTTTCGCTATCCAGTGGGGGTAGAATGGCAGGGAGTTTTCTATGAATACAGTGATGGGGATGATGGGCACTACAGTGTAATTACCCATGTTGACCAGATTAATGGGGTAATTACCATAGCTGATCCCTTTGGGGCCTACTCGGGAGGTGATAGAGTTTTCCATACTGAGGAGTTTTTAGATAGATGGTGGGAGGAAAATGAGATTCAAGATCCCCTGACGGGAGTAAAAAATATACTTAGAGATGAGAGGATGTCTTTCATTGTAACAGGCCGAGAGGTTACCTTTCCTGAGAATTTAGGAATGCAAAGAGGTTAGTATTCATAATTTGTACTCCAAATAAATAGGGGCTAGTTCTTGTTTTTAAGAAAAAGCCCCTAAGGCGATCATTTTCCTGTTTTTAATTTACCTTTGAGGGTGTTGCAGTGTTCCTCAATTTTTTTCAAGTTGGCGGTAACACCGCTTAGCTGGCTCGAGATTAAAGCATCTTGTTCTGCATCCCGGGCTATAAGATTAAAATCGAGGTCTCGAGTCATTTCAGATAGAAAATAGACGGAATTATTAATGCCCGTTGTAAATAATACGAGTTGTTCAAAAATTCGTTGAATTTTCAAGTAATCCAGATAACTCAATTCTGGGTTTTCTGCTACTCCTTCAGGGCTAGGTTCTTGCTCCGACATTTTTACTCCTTTTGTTTGAAAATAGGCCTTTATTAAAGTATGGGGTAGGTGGAACGAACAAATTGTAGGAGTTAATGATGCCAAAGTCAAAGATGGCCCTTGCATGGTCGTGACGTAATGTGTATGTTGCTTTAGGTATGGTTGTAGAAAGCATTGTGGGATTAAGGGGGGAATTTAAAAACGACTTAGGCGTAAGCTGGTTTATTCATGATTATCCTGTTGAAATCGTGTGCGATGAGGGGAGAGATGAAAACGGCATTCCAAAAGTTGTTCCGTATAGAAACTGTTTTTCAGATCGGGGGTACATTGTTGCTGTTTGGCAGGAAAAAGGAAGTTATTCCGGGAAGGAAAACTTAGAGGTGGTTTTGGAGGAGAAGCTGAAACAATTGGCAAATGTTCAAAAGACTGCCCTTAGGGAGGTGGGCGATGAAGACTATCAGGTTATTAATCCTCCAGGAAAAGAGATAAAGATTTATGAGACCCTGATTAATGCTGGGATGGATATTGGAAAGATAACCGCGGGCACCCTTTTAAAGGTGGCACTTATTGCCAAACCTCAAGACGATTAACAAAAAAATAAGGTAGAGGCTCTTTTTAAAAAGAGGGACAACCCCTACCTGTAATTAGAAACACATTCTAGATTTTTTTCTTACCCATCAAAGGGTTTATTGCCTCCAACCTTCTTAAAAGGTGCCTATATCCCTTAAGTTGTCCTCTTAAGGTGATACACATGAGATTAATTCTATGGATATCGATGACACTAAGGTCCTCAGCCCTTACCTTTTCCAGTTTTTCAACTGCTGTGTTTAAAGATACTAACCCGAGAGTAAGGACTGACGAAATTGAGATCTCATCCAGACTGTTATTTGCAAGGGTTTTTCTTTTTTTCATTTTGCTTTCCCTTCGACAACAAGTTCCAGTCAGAGTGCTAACTTAAGTAACCTACTAAACAATAACTTCGTGATTACTTACTTAAGGTTGTTCCTGGTTTTCCGGAAGGTGCTCGTTTACTAAGGCGAGTGCTTGTGTAAGTCTGTCGGATAAATCTTGCATGGCACTCTTGGCTTTTTGGTTTAGCTCATGGATACTGTTGGTGCTACCGCTTGAAATATAGCCTTCAATTTGCTTTAACTCTTCATTAATAACCTGGATGTCTCTTGCCCAGCTCTGAACGGTTATTCCAATAGTGGTTAGGACGAACATGAGTTTGTTCTCCGCAGGTGCGGGTGAACTTTTTAAAACTGCTAATAGTGCAACCAATTTGACATCGTCAACTGTTTTTCCGCCTGCCATTTTTTCCTCCGAATCTGACAAAATCTTTGATGGGTTTGTTAAAGAATGGTTTCTTCTAATAGAAACTACGAAAGTATAAGTACCTGATGGAGTAAAGTCAAAATTGTCTAAAGGGCTTTAAATGTGGAGATGATGTCGTCTACTTCGGTTGCAAAGTTGGCGTTTACTAGGGTAATGTACTTTCCATTCACCTCTCTAACGGTGAGGTTGTTTTGGTTTTTATATTTTGCCTCGTATTCTGCCTGGGTGTTCCAGACTTCAATGGGTAAATCGTAGGATTGTCCACCTGAATAAATAAGGACAACGGCTTTTGGCCAACCATACAAATTATTAGAATCAGTGAGAGCTTTGTATTTTGAAGGATATGAGATTTGAAAACCATAATCTTCGTTTTTGTACGTTGACCAACCTGAAGGAACGGAAGTGTCTGGGGCAGACGTTGCTTGGGGAATGGTAACGGCAATTAGGTTGGGAGAGGGAGAAGGGGTGACTTCGGCTGGGGCGACATTATTTTTTTCAAGCTTCAAAGAGAAGCCTCCTTTTCCAAAAAAGTAGGCGACAAAAATAGCTGCAACGAAAAAAACTGCCAGGAGAATGTAGACAACAACTGAACCCCTTTGTCTCATAAGCCAATATTTACATAATCCAAAGAAGTTGTCAATTTTCCTGGCTTTACTTTGTGTGTGCCTTAAGGGTATTATTTTAAAGGCGGTAATCCTATGAATATTGCTTTCGCTTACAACGTTAAAGTTAATGACCCTTCAGCTGATCTTATAAAACAGACAGACATTGAGTTTGATTTACCTGTTGTTATTGATGCTATTGAAAAAACACTTCAAGAGTTGGGTCACAGTGTAATTAAGATAGAAGCCAACCTGGAGGCCTACGAGAAGTTGAAAGAGAACAAAGACAAAATAGACATTGTTTTTAATATTGCTGAAGGCCTAGGGGGAGATGCCAGGGAATCGCAAATTCCACTTTTTTGTGAAATGTTGGATATTCCGTACACCCATTCATCTCCAACCGTTCACGCAATTGGGTTAAATAAAGAGTTTACAAAATTAATTCTAAAAAGCGGAGGAATTGCTAGAGTTCCTGGTTCCCAAACCGTAAATAGCAATGATTTTGTTTTAAAACAGGAACTTAAATTTCCCATAATTGTTAAACCAAACAAAGAAGGGTCTAGTAAAGGGGTACTGGACAAAAACATAGTAAGTAATGAAAAAGATCTAAGAGATAGAGTGGAAAATCTCTTAAAAGAAATTAGAGTAGAGGTTTTAATAGAGGAGTATATCAATGGTAGGGAGTTTACTGTGGCAGTTTTAGGAAACAATCCTCCCAAGGTTCTGCCGATCATCGAACAGAAATTTGATTTTCTTCCAAAGGGAATGAATAGGATTGCTAGTTATGAATTAAAGTGGCTATATGAAGATACTCTTAAAGATCTAGGCGATGCTTATGTGTGTCCGGCAAAAGTAGAAGAAGAGTTGCGGAAGGAAATAGAGGAGACGAGTATCAAAGTGTTTAAGTTTCTTGATGTAAAGGATTGTGCCAGGATTGACTATAGGTTGAATGTTAACAATGAACTTTATTTTTTGGAAATAAATACTCTTCCGGGAATTAATCCTGATGAGACTGTTATCAGTTATTTTCCAATTGCCTCAAGAGCCATAGGAATGAAATATAAAGATCTGATTGAAAGTATTCTTAAGGAAGCCTGTAAACGCCAAGGGATTGCACAATAAGTAGTGGGAGGTGATTAATAATGAATACTTGTCAAAGCTGTGGAATGCCACTTGATGGGAAAACAACTTCAAAATTCGAACCGATATATTGTATTTACTGCCAAAACCAGGAGGATGGAACCCTGGCCACTTATGAAGAGGTAAGGGAAGGAAGTATAAAGGCAGCCATCAAATTAATGGGTAAAACCAAGGATGAAGCTGAATTGATGGCAGACGAGATGATGCCTAATTTACCAAGGTGGAAAAAGTGAGCGTTTATATTATTTATAAGAGAAGTTTCATCTTTCTATCACCCAACTTCAATTTTTGTAGATTCTGACGCTAAGTTGTTTTTTGCAGACTGTCGTAAACGATGTTAGAACTTATTATTTAGAACTTCAAGAGCCTTGTTATATCCCAGCACTTCAGTAGTTAGCCTCAAAAGTTCGTCTTTGTGTAATGAATGCACACCCCTAAGTGGGTGGGTACCCATTAAAAACCACTTACCTCCTAGATGTATCTAAATGGAGGAGTAAACTATTAGTCCTGTTTAGATGTAGATACCAAATTAAGAATTAATATTCTAACTCAATATCTTGGATATCAGCCCATTCTATAATTGCATCATCAATGTCAGTGTCGTCAACTTGAAATGACCAGCCACCATTATCACTATCACCCGACGCACCACCTTCACTGTCCACATCTGCTCCGTAGATATCAAGGTAGCCTCCATTTGAGAAATAAATCATTCCAATGCTGCCGCTATTGATTTCGGCCTCTAAATCGTAACAATTATCACTATCATAAGAACATGCCTCAATTGTATAAGTGCCATTTAAATATTCACTTATCTCATCCCAATGGTCATCTTTTGCGTCATACATATCTAACGATTCAGTATCTTCATAGGAGTCATAACTTCCAGAGTACCTAGAACCACCAGAATTCGACCCACTTTTATTGAGATATACAAATAATAGTATTACTATTATTATCGCCAAAATATAGAATATATTTTTTATAAATTTACCAAATTTGTTGTCGTTGTTTTGGTTTTCCATTTGTTATTTTCTCCCCAAAAATTTTAATAGCTTCCAGGTTCCAAACGATCCTGCTCCTAAAACTGACAGCGAGATTGCTGTTTGCCCTGCTGTTAAAGGTTCTGGCGTTGGGGTAGGAGACGTCTGAATACCTTTAACTTCTGGTATAGGCGAAATTGTAGGTACTTCAGTTGGTATCGAAGTGGGTTCAATAGTTGGTGTGCTTGTTGGCTTTATGGTTGGCTTTGGGGTTGCAGGTTTTGGTGTAGATGGTCTAACAGTGGCTACAGGTGCTCTATAAACAGGTTGTGAACAACCAGGGTAATATGGTGCACAAGTGTTTGAAAGCGAGGTTCCATCACAACAGCCACAGCCACAAACACCTCCATGATGACTGCAACAGCCTGACCGAGCCTCGACTAGATGTGTAAACACAAGAAATAGAAGTAATGCAGGGGCAAGTGCAAAAAGCACCTTTTTCATTTTGGAAGTAGTATATCACTAGATTCAACTATAAAAACTTTTGAATTTTTGTATCTGTAAAAACCGTATTAATTGTTGTATAAACTTTTTCAATCATATCGACGAGATAGCTAGTGCTTGGAAGTTCTTTGTATCCAATCTTGGTGTATTCAAAATCTTTTTCCTTGTAATAGCCACCTGCCATTTTCAATGCTGTTTCAAATTCTTTATCAAATGGCTCTATATATTTCTTATCCAGACAGTAAAAATAAATTTTTGCAACATCGTGGCCAAATGTTACTCGTAAACTTAAAGTACTAATCCCTTCCTTGGTTTTTAAAATAGCCTTTAGTCCTAATTCCAAGGATCTCATAAGCAGAAAGTAGCTAACTTTTGAGAGATCTACAGACTTATTAGGTTTACCTCTTTGGTAATACTCAAAATACTCTCTCGAATCACGATATAAGGTCAATGCATTTGTTCTTTCGATTTCTTTATCTCCGACCGTTCCAAATGATTGTAAATTATTTAGTTTATTGCTCATTGTTACCAGTTTGTTTATTGTAGTATATAACACCAAATATTGTTTCAATTGATATAATCCAGCTATGAATATACAAACTGTAAATAACGCTCGACTAACCATGGAGGAAATAAATAAAATAGCATCTTCTTCTGGCTACCAGTCTGTTTATGGTGATTTTGTGAAATTTTTGAAGAAAAGCAGAAAGCGAGATATTACAAATATTGAATTATTTGACCTCCAAATGGAAATCGCAAATAGAATAATTAAGGCAGAAAAAAGTATTTCCTTTTTTAAAAAAGCAGCGAATAGAGAATCCCAAAATAAAGAATGGTTTTCAAGAGAAGTTTATAAAGCTCAACGGTGGGCTTACAAGCAAATAATGGATGGTGTAGCTTGGCGATTTCTCAATTTCGATAGGGCTTCGTTGAGACAGATTGCAGAACACAATCAAACAGGAAATATCAACCCAGGTTTTGTAAAGGAAATGTATAAAGCAAAGTTTATTGTAGAAAACTCTGATTTTTATGTAATACTAAATGACCTTACAAACTTTCTTAGATTTGGAGATTTGACTATTGTTTCTAAAGATAAGATATATATCGATGAAGTCAAAACAAAAGGTGGGGCAACAACTGAGCAAAAAGAACAACTAAGATTACTGTTGGACAGGTTAAATAAAAAGAAGTTTTCTATAGGAAAGGATAGCGCGGATTATCTTCTTGTAGATGGTAATGTTCAAAACTTTCTTCCTTCAATTGAGAAAATTATGAAAAAGGCTAAGACAGACAAAATGGGTATTTCTTCCGAACGTGTAAGTCCATATCTTTATTTGTCTTGCATTTATTCAGAAAATTTATTGAGTGTTGAGAAAGACTTTCAGAAAATCAGACCTTTTTTACCACCTGTCCCGTTTACAGCAGATGAACAAGGATGTTTCATTCCTATGACTAATTTGTTTTTGTTTGGTGAGTTTTCGCCAAATTTTGCACCATACACAATTTTTCCTTTTGAGGAAGAGCTGATAGCTGATCTAGTTTTGGGAAAATGTATTTTATCATCGCATATTAGTCAAAAAAGACTTGACGAATCTATTAGAGGTAAAGGATGGGGTGTTGAATTTCCAACTAAAGAGGAAATAGCCAATAGCTATGATGAAATTTTGAAGCCTGAAGATATTAAAAAAGTAGTATGGGATCCCAAATATCATATTCAGTTCTCAAAAGGAAAGTTTAGAAGCAGTATTGCTAGAGAAATATTGTTTAGGATAAATAGCGAGTTTTTATCAGTTAAAGCAATTGTTAATTCACTAGAAAGTACAAGAACTAACTATGGATATTTAAGTAAAAACTACGTAACTGGGTTTAAGAATGAGTCCTCTATGTGGGTGTAATAAATTACACTTAAATCTTCAAAGTTGACGATAATCTGTATTAATTTTAGATTAAACTTTTCAGGCTAGATTACTAAAACATCGGGCTAAACTCATCAATAAATATATAAACCATTTTAGAAGTATTTTCCTACGCACAAGACTCCACGACTTAGGCATAAATAGTCAAATATCCGTCTATCCATACATAGTCGTTTAGACTACGTTTAGTGAGCCTAGGATGAGCTTGAAGTGAAGAGTTCCACCGAGACGTGTCATTATTTTTATAATTTTCGTTTCTTGCTATTTTTGTTCTCTACTAAAGCAATTATTCCGAATGCTAAAAAGAGACTTAGGCCACCCATAAATTTGCCCCATCTTTGTCCTTCAATGTTAGCAGCCTTCTTAAGAGATACTTTTTCCGAATCACTGTAATGAAGACAGCCTCCGTCGGCATCATCACTGTCGCATTGTCGAATATAAGCGTATTGACCATCAGGGGTGCTATCGAAAATAACTGTTTTTGTTACTCCTAACAGGTAACCAATCACGCAACATAAAACAATATACCCAATACCTTTAACCCAATCTTTTTTATCCATTCTTTTTGGTTGCAAATGTGCTTGCAAGAAACATTCCTGCACAAACCACATCAATTAGTACCCAAGCAGATTTGTCTAAATAGACTGGAGCAATTGGATTAAATAGAATTGCCATCCCTGCAAATATATAAATCCATAGATTTCTTTCTAGCTTATAGGCTTGATAAGCAATAAAAACAGATAAAAGTGAGATAGCCCAGCGAAGAAAAATGTAATAGCCGTATGGCCAACCGCTTGGGATTCCGAGAAGTAAGAGGATAACACAAATTATTGAAATAATTTTAATACCCATTTATTAATTTTGATTATTTTTGCATTGATTTTGATAATAAGAGCTAGATTCAACGTATTTGAGAGAGCTGTTAGATACGCTATTGTAATTAAGGCTATTGCCATATAGGCCAGTAGCCTGTTTGGTCAGATAGTACCAGAAATTAATTACGCGATCTGCTTCCTGCGTTTTGCCATAACGACTTAAAATAGAACTTCGTTCTTCACTTGTTAGAGATCCAAAAAAGCTAAGCTCGTTTGTAAAAGCAACGGCTTCATCCTCGTAACAACTTAGCGTATTACTTATACCCATTGCATAATTGACTGCGTGTGTAATCTCGTGAACGAGCAAAACGGCTGTTAAGAGGTCGTCTGATGATTGATATTTAGGTGACACAACGATTTTCAGTTCTTCGTTTGTACTGTTTGTCGAAAAATGAAACTCACCCTCTGTCTCTTTGTTCATCGTATTGTTAGGGTCATATTGGATATTCAGACATTTTTTTACCTTATCAATATTTAAGGCAAGAAGATTATTCATATCTTTGAATTGACTATTTTGATCATTTTTCATTCTTTGGATGATTAAACTTATAGCTCTATTGAACTCTTCTGGCATTGAGTAAAAAGAGTCTCTAGTACAGAGAACACTGTTATCAAGAGGCATGTACCACTTACCATTTATAAAATAGAACAATTTGATCACGGTGTTTTCTCCACGATCCCATTCCGTGCACTTTTCCGAAAAACAAGTTATTTGATGCCTTGTAATATATCCTTTGTTGTCTATTATTTTTACATCTTTAATATCAGTGGTTCGTGAGACGATCTTGTCAATAGGTTGGAGATCTATATAATCCTCCAAGCTCGTTTTTTGTTTTTCTTCTGGAGTTAGAAAATCGTAAATAGCTTTGTAATTTGAAGATTTGTCGTATTCAAGGATTTTGTGGTAGGTACTTACAAGGGTTGTTTTTTTATAATAGGAGAGGCAATATTTACCTAGGTAGATAGCCAATATAACAAAAAAAATTGTTAAAATAAATTTTTTAATATTCATTAATATCTTAACCAGTAATACGAGTTAATTGTAATTCTTGGTATAGACTATAGTCAATACACCTTTACACTTCCTAAGGCCATAATTCGACTATGGTCGATATAAATAAGCGGGTGGGTGGAAGGATTCGTCATTTTAGAAAAGCTAAAGGAATGACCCAGGAGGACTTAGCTTTTGAGTCTAAAATTGATTATAGCTACATCAATGAGATTGAAGCAGGGAAAAGAAACCCTTCAGTTAAACGACTCCATGACATAGCTAAAGCATTAGATATTCCTGTAAAAATCCTTTTTGAATAGTTTTATTGATAGGGATAAAAAAGTGGACTATAATCGACATTGATGGCAGAAAATGTGGGTGTTGACGGTGTTGATAGTAAACCAAAACGAAGGCTTCCTTTGCTTCTTGAGGCATTTTTAATGTTGTTTGTGCCGGTAATAGGATTTGTTCTTTTTAGTTTTGTGCTTTACCCAATGCAACCACACTGCTCGTTGGGGTCAGGGGCTCTTGGCTGTACACCCATGTGCGAGCCAATTTCGTATTCCCAGAATGGGAGTCCTACTGATTACAAAGTTACTCCATGTTTTCATGAAGAGCCTAGCGGATTTCAAACTTTTGGTTACAGGCAAACCATTTTGTACTATTTGTTGTTTGCTTTGCCATCTGTTTTTGCCTTTATTCTTTTGGGGTCCAAGGGGTTTTATCATTTAGTATTAAGATTATTGTTCTACCCGTATTTTCTTTTGAAAGACAATAGAATAACAAAAAATGTAATATCTAAGATTATTGTTATGCTTCTATTTATTCCATTGTTTTTGGAGTGGGGATTGGGTTATTGGGTAATGATAACTACTGTTTTAGGTATTAGCCCTTTTTGAGATGAAACTAACTTTATCAACGAAGTATTTATTGTTAGTAGTTGTAGGATTATCTTTTTTTGGGACTCTTTTATATGCTAGAACACAAATCGCTGATATCAGGACATCTGTTTCACTTCCAACACCAACAGTACAACCGGTTTTAGGAGCGTCTGCTACAGCAAAACCAAAAGTTGAATCTACAACTACTCAAAAAGTGTTAGATCCAATTGTAGATTGCTTATCGAGTCACCCAAACTGTAATGGTGAAACTATAAGACTAAAAAATAGCCAATGTTCTCAGATATATTGTTGTGGGTTACCTGATGGTAAATGGATTCTTTATGCCTCGAAACAAAAATGCGAGGCAGAAGCTCAAAAAAATGCTCAACCGAAATTAGTCAGTTGTGTATTAAGTTATGGCACTTTTAATCTAACTGAATCTACATGTTCGGATTACAAGGCAAAAGATTCCTACAGACCTTCAAATAATACATACACAGCACCGGTAACTGCTGTGGTCACTCCTGTGCCTGTAGTAGTGGTTCCATTTAAAACCAATCAGGAGCTAAGACAGGAGTGTATCAATCAGAATAAAGCTACGTACGATTCATTAATTGCTCAATGTCAGAATAAATCTTGTGTTGGAGCTTTAACAAACAGTAGGGATAGGGCAGTAGGAAATTGTATGAGCCAGTACCCTTCATATTTAGATAACTAGCTTTTCGCTATGTTTTTGATTTTTTTCTAAACAACCTCATCCTTTTTTTAGCTTTATCTTTTTCCTTGTCATGGTTATTAAAATAATATGCACGTCTATAAACGTCTGGTTTCTTGCATTTATCACACCTTAGCTCGTTATTCTTTGAACTTTCAAATGTCTCCTTACAGTACTTGCAGACCTTGAGTTTTTGTTTAGATATAAGCAAAGTATAAAGTTCGAGATAGCAGAGATTTAAACAGGTTTCACTTATCCACTCAAATGGTGTTTTATCATCTTTATTTCTAAGTGAGAGATAATTTCCTTGAAGGCCGATGTTAAAGGTTCCTTCAAAACTACTTAGTATCTCTTGATTTTCTGAGATAACAGATTCAACAGTGTCAATAAAATCTATGTACATATTTCTAAAATCGTTAAAGAATGTTCCTTCACCCTGTTTGGTGTTTATTGTATAGGGGATGAAGACCCAATTGATTTTTGCACCTTCGGACACTATTCGTGACTCAATGTTTATTGGTCCGATCGGGCAACCATAGCTAGACACGAACTCGATTATTTGTTTCTTGTGTATATTGTTTAACTTTTCGTTCTCCGGTAAATCTAGTTGAAGCAATTTTTCATAAAGTTTTCCTTCATATTTAGTTAACTCATCAAATTCAGGTTTGCCAACCAAAGACTCGTTTGAATTGTAGTCTTTACTAATCAAAATCTCTCCATTTTTGAGTTTAGGGTTTAATGTAGATACTAATCTCAATTTTGTTTTGAAACACTCTCCGGTTGGCATTGTGGGGTCTAAAAATGTAGATCTCATATTAATTTTAATGCTTGTTACGAAACGAATTCGTAATAGTTATTTACAAACAATTCTACATAATACAACTAATTATGCAAGGATTAACATTAACCAACTTTTCTACCTCCGATCTGGCATTATCAGCCACTTTGATATGTAACAACATATATTTAGACTCAATTGATAAGTCTGATCCGAGAAAAGCATTATTTATCTTTAAGAGTAGCCAGGAACTTCAAAAAACTATAGAGAAATATTGGAGAGGTGAACTCCGAATTGAACCAAGGCGTTATTTTGATAATTTAAAATCACTTAAAGCTAGGCTTTACGGCGGTGTTTGATTAATTTTTTGAATTATAAAAATTAATATGACTAATAAATCTCACAAGCTAAGTTATTTCTACAAAATTACCTCAGGCACAAAGACTGTCACAAAGTGCTTAACACACTCCCGAAGAGTTTTTTTGAAAAAAACACGCACGATAAATTGGAAAGAAGTCGACAGAGAGGGTCAGGTGGTTTATCTAAGAGTTAATTACGGAAAACTTCTTGATTATTACGGAAAACTGTCCAACTTCCATAATGACGGTGACTATCAAGATGAAGGCTCTTTTTATTTTGCGTTGAATGCATTTCTGGAGGATTAAGTTATGCTATCAACACACCAACCATTATCAAACAGGGCAGTCACGGAGTATCAACAAATTTATAAACAAGAATTTGGAGAAGAGATATCTTCTGAAGAAGCGAAAGAGCAAGGAATTAGATTATTGAGGCTATTTAATATCATTTATAAACCCATCAAACAAAGATGAATAGCAAAAATGAAGTTTTAACAAAGGGTTTTACTCAGATTCCAAATTCTCATATTTTGGCAGGAGAAAATCTTACCGATGGTGAGTTTAGGTTTTATTGCACTCTTAAATGCCACATGTTTCAAAAAGATTTTTGTTTCCCAGGAAGAGGAACAATAGCAAAAGAAATGGGAGCCAGTATTGCAAAAGTGGATAGAATAAAGCGGTCTGCAGTTCAGAAAGGATTGATTACGAAAACAAGGCGTGGTCAAGGCATTACAAATTTATACAAACCCAAAACATTGTTTTTTTTCGAGGCTGACGAATCACTCGTGAGTGGTCTAAATAAAGCATCGATAAAGCGGAAAGAAGATAAAGATAATAATACTAAGATTAATAATTATCCGGATAACCAGATAAGTAATGAGATTTCTTATAAGGAAAACACAACTAACTCCGTGCCACCTGCTAAAACCTCAAACGAGGTGATATTCCGAGTAATGATAAAAAGAACTATTAACTCTATTCTCCAAGATAAATTGTTTTTAAAGGAACTTAGTATTCAGAAAAGTGAATTAGAATTAGCTGGTGAAGTATTAATTTACTACGTTGTTAAATATAAAGCCGTTCTGGGTGAAGAACACCCACGATACATACAAGACCAGGTTAAAAGATGTTATCTTGGTTTTATTGAACAGGTGCAGATTTTAAGAAACTACGGTTGGTCATTAGAGTTTGTATATGGAGTATTGAGACAAGTTATAGACAGATGGTTTTTAAGCAGTAAAAAAGACAGAAATAAACTTAGACTAAATAGTTATTTTGGAAAGTGGGATAACAAAATATTTTTTGAATGTCTCAAGTATGCTGGTCTAGAATAAAATGATTGACACAGGCACAAAATAGAGGGATAATTAAATTGTACTCAGAACTGTTTTTCAGGTTTTTTAATGGCCGTCTTTGGACAGAACCTGAAAAGTTTCTGAGTACACCAAGGGCGGCCATTTAAGTTATGTATATACCAACTGAATTATTAGAATTAAAATACGATATTTATCTTCGAAAAAGCAGTGAAAGTGAAGATCGTCAGATAGCTTCACTAGAATCTCAAAAAGAAGTTCTCATGGGACTGGCAAAAGAAAATAACTTGAAGGTCGAACGAGTTGTTGAGGAATCTATGTCTGCAAAACAACCAGGTAGACCTGTATTTAGTGAGGAGATAGCTCGTATACAAAGTGGAGAAATTCAAGGCTTAATTATTTGGGATCTCAGTCGTGGATCACGCAATCCTGTTGATTCAGGCACACTTAGTTGGTTGCTTCAAAAAGAGCAGTTAAAAGCGATTGTGACGCCCCAGAGACTGTATTTATCACAGGATAATGTACTTCTATTGAATATAGAATTTGGGCAAGCTAATCAGTTTTTAAGGGATTTGTCAAAGAATGTTAAAAGGGGTTTGCAAACCAAACTAAACAATGGTTGGAGGCCTGGTTGTGTTCCAGAAGGCTATTTTAATGATAAAACTGAAGAAAGAGGTAGAAGAACAATCGGAGTTGATCCTGTAAGATTTTCACTTATCAGAAAAGCATGGGATTTAATGTTGACTGGTAATTATTCCGTATTAAAAATATTGGAGATTATGAATAATGAATGGGGTTATAGTACAACAAAGCATAAAAGGCTTGGTGGCAATAAGATCGGCAAGAACACTTTATATAAGATATTCACAAACCCATTTTATTACGGAGAATATGAATATAGTGGCCAGTTGTATACAAATGGTAAACACGAAAAGATGATTACCAGGAGTGAGTTTGATAAGGTTCAGGCTATCTTAGGCAGAAAAGGAAAACAAAGACCAAAAACACGGGAGTTTGCATTTACTGGCATGGTTCGATGTGGAGAATGTGGAGGAATGGTTACCGCAGAAGAAAAAATCAACAGGTATGGTTCAAGATATATTTACTACCATTGCACAAAGAGGTTGAATGTTCGCTGTTATCAAAAATCTATTGAGGTGGGAGAGTTTGAAAAACAAGCAGACTACTTGCTTTCTCAAATTGAGATACCTGAGTCGTTTAAGGATTGGGCTATTAAATATCTCAATGAACTTCACGATAGGGAGACCACTGACCAAACGGTAATAAATAAGAGTGTTGATACTGCGTATGAGGACTGTGTTACGAAAATAAACAACCTTGTTAAGCTCAAGATATCTCCAATGAATTCAGATGGTTCTGTTTTGTCAGATATAGATTTTGAAAAACAAATGAAAGAACTAAAGGAAGAGAAAGCGGGATTAGAAGGCAAAAAGAAAGATGTAGGAGAAAGGGTAAACCAGTGGCTAGAACTATCTACAAAAACTTTCGATTTTGCTTGTTATGCGAGGGCTCGTTTTGAAGCAACCGAATCTTTGCAAGAGAAAAAGGAGATATTGGCAACAGTCGGTTCGAACTTTATTTTATTAGACAAAATACTCCGTATTTCCGTACCAAAACCGTTTGTGGTAGCTAAAACAGCTAAGATTGAGGCGGATAAAATTGTTGCTAGGTTCGAACCCGAAGAAAAGACCGATTATAAGGCACAATTGATGTCTCTTTACTCTCAAAATCTCACTCTGCAGGGGTGGAGGGAATCGAACCCCCAATAAGGCTTTTGGAGAGCCCCGGTATACCATTTACCTACACCCCTAGAATATCAGCAAAGGTATTATAGAACGAACAGAGCTCAAGGGCAATTTTGAAATCAGGTTCGATTTCTGTGAAGTAAACGCATTCGGTCCTACTATTAAAAACGATACCCTTTTGTTGGCTGAATTATGCAAGGTAGTTGGATTAAAAGGAAAGACTGAGGTACATATTTTTTGTTTCTGGGGGATTTATGTATAATAGCTGGATTTATGTCGGAAAGACTAAAACTAGGAAGAGGAATGCCCAGACCTGAATGTCCAACGGTATGTAAAGGTTGCAATTATGAGGAGATGGGGGTTATGGAAATTACCAATTGCCCTAAGTTATATGAGGTGCCAATTCTTGAAGTAGATAATGTTCCTTGTAAGCAACTAAAATTTCTGAGGGCTTCAGGAGGTCGTTATGTTCGTTCAAGAAAACCGGATGATAACGGGAGGAATGGTGATGGTCTTGGAGGCAGTGGGACTGTGGGAGCAAAGGGGGGAAGGTTTAGAGAGTATTAGAGTGGGAGCTAGGGCTACAAAAGAAATGAGGCGGTTCATCTTAGGCTTTAAAGTTAATTAAAGTTTGGGACAAACCGCCATTTTTTGTTGTTTTTGCCTGATTAAATTGGCAATTTCTGTCTTAGCTCCGTAAAAATTACTGGGAGTTTTTCAATTTGGTAATAGTCACCCTTCTGGTTTTTTGCACCAGCGATTTTTTTCATGACCTCTGCCTGTAACTCTGGGAGGTTGTCTCGGATAAAGGCTAAACCTTCCATGAGTTCTGATCTCCCGATCAAAGTTGTTGATTTCTTAAAAGAGTGTCCCCTTATCATGCAGTTCAGAACTACGTCTGAACTATTAGATCGGGGAGTGACCTTGGCCTCAAGAACTACTTCGGCACCTCCTAAATTACCTTCCACGGACCATGCTTGGGCTTCTGCTGTCGAAAACATTTGTAAAAACTCCTTTTCTTTAGTAAATGTATGGATGTGCTAACTCAGAGGCATGCATTATAACATGGATGAGGGGTGCAGTTCTACTTCTAGGAGGCTATTTAAGCTTGGAAGTTTCCTTATGTTCTGTTTGTTTTCTGCACTTTTTGCAGTACTTTTTGATGGCTAGTTTTCCTTCCATATTAATCTTATTACGCTCAGTAACGTAATTTTGACTTTTGCATTCCTTGCAAATCATTCCGACTAGTTCTCTTGCGCCTTTCTTTGCCATACGTCGGATATTTTAACACGGAGCAGTCCTTTGCCACAAGCCTTGAATAATTATCCTTTAGTATTCTAATATGAATGCAGAGTTTTTTACATGAAGACGGTAATACTAGCAACAAGAATAGCTGGGCTTGACGGTGTTTCTCTTGAGGCTGAGCACTGGAGGGAGGTCTTACAGAGAATGGGTCACAAGGTAAAATTTGTGGCTGGTGCTCTGGACCGTGAAGGAGTGGTTATTCCAGAACTTCATTTTAATCACCCGGAGGTTGTCAGGATTCATGATAGGGTGGTGTATGGGAAGGAAAACTACAAAAAAATTGAGGCTGAGACTTTTGCTTTGGCAGGGATAATTGAAGGAAAGCTTAGACAAGCTTTTAATAATGGGTCCAAAGCTGATTTGTTGATTGTTCCCAATGCCCTTTCTCTTCCTATGCATTTCCCGTTGGCAGTTGCCCTAAACCGGGTGATTGAGGAGCTAAAAATTCCAACCATAGCTAGGCACCACGATTTTTGGTGGGAAAGGGGAAGGTTCCTTCGTTCAAGTATGTTTGGTTTCTTTGAACGTTGGTTTACTCCAGACCTGCCTGAGATTCGTCATGTGGTTATTAATTCCGTTGCCCAGAAAGAGCTCAAAAAAAGAACAGGGATAAACGCAGATATTATCTGGGACTCTTTTGAT